>MDTG01385606.1_pt1 | contig 11273 bp, 7 predicted proteins | sample 811421 | NCBI WGS metagenome assembly MDTG01 (sample SAMN05326645, study PRJNA326480) | marine metagenome | isolation source: seawater | place: Pacific Ocean: South East | collected 2011
GCTGCTGTGGGTACAATGTGGTTTTGGTCCTCTAGATGGGCAATTACTTCTAGAATATGGTCGGCACCTAAAATTTTAATGCCTTCAACGATGGCGGCTTCCTGAGCATTTTGATTTGGAATGATCAAATATTTGAAACCCTCCTCTTTCGCTTTAATGGCAATAGGCAAAGCACCTTTGATGGGCTTTAAACTTCCATCCAGAGATACTTCTCCCATGATGATATAATCTTTAATTTGTTTGATTTTAATTTGATTTGAAGCAGAGAGAATACCCATTGCCAAGCTGAGGTCATATGCAGCTCCTTCCTTCCGTAAATCTGCTGGTGCCATATTGATGATAATCTTTTTGCCAGGGAGCTTGTAGCCATTGTTTTTCAACGCTGCAGAAATTCTATAAGAACTTTCACGTACTGCATTATCTGGTAAACCAACCAAATGGTAACCGATTCCTTTATCAATATTTACTTCAATAGTGATGATGGTAGCCTCAATGCCAAAGATGGCACTACCGTAGACTTTAGTGAGCATAATGTTTTCTTTTTCTTAGCCTTGTAAAGATAATAAATATTCATTTTCAATGCTTTAACTCCCAGAGAATTCTTTTTATCGGTATGCCTACCTCATAAAAATTATGCAATTTCTTTTTTTGAGAAAATAGACGGTTTCAAACAAGCAGAAAACAAAGGTTGTTCAAAATAAATAAGTATGCTACAACAAGGGGCTGTTTAATTAAGATCTCTTAGAAGTTGTTTGGCTTCTTCCGATTTATAAAAAGCACTATCGATAATACCTTGCAATTCTTGTTTGGTTTTTTCTAATTGGTTGGCTTTTAAATAAAGGAGACTCTTAAACCAATAACCTTTTTGGCTGTCTAATAAATCACTTGATATGAATTGATCTAAAGTCTCTTCAGCCTCTTCGAATCGTTCTAGTTCTAATTGAGCAATGGCTAGATATATGTAGGCATTTCCATTATTCATAGAATCAATTATTGGCAATAGCGAATTCATCATTTCTTCATACTCTTGGTTTTCGAAAGCGCTCTGAGTTGTAGAAAAAATGCTATCGTATGCACCTCTATCAACCAAAGAAAGCAACTCTGTTTTTTGTAAGTATGCTGCATAGAGGAGATCTTTCTCTATAGGAGATATTTTGTTAAAAATAACCATGCTAAATAAAGCAATCGCAACAGCAGCAGCAATATATAATAACCAGTTTTTTGATGATTTTTGATCCTTTTGATATCGATCATTTGCTTTTTGGATGGCTTTTTGGATCTCCATAGTTTGTTGGTTTTTTAGAAGAGCTTCGTATGCTAAAATTTCATCGGAAGAGGTATCTTCAATAAAACTCCAGTTATTGTCATTAAAAGTATTGTGGAACTGTTTTTCCATCTCGAAATGATTTTTAAAGTCATTATCCGTTTTGAGTCGTTCCAAAAAAGATCTTCTCTCTTCAGAAGATAATTGGTCTTTTAAAAAGTGTTCTATCAGTATGTCGTCTTCAAATTTCATATTTCAATAAGCGATTGATATCGAGTATCTTTTTTGATCAATTCTATTAATTTTTTTTTGCATTTAAAGACACGCTGTCTAACCACCGTTTCAGAACGGTAGCCATGTTCTTCTGCAATTTGACTGTAGGGAATTTTTGCAAAAAACAAAGTCAAAATTTTCTTACAATTGTCAGAAATTTCTTGCAGTTTTTCCGTGAATAATTCCTGCCGCTTCTGTTCAATAATAGCCATACCATGGTCTTTTTCTTCTGTCAGTAGTTCCAAGATACCATTATTCGTTACTCTTCTTTTTGACTTGTTTAATTCTCGTCGCCAAAGATTTTTACAAACGGTATACAGGTATGCTTCAAATGTGGTTCGTATTTCAAATTTCTCTCTTTGATAGCGAACCGTTATTTGAAGTAATGCTTTTTGAAAAACATCTTCGGCATCTTCTGTTTTTCCGGAATTTTGAAGGATAAATTTTCGGACAAAAGGAAAATATTTTTCGTATACTTTCAAGATAAGACTAGTGTCTCCTTCGATCAATGCATTTAGATGTTTTTGAGCTTTGTTCATTCAAAATCAAACCTTTGTACAACAAAAATAGACTTTTATATTTATTAAGTAATATTTAATTAAGGAGATTTTTATGATGACTTGCTAAAATCAATTTCTTGGTACTCGTTGGAAAACTATGGTTCATGTAGTTGAAATCAAAACTATAGTATTATCTAGCAATGGCTTTGTTGGCTCTACTTGTAATTTTCATTTTTAGAAAAAGAATTGAATTTTTTGGGTAACAATGTTGAGAGCCTTAAACCACTATATGAATAATCTCTTTAACATTGTTTCTCATTGTATAGTTTAGTAGATCGGAATTTGTTAAGGTTGTTCATTTCGTTTCAAGGGAAAGATGCTATGAAAAAGAATTCAACATTGAAACGCGAAGCCCACCTTCTCGGGTGGGCTTTGTTTTGTGATATTTTCTCTACAAATAAACTTTCTACAATGCTTGTGGCTGAAGTACTCAGGCTATTTAGGTTAAGATTTTTAGGACAAATATATTTATTACTCTATGCGGAGTTTTTGCTGGCATTGATGTTTCCAAACAACGAACGGGTCACCATTTTTTGAAATCTCCTGAATTTTTTTCAGAGCAAATTTCTAAATGGTTAGCAAAGGAAGTACAATTTCTTCTCGAACTTCAATAGATGCTTTACCATTCGGATAGTTTTCTATCAATTCTTGATGTCCTGTAATTTTCAATAACAATCGTTTGGTGGTTTGATACTCTTGGTAAATCAATTTCCAAAATTCTCCAAACTTTTCGTCCTCAGACATATAAGCGGTCAACGCAAAAAATGATTCGGTCAAACTAATTACACTATTTTCTAGCAAGGCTTTGAAGAAATCAGAATGGTTGTACAAATCCTGTACTTTGTTAAATTCTCCTTTGTCTTTATATTTTTTCAAAGCATTTCCTACATCAAAAAAACCAGGAACGTTTTGCTTTAACTGACTCCAACTCCCAACAAAAGGAATGGCTCTTAGATCTGAAAAATTCAAGGTATCAGACTTGGATCGTTTACTAGGCCTGCTACCAATGTTGGTTTTTGCATAATATTGAAGAGTGCTCATTTTCTCTGAATACGGCAAGAATTTAGGATGCTTTTTAAATGCCACATATTCTTGGTAGCTGATATCAGCCAAATCGTTCACAATGACGGGATGTTCGGCACTCATCACATCTTATTTTTGATGCCGGAACTTAACAATTGTTCGACATTATACCGAACAGAGTTTAAGATGCCAAAATTAGAACTGATGGTTTGACCTTGGATGGTTAATTGAATTTCTTTGTCTTCAATGGATGGATCTAAAGAAGCATAAAACTGACTTGTTTTCCTGCTCCACGAGCTGGCGGACTTCCAAGCCAGTCAAAAAAGATGACATCAATTCCGAATTCTCTAGAGATTTCAGTAAGGGCTTCCCTTGGCCATAAAGATAGAACAGTTTGCCATTAAATAACCACCATCTTTGGTTCCGTCAGAGAATCCGAGCATGATGGTTTGTTTGTCTTTTCCATATCTAAGATGAGCTCTGTAGGCAGGGTTTGAATACAGGGTTCTCATTACTTCTTTTGAATTTTGTAAATCTTCTAACGTTTCAAATAAAGGAATTACGTCTACAGGTAGTTTTTCTCCAAATCCGGATAAGTTTAACATGGCAAAAGTCTGCATTACATTCAATGCGCCTTGGTTATTGCTTATAATATATCTATGTGCGCCACGTTTTCCATTTTTGTATTGAATCTCCTTGATGGCTTGGATAGATCCAAGTGTTTTTACCAACATTTTGTCGGTAAAAATAGAGCGATCCATATCTCCCTTCAACTTAGATAATAGATCAATTTGCTCTTCAGGAGAAAGCTTGAAATAATTTTTCGGGAAAGTAGTATCTCCAGAATCCAATAATTCTTCGCCCATTTTACTAAAAGCAGTATGATGTACCCGACTATCTTGACGGATATCTAAGGTGGCAAAATGAAATCCAAAAATCGCTACTTTGTGAATCAAATCATCCAACTCTTCCAAAAACAATGCTTTGTGTTCTCGAATCAAAATATCTCGGATCTCCTTTAGATTTTCTAATAGAATCTCTTGCGAGAAGTTGACTACCTTATAGCTTTTCGTCAGGTGTTTGTATAGTCTGTTTTCAACGCGATTTAAACGCTCTTCTACTCCTTTGAATGTGAGTCTTCTTTTCAACTTACGAACATCTCTATAGTATTTTCGTAACACAGTTTGCCGCAGTCTTTCCGCAACTTTTAGGGTGATTTCTGTGGTAACAAAAGGATTACCATCGCGATCTCCTCCCAACCAAAAATCAAGCTCGACAATCTGATTTTCTAAGACATCTCCTTCAAAAATATTTTGCTGAACATAATTGTAAATAGAACTCATCGCGTCATAGAATACATGTTCTAAGTACCATATTAAGCTAACGGCTTCATCATATGGCGTTGGCTTTACTTTTTTAAAGAAAGGTGTTTTCCCTAATTGGGTTAGTAAATTTTTGATACGAATTAAGTCGTTTTTCTGAATTGCCCTGTCTAGGTCGGTAATAATTCCCAAAACGTTACCAGGGTGGAATTGCGTGGGGTGGGTGGTTAAAACTACCCGAACCTTGAATTCTTTGAGATATTGTCTTAGCTCTTCTTTTTTGCCACTAGAAAATGCATTTTCCTTAGAACTTCTCAAGGTTCCAATACCATCCATATTATTGATAATTGGGAAGGCTGCATCTTCAATGGCATCAAATAAAACGACCTGTCGTTCTATAAATTGAATGAAATAAAAGATCGATCTTTTATTTCTCCTGAATATTGTCTTGGTACTGAAAAAAAAATTCTTCGACAATTTCTGTTGGATTCTTGCCTTTCGAAAAACCTTTTTTATAGACTTGATGGAATAGAGGTAAAAGAACCCCTGTATTATTTGCTATGTCGTAAGGTAAGGTCCGTCAGGATACTTTTGTATAACTGATACTTAGAAAGTACATTTTCATTAAATCGTGTTAGTTTTGACTGGGTAGCATCTGTTCACAGAATATCCAAAAAACCAACCGCCTAGCATCCATAAAGGAAAAGAGATAAGCACTTTTCACCAAGTGATATTTTCGCCATTGGGCAAAGGAAAAATAAAGGTCATAATCAGAAACATCCCAACGGCCCATGGCAATCCGATGCGTATGATTTCTTTGCGATTATTGTTCATTTTCGAATTGGGTCTTTCCTTGTTTTAGCCAATTAAAATAAGAGTCTTTGGTGGTGTTTTTATAATCTTCTTCTCTGTTGAGTACAGAAAAATCTGGACTCATTAATACATAGTAAGGTTGCGCTGCAACCCCAAAGTTTATGGCTTGAAAAGTAGCCCATTTATTTCCAATAGTTTTGATACTCTTGATTTTGCCATTGTCTTTTAAAAAGGTAAATTGCTGCTCTAGAGGCAACTCTTTTCTGTCATCTACATATAAAGAAATTAAGATGTATTCTTCCTGAATAGTTTTAAAAATCTTCGGATCACTCCAGACTTTTTCCTCTACTCTTCGGCAGTTTGCACAGGCCCAGCCTGTAAAGTCTAATAAGATTGGTTTGTTCTCTTTTTTTGCCACAGCAAGACCTGTTTCGAAGTTTTTATAACAGTCTAAACCTAGCGGACATTCATTCTGTTTTTCGTAAACGCTGTAAAATTCTGGCGGCGCAATTCCACTCAAAAGATCTAATTGCCATAAAGGTATTTTCAAGGTGCCAGGAATCAAATAAATAACAAAGGTAACTGTCAAAATACCAAAGAATACTCTAGAAAAATTCAATTTTTTATTGGGATCATCGTGCGGAAATTTGATTCGCTTGAAAAGGTATAAGGACAATCCAATAAAGGCGAGGATCCAGATTCCTATAAATACTTCTCTTTTTAGCAATCCCCAGTGTACTACTAAATCAGCATTGGATAAAAATTTAAACGCAAAAGCCAACTCCAAAAATCCAAGAACTACTTTGGTTGTATTCAACCAACCTCCAGATTTTGGTAAGGTGTTTAGCCATCCTGGGAACAAAGCAAACAAAGCAAAAGGTAAGGCAAGTGCCAATCCGAAACCACCCATCCCTGCAGATAGTTGCATGGCTCCACCATCTGAAGACAAAGAACCTGCCAACAAAGAACCAAGAATTGGCCCTGTACAAGAGAAAGATACGATGGCCAAAGTTAAAGCCATAAAAAAGATTCCTATAACTCCTCCAATATTTGAGGCATTGTCCATTTTATTTCCCCAAGAACTTGGTAAGGTAAGCTCGTAATATCCAAAAAATGAAAATGCAAAGAATACCAAGATGACAAAGAAGAAAATATTTAACCATATGTTGGTAGAAATTGTATTGAGTATTTCTGGATCTATAGAATCTAAAAAATGGAAGGGAAGACTAAATAGTACATAAATCACTACGATAAAAAAACCGTAAAAAATGGCATTGCTAATTCCTTTGGCTTTGTTTTGAGATTGTTTTGTAAAGAAAGATACCGTTAATGGTATCATAGGAAACACACAAGGCGTAAGCAAGGCTAAGAGTCCGCCTATAACCCCCAAAATAAAAATTGTCCAAAAATTCGTTTCTCCTTCTTCACTTTCGCCTTTTAATCGTTCTTTATTTTTTAAATCTAATTTGAGAGCTTCGGAAAGTTGGAGGTCTTTCTCCTCAATAGAAACGGTTTCTTCTACTGGCTTTTCTCCTGTCAAGGAGAATACATAGTCATCGTCTAAATTGATACATATTTCTTTACATACTTGGGCAAACAGATTCAGTTTTACAGTAGTAATATCTCTGTTTGTAAGTTTGATCTTTTGAATAAGTTTTGCTTTGTTTTTAAAAAAGATTTCTTCTTTTTTCCAAACATCGCTATATTCTTTGTAAGTTTTATTCTCTGAAGCCTTCCCGATTAATTCAAACGAGGGGTTTTCATCACTGGCAGTAATCTCTAATGGCAATGATGCAAGATCAGGATTGTATTGAGAATAAAGATGCCAATCTTTTAAAATGCTAGCTTCAAATATAAGGTTGTACTCAACATCCGATATTTTCTCTACAGAGGTTTTCCACAATACAGGATCTTGTTCTGTTTGACCAACTGTAATCAAGGTCACAAAAAGAAGGATAAAAGCGAAGTGTTTTTTCATTTGTTTAGTGATATTTTTAATCGGTTTTGGGTCTTTTCTCTAACTTCAAAGCGCCTGTCTTGTCGCATTCCAATTACCCAAATAATTTTGTCTTCTACATCGGTAAGCAACCAAACTTTTTCTTTGTCTATCAATGAAAGTTTTCTGTCTTTAAATAATTGACTCAGCTTTTTCTTACCATTCATTCTAGTTGGGCAAATATAGTCGCCATAACGCCATTTCCTAATAAATAAAGGATAGTTTAACAAATCTTTATCCACGAGAATAGCATTCTTATCAAAAGTAGGATCACCATTTGGTTTTTGAAATTGTAATACAATAGGTTCTTTAATGGATGTAATCTCTTCATTAATCCTAATTGGTTGCTTATCAAGATCTGGATTTATCTTTGTTAAGATCAGGTAATTTCTGTCTTTTAACAAGCGATATTCTTTGGAAAAAAGTTGTTTACCTGGCTGTGCTTCCATCAGATGCACTACATCGTTCCATTCTGTAAAACCATAGGGGTGTAAAGTTTGGTATAAGTAGGCTTTAGTGTTGCTCAGTTTCTTTAGTTTGTTAATGTGAAAGGCAGTCATCTCTCCTTCTTGGGACATGATTTTCTCAGAGAGATTTACTACATAATCTGTTGCTAAACCTTGACTTTCATTTAGGTTTTCAATGGTACTTTTAAACGTTTCCAGAATATGAGGATTGATTTCCTTTAAGGCAGGAAGAATTTTATGTCTAATTTTATTTCGCACATATTTTATGCTTGCGTTAGAACGATCTTCTCTCCAAATAATTTGGTCCTTAATGGCGAACATCGTAATGGTATCTCGTGAGAAATTTAACAAGGGTCGAACCGATTTGTCGTTGAGTGGGGGAATTCCGGTGAGTCCGTTCAAACCGGTTCCTCTTGACAAATTGATCAAAAATGTTTCTAGGTTGTCATTGGTGTTATGGGCAGTGAGTACATAATCGAAATGATGTTTCTCTAATAAATGGTAAAACCAATCGTAGCGAAGTCTTCTTGCGGCAATCTGGATAGAGAGCTTGTGCTTGGTAGCAAATAATTCTGTCTCAAAATTGGTGGTGAACACAGAAACTCCGAAATCACTTGCCAAAGATTTTACAAAGTATTCATCTTTATCACTTTCTTTTCCTCGCAATTGAAAATTACAATGACAGATTCCAAAATTCAGTCCTAGCTTATGGATAAGATGTGCCAATACCACACTATCTATTCCGCCAGAAACAGCAATTAATAATTTGCTCTCAGACAAAAACGGAAACTGCTCTTGGATATGTTCTTTGAATTCTGATAACATGGTAATTCAGCTAGAGAGTATTGGGTTGTAAATCACTTTTGGTTAAAACCAATTGCATGGCTTTTGCCTTTATTAAACATTCCTCGTATTCTTTTTTTGGTGTAGATTTTGCCGTGATCGCGCTTCCAACGGAAAAAGAGATGTATTTTTTTTCTTCGTTATATAAAATGCTTCTGATCACTACATTGAAGTCGAAATCTCCATCAGGAGAAAAATAACCCACAGCTCCAGAATACAAACCTCGTTTGGTTGTTTCTTGCTCTTCAATAATTTTCATTGCAGAAATTTTAGGAGCCCCAGTCATACTTCCCATTGGGAAAGTGTGTTTGATTACTTCTACAGGATGTGTTTCAAGGTCAACTTCTGAAACCACAGTGGAAATCATTTGGTGCACTTGCTTAAAAGAATATACTTTGCATAGTTCTTCCACTTGTACGCTACCCTTTTTGGCAGTTCTAGATAGATCGTTTCTCACCAAATCTACAATCATAATATTTTCTGAACGTTCTTTTGGATCTTGGAATAAATCTGTAGCAATTTGCTGATCTTCAGTCGGATTTGGCATTCGCTTTGCCGTTCCTTTGATAGGTTGGGAAATGATTCTAGACCCTTCTTTTTTTAGATATCGTTCTGGTGAAGCTGAAAGTAAATAATGGGCATCTACTTTTAAGAAGCTGGCAAATGGCGTTTCGGATATCTTATTGAGATTCTGATAGATTTGATAAGGCTGAATCTTTGCGTTCTCTGCATAAAATTCTTGACAAAAATTTGCCTCGTAAATATCTCCACGGTGAATGTGATGTAGTATATTCGATACCTTTTGAAGGTATTCAGATTTTTGAATCCGGTGCTGAATTCGCAATGAATTTTCATTAGTTGTTTGTTGGGTCGTTTGGTTTTTTATTTGTTCAAAATCAAAGTCAATATCATCCTCAACCATTCCCAAATAATCGAATTCAATGTGGTTTCCTCGAAGGAAAAGAATTTTTTGAGGTTGAAAGAAAAACAAATCTGAAAATTTCAAGCCATCAAAATTGGAAGAAGTCAATTCTTCGATGTCATTCTTTACATCGTATCCAATATATCCAAAGACAAAATCTTGGCTAATAGATTGGTATTCTTTTAACTTGTCAAAAGCATGGTAACTATCTGTTTTGATGGAAGTAAATTCTTCTATCGCAAGAACTGCGTCAAAACTAGAATATTCCTGTTTATAGGCGTTCGAGTCTAACCAAACTACAGTGTCGAATTGCTGTGCCCATGCTAGCATTTTATCTTTGAAATTTGACACTTGTTCTAAAGAAAAAGTACGAGTAGTTCTTTGCATTATGAAGGTAAAAATACAAACAGTCTACTTAATACGCAGAAAATTTAGAATTTTTAGGACAAAAGTTCTAAGAGTAGTTTTTTGAGAAACTAGACTTCTACGGAAATCAGATGATTTTTTGTTCCGAACAGACAGATTTATATATCCAAAACTCCTTTGTGAAAGAGGGATTTACAAAGATATCTCGTCGGTTTGCTATTTTGGATGCCTACCTAACGGAATTGTAATGGCAATACCTATTTGTAGATCGGCCACATTGTTTACTTTAAGATCTTCTTTTAAATATAAAGAAAGACCAAATTTTTTTCTTTGATAGGTATAAAAGAAGGAGTAAACAGAAAGATATTGATACAGTGTGGAAAAGCCACTTTGCCAATAGGAATGAATGTCTTGATGTGGTTTCGCCATCTAGGAAGTAATAATCTGCTTCTTCTCTTTTGTTGTAGGAAGTTTGAATTTGGTAGTTCAATGAGAACGCATGTGCATTTCCCTTTTGGGTGTACTTGGTAAACTCCCAGTTGAGCTCTGCGCTTTCCATCCAAAGATTGTTTCCGAAGTCTACTGGAGTTTCAAATTCTATAAGACTCTTTCTAATTCTGGTAAGACCAATACCCAAGCGAAATTCATTTTTATTTTTTAAGGGCCATTTTTTCACCATATTGGCTGAAATTCCAAGATTCATAGTAGGGTTATAACTGGAGGTATTGATTCCTAGGTGAGAGCCGATATTTGTGTATAGGTTTTTCTCGGTCTTGAACCATTGAGGATAATAAAAATGATTCAATTCAATCCCTGCAAATACGATCTGATTCTTTTTTAAGCTCATGGTTCTTCCATTTCTATCCTGATAGGAAACATTTACTTTATTCAAACCAAAAAATCTTCTGCCAAAAGCATCTTCCCCGCCGGCAATATTGCTGTGAAACCACTCGATACTTTCGTCACTTGTAAATATGGAAAATGGATAGTGACCCTCAGTAGGCATAAAAGTTCGCGGGATAACTCGCAATTCACTTTTGGTAGTCAAGGGTGTTTTAAAATCAATCCTAAAAACTCTGAAAACCGTATCTACAATGATATTCATATATTCTGCGGGAGTGCTTTGCTGGTCTACAAACTCAAAATTTCTACTATACCAAGGAATTTTACCAAACGTTTCTCTTACGGCTGGGTCTTCTGGTAAATATGCTTCTAAAAAAGGTTGAAAGCTGTTCGCGCTTTCATAGATAAATTGTAGAGAAGATCTTTGAACAGGTTTTTCTTGAAAGTTTTGATTGATTCGCAAGTGAAACATTCCGAAATGATGTGCGGAAACAGAGTTCGGTTTTGCAATTCCATTTTTAAAAACCAAAGAATCCTTTTGTCCATAGCAAAAAGAAACGCAAAAAAGGATACACAAAAAA
>MDTG01070718.1_pt1 | contig 11272 bp, 10 predicted proteins | sample 811421 | NCBI WGS metagenome assembly MDTG01 (sample SAMN05326645, study PRJNA326480) | marine metagenome | isolation source: seawater | place: Pacific Ocean: South East | collected 2011
AAAATGTAAAAACGTTATTTAATATAGGATCTGCATTTGCCGCAGCGGCCAACGCATTCGTTGCTTTTACCAGCTCATCTGTTCCTAAATTTGACCTATCCTGAACCATCATTTTAAAACCGCCTGCATTTCCTATTCCCCGTACCGATGGCGGTGGAATCACAAAAACAATAGCATCATCAATTTGGGCTAATTTGGCATTTACGGTTCCTAACAAGTCTTCATAACCCAGCTCTTTATCTTTACGGATATGAAAATCTTCAAGTGTTAAGAATACTGCTGCTGCATTGGAAGAATTTGTATTTGAAGCGGCATCAAATCCCGTAAAAGCCACAGCACTTTCAACGCCGTCAATAGCTAACCCTATATCCAGAACTTCTTTTATAACTTTATCTGTTCGGGACAACGAGGATCCTGGTGGTAATTGTACCAGTGTAATAAAATATTGCTGATCCATAGCAGGTATAAATCCTTTTGGAACTCTTCCAAATTCAAATCCGGTAATTACTATCAATCCACCATAAACCACCAAAACGAGTATAGACGTTCTCAACAGTTTCTGAACGCTCTTACCATAATTAGCTGAAAGTTTTTCAATAAAATTATTAAAACCATTCCCTACGTATGAAAAAGGCCTGAGCACTAATAGTGTCTTTTTATTGGGATCTTTTACTTCATGACGCATTAACAGCGCGGCCATCGCTGGACTTAAGGTTAAGGAGACAAATACAGAAATTGCTGTTGCTACGGCAATCGTCATTCCAAATTGTTTGTAAAACTGCCCCGAAATGCCTTCTAAAAAAGCCGTGGGAATAAAAACTGCAATCAATACCAATCCTATTGCTACTAATGCTCCTCCTACTTCATCCATTGTTTTTACGGCTGCTTCTTTGGGCGAAAGTCCTTTGGCCAAATAACGCTCCATATTTTCCACTACCACAATGGCATCATCTACCACAATACCAATGGCGAGCACTAGACCAAAAAGTGTAAGGTTATTGAGGGAAAACCCTATGGCATCCATAACCGCAAATGTTCCTATAAGAGATACGGGAATGGCTAAAATGGGAATAATAGCTGCTCTCCAGGATTGTAAAAACAATAAAATAACCAGTACCACCAGTAGAATGGCTTCAAAGATGGTGTGATACACTTCATCAACAGATTTCTGTATAAACTCGGTGGGGTTATAAGCAATTTTATATTCAAGATCCTCCGGAAAACTTTTTGAAAGTTCTTGCATTCTTGACTTAATTTCAGCGGCAGTTTCTAACGCATTTCCTCCAGGTTGCTGAAAAACAGGCATAGCAATAGCAGGATCTTTTCCTAAATATCCTTTAGTAGCATAATTTTGAGCTCCCAATTCTACACGGCCAACATCTTTAACCTGTACAATTCTACCACCTTCCTCAGCCTTTACAATCACATTCTCAAATTGCTCAATGCTTACCAGTTTACCTTGAGTTTGTATGTTAATTTCAAAAGCTGACTGGCTTCTGGAAGGTAACGTATTTAGTGTTCCACTTGCGATTTGTACATTCTGAGCTCGAAGCGCTGCAACCACTTCTCCTGCGGTCATATCTAAACTTGCTATTTTAGAGGGATCCAGCCAAATACGCATGGCATATTCTGCAGCTCCAAAAATCTGTATGTCTCCAATTCCCTTAATACGTGCCAGTTCATCCTTTAACTGTAGCGTGGCGTAATTCCCCATATAGGTCTGGTCATAGGTTTTATTAGGAGAATACATATTTACCACCATCAATATGTCTGGGGATATTTTTTTAGTCGTAATTCCCAGTCTCCGCGAAGCTTCCGGTAAGCGTGGTTGTGCAATAGCCACACGGTTTTGCACCTGCACCTGCGCCTTGTCAAGATCTGTTCCCAGTTCAAAAGCAATTTGAACGATTACCCTTCCATCTGCAGATGATTGTGAGGTCATATAGAGCATTCCCTCTACCCCATTAATCTCTTTTTCAAGGGGTGCAGCCACCGTTTCCGAAAGTGTTTTAGCATTTGCACCAGGGTAAAGTGCTACTACTTCTACCGTAGGTGGTGCTACATCCGGAAACTGAGATATGGGTAAGGATACGTAAGCAAGTCCTTCTACAATAAGAATGAGCACACTCAGTACTGCAGCAAATATGGGTCTCTTTATAAAAATGTGACTAAATTTCATAGTATTATTTACAATTAGGATATAACATTCCCTTACCGCTTCTCAATACTCAAAAAAATGAAACTGAGAGCAATTAAAAGGTTTGCTTAAATTTTGTGATTACTGAATAAAGAAGTAATCCGGTCTATTTTACGCTTACTTCTGTTTGCGTATTTTGCAGAAGCGAAATTTCTACTGGAGAAACCGGCATTCCTGGTCTTATTTTCTGAATATTATTAACAATAAGTTTGTCGTCTTTAGTAATACCGTCACGCACGACACGTAAGCCATTAGAATGAAGCGGACCTAAACTTATATTTTTTGTGGTTACAACATTGTCAGTTCCCAACACATACACAAATCGCAACGATTGATTGGTACCTATAATATTATCCGGGATCATGAGTGAATTATGTGCTGCACTGCCCATGAGTCTGGCTTCACCAAACATACCTGGCTCCAGCAGATGATCTTTATTTTCAAGCACTGCCCTACTTTCTATAGTTCCTGTGCTATTGTCTATTTCATTATCTACAAAATCCATTTTAGCTTCATGAACAAAATCATTTTCATCTTGTAATTTTATAAATACAGGAATTCCTTCCGACCGTAACTCACCACGCTCTCCATTCCTGGCCAAACGCACATACCGTAAATAATCTGACTCACTGCCTGTAAAATAAAAGTGTATAGGACTTGTTGCTACAATTGTGGTAAGTAATGTTGATGTTGATGAACCACCATCAATCAGGTTCCCTTCATTTACTTTATCACGACTTACCAATCCGGAAATAGGCGCTGTAACTCTAGTAAATTCTAGGTTTAATTTGGCATTATCTACACGGGCTTGAGCAGACTGAACACTGGATTTTGCAAAGGCCAGTGCCTGCTTTCTACGGTCGTATTCTTCTGTAGACATCGCACCAGATTCTCTTAAAGTTTCTACGCGATCATAATTATCCTGTGCCGTTTTAAGAGAGGCCATCGCTTGGCCATAATCTGCATTGGCCTGATCTAAAGCAATCTGAAACGGTCTGTCATCAATAGTGAAAAGAACATCTCCTTTTTCAACCATTTGTCCGTCTTGAAAATTCACACTTTCTAAAAACCCTCCTACGCGTGCACGCACTTCTACCCGGTTACTGGCTTCAAAACGGCCGGTGTATTCATCCCATTCGGTTATTTTTTCATAAACAGGATAAGCTACTTCCACCGGCATTGACTGTGCTGCTACTGGTTGTTCTTGGTCATCTTTGTTGCTGCTGCTGAATGCCAACACTAACATTATAGCTAATAACACACCGGCAACGCTAAGTATTCTTAAGGCTATTTTTCTGGTATTTAAATCAATTGTTTTCATCTTCTGTTACTATTTGACTGGTTATTTTTGAAAGGACAAAGGTATTTTGATTGGCAAGGCTACTGGTAACCAATATGACTACATAAATGACCAAAATCTAATATTTTGATATATGTCATTGTATATTTTTGATTGGCATCTAAGTTATACCATGCTTAATAATAGGCTGACAAAGCATCTAAAAGACCATTTAAAGTTGTTTTGCGAACGTTATTATACAGACCGGTGACTACTTGATCATCCAGCAATTCAAGAAAGCGGAGATCTCTTTCCCGAAAGTAATTGACAAATTCTTCAACCGATCTCGACCTGCGAGCGGCTCTTTTAAAATATTTTAAAAGTTCAACTTCACTAATCTCAAAGCCATTAAAACAATAGTACTTGTTGATTGATTTCGCGTATTTAAGGGCCTTCCGATAATTGAAGTTTCTATTAGAAGCAATTTTTTCAACCCTATTCTTAAAAGCCTGATGCGTTGAATTTACGATTATATCATCCAGTTCTAGAATTACTTGATCTGATTTGACAAATTTTGCCTGCACAAAATCAACAAAGAATACCACGAAAAGAATCACCAAAATTTTCACAAGATATTGAAAGGTAGTTTTCATTCTTCCTTAATTTTAAATTACCCTGCAAAGGTATTTGCCCTCTAGGAAGAGATGACGATCAAAAAGAAGACTGAAATGACCAAAACTTAATCAAATTGACCATTCTTAGTAATTGTGTTTAAAAGTGAAGTTGGTTAACCTGAAAGAATTGAGCAAATTACCCACTAATAAAACTGAACTGCTTATCAATAGTTTAGCAATAAAAAGGAATAAGATTAAATAAAAAAAGGATACTATTTCTAGTATCCTTTAAGTGACCCCGGCAGGATTCAAACCTACACTTGCAAACTCACTAAAATTCAGTACTTTAACTTTTCTGCAAAGTCGGTTAACCGAATTGTTAACCGTAAAAAAAGTTTGAATTTATTAAGATTTCATCTTCTTGTTAAAGTTACTAAAATGTTTCCAGTTAGTGCTTTTTTTTATTCTTATTTTCAGTGGTTTTGAATTAAATTTTATTAAGATTTTTTTTAAAACTACTTAGTCTTTTCAAAAATATTCAGCCCACGCCGTTGCAGATGAGCATAGCTCACTTAGTGAGTGTATTTAAAACCTCACCTTGCGGGTGTGCAAGCACCCTCAAAAATTCTGTTAGCCTACGATCAATTCGATGCCGGCTTTTTGTGCTTTGTATTTTATTTTAGTAATCAAATCGTAATAACTCCAATTGCGCAATACGAATTCCTCTTCTTTGGCTAGTTTAATTTTGCTTTCCTGATTCATCAGCATTAATGTTCCTGCTTGGTGCTGCACACAAAAATCAATCAGCTGACGGCTATAAAGGTGTAACCGAGAACGTACATATCGGAGTTCTTTTTCTCTAAAACGATTCATCGCTTTTAATTTGCGCTTTCTCCCTTTGCCGGATTTGGTATAGGTAACCGCACTTTTTGCCCGCTGCGCTGCTGCCTGTATGGCTAGGCGTCGGTGTAAAAACTCTTCCTTATTCCCGATGTGGAGTTTACTGTTTCCTACTTTCACCACAATCGGATGCGCAAGCGATAACGATGCTTCTGCCACCTTTGCCGGTTTTAACGGATGGTTCTCTTTTTCCATTTCAAAAACAGCCAGCCAAAAATTTTTTCCATTTTTTAACTGCAAATGAGAAGAACAAAGCTTGAGCTTTCCGTGCAATACTCGATAAAGCAACTGACTTTTATCGGTATAATCACTCCCTAGGTAAGTGTAAAAGGGAATATGAAATAATTTAAAACTAAAGCGTTCATTGTAGGCATCATAGACAAAGTCTTTAAACACATCCATACTAAAGGGAAAAGGCATATCATTTCTAAAATTCGGTACGGAGCGTTGCCCTCGCCAATATTCATCTTTATAGTGATGGAAACTATTGGATAGATTTTGATTTAAACACGCCAGAATATCTGTGGGGACTTCTCCTTTAAAAGCATCGACCACCACTCGGTAGGTAGTGTTTTTTCGGGAACGATTTAAAATTCCGTTTTCTGTTTTTTTATGATCAGCTAGCTTAGCTCTTATTCCATCGGTTAGGTAAAAGAAGTCCGAGAGCATTTCCTGTACATAGAGATGCGATACAATCATATTGGCTGCCCGATAGCAACGGTTCTGGTATTGGTAAAGCTTTTTGATAGCCGCCTGACGTTCTTCGCCTTTAGGCAGGTCTACATTCACCTGAATCTTACGGGTAAGTTTGATGGTGTTCTTTTTCATAACGTAGCGGTTAAGGTGTGCTGAGGATGTTGTTGTGCATACTGATAAGCGATGCCAAACTGCTGATGTACTTCCTTGGCTGAAATGCCTAATTGCTCAGCAATCTCTGCAAAGGAGAGTTCTTCTTCACAACGCAGCTGAAATACCTGTACCTGAGTCTCGGTAAGTTTTTGCTCGACTTGTTTAGTCTCTTTATTCGCTATTTGATCTTCCAGTTCTATATCTTGCCGAAGGAAATTTTTAAGTTGAGTAATGGTGCGCTGGACTTCGTTGTAGACTTCAATCGTGCTACTGCCCATTACTTGGGCAATGGCTTTGTATTGAAAGCCGTGTGCTAAACATAATTCAATAAGATCCTGTTGCTTGCCCGGCAGTAAAGACAATACTTCTTTTACACTTTCAAAAGTTTGCTGGTCTTGCGCCTGCTGCTGAAGGTGCGCTTCGTCTAAAGCGGTATCCTCTTTTAGTAGGTAGTCATTGTAATTTTCATAATATTCCAATCGATTAACACTGCGTTGAAACTGATTCTTGGGTTTATTGAAATAGGAAATACACTCCCGTTTCATCACTAATTTTAGGAAGAATAATATATGCTTAGGGTTTTCAAGCTTCTCTCGGTTTTGCCATAATTTTAAAAAACACTCCTGTACGAGATTTTCAACCACAAAATCATCTTTTAACCATTGCCAGCCTACATAAAAGAGCAGACGAGCATAACGTTGGTACCAAAACTTGAGCGCCTCGGTATTACCGAGTTGTAACTGGGTATGGAAATAGGTTTGCATAGGCATTCGCATTTGAAGGAGCAAGCTCCTTGTTAGATTAATAGATCAAGGCGAACGAAAACTTCGATAGCTGAAGAAGAAAGGCTTTGATAACAAGAAATGTGCAGCCTATTTGATAATGAAAAGGCGCAGGTCTCATCTTATTGTATCGGCGGTACTGGTATACCAAGCACACAAATAAGCGAGAGCCTACGCCCGGGTCGTAGGCATCCTAACTTATCATCTCGCGTGCTAAAAATTACCAGTTTTCCGATACGAGATTCAAAGCGAATGCTTCTAATATTTTTACTTAAAGAAGTATCGCAAATGTAAACAATCGTATTTAAAATAAAATACTCATCAAATATAAAATAATTTACCGGTACTTCAAAGCGTACCGATAAATTATTTTATTAGTGTTTAATTGCAGTTATGAAGGATGAATCGGATAACATTATTAAGTTAAAGATTGCTATAGTTTTAAAATCACTTCTCGAACAAAATAAATCAGAGAATAAAACTACAAGAAGCTATAATGATATTGCTTTGAGTACAAATATGAGAAAAGCTACCGTTTCTAATTCATTTAACGCACATTCGTCACCCAACACCGTTACACTTATTAGAATAATTGAAGCAATGGGATATAATTTAATTGACTTTGCAAAAGCTTACAATTCAATATCGGATAGGGATTTAAAAGATTTTTAAGTTAATCAATAATTTAGTATATATAATTCTGAAATACATTTTATCTATCTAATTTATTCTCTTAAATAAAATGAGTTAGTTGGACACAATCAAATTGTTGGAATTATAAAATATTAAAGTTTTAACTTTTAGGTACGTACATATATTAAAAAAAGTGTATATGTCTAGGAGAATTATAAGCCCGAGAACTTTTAAATATAAACTCGTAATATATTTATTCTTCATAGAAATATTCACATAATACACTTTAGCCGGCTAACCAATTAAATTTACTTTTTTTTTTATTTTACTTATCCATATATTCCTGCCATTTGACTATTAGATATTTGGCTTTTTTAGATTTTTTTGATAAATCTAAAAATCCGTATTCATAAACAAATAAATAGACATCCTCCTGTTTGTTTTTCCAATAATGGGTGAAAAAGTTGGGATTGAAACCTTCTTCTTTTAAATCTTTTTTATTAATAGTACTATAGCCTTTACGGTTTATCGATTTTAAAATTTTTCTGTTAAGTTTCAATTGGCGATCTATCTGGTGATAAAATTTTTCTGATTGCAGTCTTTGGTCGTAATGGAAACTACTTTTACAGGTGGGGCTACAAAATTTTTTATCAGATCTTCCTTTTATACTCTCGCCACACACAGGACAATTCTTTATCATCTTATTTATTTTGTGTTTAATATACGTATAATAAACGTTTAATAGACTACTATATAGTATTAAATGAGGAAATTTACCATATGATCAAGAATTCGAATAAGATAATTATTATTTCTCATCTTCTCATAGAAGGACGTGCCTGTATAGGGATAAGGCATCAACACGATAAAAGGATTGAAAAATTATGCAGAAATATTCCATTTTATAAATGGTCTAGTGAATTTGGGATGGGATATGTCTTCAATTCCAAAGAGAATTTAAAACTAATTTTTAAAGTTTTTAAAGGCAAAGCCTGGGTAGATACTTCGAAGTTTTTCAAGAGCAGCCCTATCTCCTCTTCCTCCCGAAAGTTTAGTTATCAGGCTTACCTTAATTCTAACTCTAACTCTAAGGATCGCTGTCCGCCTTCATTTTTGCACAAACTTGAACTTAAAGGATATTCGCATAATACTGCCAAGTCTTATATTAGTTGTTTTGAAAAGTTTATGTCTTATTACTCCTCTAGTAATGTAGATCATTTGGATGAACAAGATATAAGACGTTACCTACAAAAACTAATACGAGCAGGAAAGTCATCTTCCTATCTTAACCAGAATATCAATGCTATTAAATTTTACTATGAAATCGTACTAGGAATGCCTCATCGATTTTATGAATTGGAAAGGCCTAGAAAACAGAAAAAGTTACCTAAAGTACTTAGTAAAAATGATATAAAATTGATGCTTGCTCACACCAATAATATTAAGCATCTATGTATAATTGAATTATTGTACAGCGGCGGCTTAAGAAGATCTGAGCTCTTAAACCTTGAATTAAATGATATTCAAAGTAAACGCTTTTTAATTAACATAAGAGATACGAAGGGGAATACTGAAAGATTCACACTTTTATCAGAAAAGACGCTTATTAATCTGAGATCATACTATCGCGAGTGGAAACCAAAAAAATTTCTTTTTGAAGGTAAGCCGGGCAATCAATATAGTGCTACAAGCGTGGCTGCCATTGTTAAACGTTCAGCATCACGTGCCGGAATTTCGCAAAAAGTAAGTCCGCATATGCTTAGGCATAGTTTTGCAACACATTTATTGGAAGACGGGGTAGATTTAAGGTATATTCAACAACTTTTAGGACATAAGACCACAAAAACAACTGAAATTTATACCCATGTCGCTAATCATCAATTAAAAAAAATAAAAAATCCATTAGATTCACTATATTTGGATAATCGATAAATTGTAAATAAACGCAATAGCGTTTATGCACATGTTATGCACAAGTTAAAAGCAAAACGATTAAATAAAAAAAGTGAATTTGAAAATAAACAATAAAATAAAACCATATTTAGTGCCATTGGTTTATTTTATTCTCATATTTTCGATTGGAGCCATTCTGCAAATTTTTTCTAAAGTATATCTCGAAAAACCTTTCCCAAACCTAATTTTCAAATCTTTTACTTTATTATCATTTCTCACACTAATTTCACGTTATAAAAACGAAAAATGGAATATTTTTAAGATAAATAAAATTTCAAAACGACAATTATTAATTATACTATTCTTATTCTCTCTATTCGTCATAACTAACTATATTTCCATAACTTTTTCTAACCAAGAAGATTATGCTAATTATATAAGAGAAAATCTTAATTCGTTTATTTTGATAATAACTATCTCATCGATTGGAGAAGAAATTATTTACAGAGGCTTCATACAAACCTATATAAATCAGTTTTTTAAAGATAATAGAATAATAAGTCGTGGAAATATTTTTGCATCTATATTATTTTGGATTACCCATTTAGGGTTTTTTACTATAATGCAACCCTCATTCGCAATAATGTCATTAATTTTAGTAGCTATTTCATCAATTGTACTTGGATATTTAAAAGATAAAAATAAAGGAATTATACTTCCAATAATTGTTCATTTGATTTGTAATTATATTCATACATTTATGAAAATTACTTTAGGATAAAAAACCAGTGCATAACACCGTATATAACAAATAGCTGCGTTGTTTCTAAATCGAAAATTTTGGTATCTTTACAAAGTCGCCAAATCTTTTGATTTGGCATTTGAACAAAAAAGGTAAAAGCAAAATACAAAAAATTTGGCTTGTTTTTAGCCGAAAAATAATCGCTAACTTGCACGCTACTTGTCATATACAAATACGTTGTACACAATTAAAGACGAGCATTTCGCTGAATAGAAAAATTGAAAGAACTCTCAAAAGATATAGTCGAAGAAATGAAAATCCGATTTACCTCGGAGTACGATACTGCGAATAAAGTTTTGACAGAATATCTGACGAAATATGACTATTTGAATTCGGACAGAATTATTCGCTGTGTGATTTTTTTAGCTGACAATGGAATTGAAAGTTTTAAATCATTTTTAGAATCTGCAAAAGGTGACCCAAGAGACGTAATGTGGTGGGCGGAATATGAAAATCGAGAATCTATGGATAACAATAAAAGAGTTCGGGATTTCAATAAGTCTTTTAAAGAAAATGGAATTTAAATGAAAAAACTAATTGCGACAAGCGTTGAAACTAAAATTTGGTATTCCATAATAGAAACTCTAAAAAAAGATGGATGGGAAGTAGCTACCGAATACAATCAATTTGATAAAGGAATCGATTTTGACCTTTACGAATTAGCTCAAAAAGGAGAGAAAATTCTTTTTGCTTGGGACAATTGGTTTGAAGGAGAAATTAAGTGTTCTGAACAAAGAATGAGAGATTTAGAAAACACATTTGGAATAAAACTCAAGTTCGGAGAGCCAAAGCATTTATCTCTCAATTTGATTGACAAGATGAAATCATTATTAACTAAAAAATAACTGTGTACAACAATGGCTATAAGTAATTGCTTGTTCTCGCCTACTTCTGAAAATCCTCGCGGATTTTCAGCTTGGTGTGTACTTGCAAAGTTAAGTGCTAACCCACGCAACTACTCATAGCCGAGACCGTTGTACAACATTAAAAAATGAAAACGAAAAACATACTTTTATTCACATTAGCATTAATTTGCTCAACTTCTATTATTCGTGCTCAAAGTGCGGAAAAGAGTCAAAAAATCAAGAAAACTATTCAGGCATCATACAACGCAAAAAGGACTGCAGAAATGCCACGAGATTCTGTGTTTAAAGATGACCATCTCGAAAGATATGACGTGTATGATGATAATGAAAAGATAATTGAATATGGTCAATACGATGGCGAAGGCAATATTTATGAAGTTACCAAAATTCAAAAAGACGAAAGTGGAAATCCATTAAAAGGAACAATCTACGATTCAAAAGGAAACGTGAAAAAATA
>MDTG01372464.1_pt1 | contig 11272 bp, 7 predicted proteins | sample 811421 | NCBI WGS metagenome assembly MDTG01 (sample SAMN05326645, study PRJNA326480) | marine metagenome | isolation source: seawater | place: Pacific Ocean: South East | collected 2011
ATGGGCGGGTGGAAATTAGTAAAACTAGAAGTTTTAGGTGATAAAAAAACTCTTTACCCAAACATGATTGAAACTATTAATTCCACAAAAACTCTTGTAAAAGAAGGATTCAAAGTTATGGTTTACTGCACAGATGATCCTTTATTAGCAAAAAAATGTGAGGATTATGGAGCATCAGCAATTATGCCTCTAGCTTCTCCAATCGGATCAGGATTAGGATTACAAAACAAAATAAATATTTCGTTAATAATTAAACAGTCCAAAGTACCTGTTATAGTTGATGCAGGCATTGGAACCGCCTCAGATGCTTCAATTGCTATGGAACTAGGATGCGATGGTGTTCTAATTAATAGCGCTATAGCAAAAGCTAAGAAGCCAGTTTTAATGGCTAAAGCTTTTAAAGATGCAGTTATTTCTGGAAGAAATTCATACCTAGCAGGAAGGATGAATAAAAATGATTTCGCAACAGCAAGCTCACCAAAAAAAGGATTAATCTAAATCTTCTTTTTTCTTCTAACCCAAAGAGTTCTAATCTTTTTTTTTGATTTAACTTTTTTTAATTTTACTTTGATTTTTAAATTTTCTTTATTTTTTTCTTTTTTTTCTTTTTTATCATCATTTTTTTTCTTCTTATTAATTTGAATAATTGGACTTATATTTTCGACAGTATTCATTATTTTTTTTGATTTATTTAATAAAGAAATCTTATATTCAGGGATTACAAAATTTTCATCAGATAAAATTTTTACTTCAAAAGCATATTTTTTTTGAAAATATTTTAATTCGTCCAATAAATTTTGCTCTATATAGCTTTTTACTTTCTCGGGCACATAAGAGTTGATAACTTTTACTTTAGCAGTAAAAGCCAAGTGCTGTATTTTTTTTAAAATTTTTTGTGAAAACGAAGAGAGAGATAACTGCGTTTCCCACTTGATCGATCCCTCACGTAACCTTTGTCTAGTCATCTCAAGAAGACCAAAATTACTTATTCTGCCAATCTGAATTCTAGCTCTATCTTTTCTGATGCTTTCCCTCATTTTTTTTTCAACCGTTCTTCTATTGTGAAAATTCATCATATCTATGAAGTCAATTACAATAAGTCCAGAAAGATCTCTTAATTTTATTTGACGAGCAATTTCTTCAGCAGCTTCTAAATTTGTGTTTAATGCAGTTTTTTCAATATTAATTTGTTTTGTTGATTGTCCAGAGTTAATATCAATTGAAACCAAAGCTTCGGTAGGATTAATAACTAAATAACCACCTGATTTTAGTTTTACCACTGGTTCATAAATATTATTTAATTCTTTTTCTATATTCGCATCATAGAATAAAGGAATTTTACCCCTGTATTTTTTTATATTTTTTACGTTTTTTGGCATTAATTCTTTCATAAACTTTTTAGCTTTTTGGTAAGCATCATTGCCTTCAATATAAACGTTTTTAGTATCGTTATCATAAACATCTCTTAATGTTCTTTTGATTATATCTCCTTCTTCATAAACCAAAGACGGAGCATTTGAGTCTAATGCCTGGTCTTTTATTTCTTCCCATGTTTTTAATGTATTTTGAAAATCTTTTTCAATCTCGTTCTTAGTTTTATTAGCTCCAGCAGTTCTAACTATTACCCCCATACTTTTAGGAATTTCTATTTCATTAAGAATATTTCTAATTTTATGTCTATCAGTTGAATTAAAAATTTTTCTTGAAATACCTCCACCTTTTGGAGTATTTGGCATTAGAACTATATATTTACCGGCTAAAGATATAAACGTTGTAAGAGCAGCTCCTTTCTGACCTCTTTCTTCTTTTATAACTTGAATTAATATTACTTGCCCAGGTTTAATGACTTCTTGAATTTTGTACCGTTTTATACCAAACGAAGATTTTACTTTTTCTCTATGTTTTTCTTTTCCTTGTTCTTTTTCATTTTGATTGTCAAAATTTTCATTTTTTTCATCTTTATCTTCCGTGTTGCTTTCAGACTGTAAATTATCACTATTACCTTCAATTGTTTTAACCTTAAGTTCCTCCCTAATTTGTTCCTCTGCAAGTCTTATTTTCTCTTTGTCATCTGAAGGTAATTGATAATAATCTGACTGTATGTCGTTAAAAGCTAAAAAACCATGTCGTTCTCTTCCAAAATTCACAAAAGCTGCTTGAAGAGAAGGTTCAACCCTACTTATGGTAGCGAGATAAATATTATTTTTAAAGTTTAAATTGTTTTTATCTTCAAATTCATATTCTTCAATAAAATTGTCAGATTTGAGAACAATACGAGTTTCATTCGGATGCGATGCATCGATGTATAAATTTTTTTCCATTTTCTTTGAATTCCTTTTAAATTTTTTAAAATATGTGTTTTTAAAATTGTCATATTGTTATTTTATACAATTTTGTGAATAAATACACGATTTAATTGTAGTATGCCTAAAGAAAGTCAGAATTCTTATTATAAATTAATTTTATGTTAAAATTTATCAATTTTTCGGTAAAGTTTGCAATTATATTTTTGGTTGTCATTATTTTATTTGCTTTTTCAACACTATGGTATTTTTCAGTAGGTTTACCGGATTATAAGAAATTATCTAATTATCAACCACCGATATCAAGTAGAGTTTACTCTAATGACAGAAAATTAATTGCTGAATATGCTATAGAAAAAAGATTATTTATACCCTTTGAGTCTATCCCCGATAAAGTAATTAATTCCTTCTTATCTGCAGAGGATAAAAATTTTTTTAGCCATCCAGGAATAGATGCAAAAGGTATTCTGAGAGCTGTTATAAAAAATATTAAAAATATTTCACAAAATAAGAGATTAGAAGGCGCTTCAACGATAACTCAACAGGTAGCCAAAAATTTTTTACTTTCAAATGAGATTTCTATGAAAAGAAAAATTAAAGAGGCAATTTTAGCTTTTCGTATTGAAAGAGCTTATACCAAAGAAAGAATTCTCGAACTTTATTTAAATCAAATTTATTTAGGCCAAGGCACTTATGGAATAGCTGCAGCTAGTCTTGAATATTTTGACAAATCTATCAAAGAACTTAATTATTCAGATGCAGCTCTGCTGGCAGCATTACCAAAAGCTCCAAGTAAATATAATCCTTACAAGTACCCTGATGTAGCAAAATTCAGAAGAGACTTAGTTCTTAAAAATTTAGAAGAAAATAACTTTATATCAAAAAATGATTTCAGAGATTTGAAAAATTCAAAATTAAATTTAAAAAAAAGAAGAATTGAAATAGTTAACGAAGCTAATTCCTATACTGAGGAAGTGAGAAGAATGGTAAAAAATATTTATGGGTTTGAAAAACTATATTCACAAGGATTAAGTATTAGCACGCCATTAAAAATTAATTATCAAATACAAGCACTTAAATCTCTTAGAAAAGGTATTGAGGATTATGACCGTAGAAGAGGATGGAGAGGTTCTATAACAAATAGAATTAAAAATAAAAATTGGCAAAAAAAAATCTCACAATTTAAACTCGATCCAACACTAAAATGGCATCTTGCAGAAATTAATTCTTTAGAAAATAACCAGATCACTTTTAAAACAATAGATAAAAAAAAGAAAAATATTAATGGGATTTTAAAATTTAGTAGCATTAAATGGTCAATTCCCAAAAAAAAATCAATCAAAGATGTTCATGAAATTGGAGATATTATTTTTATAAAAAAAGAAAATAACGACTGGAAATTAAAACAATATCCAAAAGTAAATGGCGGAATAGTGGTAATCAATCCGTTCTCAGGAGATGTGTTAGCTTTAGTTGGAGGTTTCAATTTTAAAAAAAGTGAATTTAATAGAGTTACTCAAGCAAAAAGACAACCCGGATCTGCATTTAAGCCAATTGTTTATGCTGCTGCTCTTGAAAAAGGTTTTGCTCCAAATTCTATAATTCTTGACGCTCCTTTCGTAGAGACCCAAGGCGTTGGTCTTAAAAATTGGAAACCAGAAAATTATGGAAAAAAATTTTATGGTCCATCGACTTTGAGAAAAGGAATAGAATACTCAAGAAATCTTATGACAGTTAGAATTGCAAAAATTTTGGGATTAGACGAAATTTTAAAACTTTCAAAAAAACTTGATATTTATGAAGAAATACCAGAATTATTATCAGTTTCACTAGGGGCTGCAGAAACAACTTTAATAAGTTTAACCTCTGCCTATGCTCCTTTTGTTAATGGTGGAAAAAAAATTGAACCAACTTTAATTTCTCGAATTCAAGATAGAAGAGGGAAAACAATTTTTCAAGACAAAAATAGGAAATGCATGGGTTGTGATAAATTTATTAATGATGAAAACAAGTTACCTATAATAGAAAATAGTAACGAAAAAGTAATTAGTAAGGAAACAGCTTATCAGATGACCTCAATTTTAAAAGGAGCTGTAGAGAGAGGAACTGCAAAAAAATTAAAATCTTTGAAAGTTCCATTAGCAGGTAAAACCGGAACAACAAATGATAACTTTGATGCATGGTTTATTGGATTTTCTTCTAATTTAGTTATTGGTGTTTATGTTGGTTTTGATAATCCAAAAACTTTAGGTAAATTTGAAACAGGTTCCAAAGCTGCATTACCAATCTTTAAAGATTTTATTGAAAAAACTCTCTATAAAGATGATTTTCAAGAGTTTCAAATACCAGAAAATATATATTTAACCTCTTTAAACTATGATACTGGAATGAAATCAAAAGATGGTGAAAAAAATGTAATCATTGAAGCTTTGAAACTAAAAGATATTAACAACATAAATAATAATAACTTAATGTTTACAAACGGGCGTGATAAAATAGTTAAATTTAGACAATTTTATTAATGGAAAACTTTGATACTAAAATAACAACTATTGAAAAATCCCTAAAAAATATTAGGGGGTATCTTTGATAATGAAAATATTGAATCAAGAGTCAGAGAATTAGAAAAAATCTCACTTAGAGAAAATTTTTGGAAAGATAAAAATCTAGTTAAAAAAACTGTAAAACAAAAAAAAATTTTTGAAGATATCCTAAACTCATATAAAAAATCAGTAACAGATATAGATAATCTAAAAGACTTATATTTACTAGCTTCAAAAGAAAAAGACGAAGAAACCATTCAAGATTGCAATAATAAGATCGAACAAATTTTTCAAGAGATTAAAAAAAATGAGATTAATTGTTTTTTATCAGGGGAAAATGATGATTACGATATTTATTTGGAAATACATGCTGGTGCTGGAGGCACAGAAAGTCAGGATTGGGCGGATATGCTCAGGAGAATGTATATGAAATGGTTTGATAAAAAAAACTTTAAATATGAAATTATAAGTGAACATAAAGGAGAGGAAGCGGGAATTAAATCTTCTACTGTTAAAGTTGCAGGTAATTATCTTTATGGGTTGATGAGATCAGAGTCTGGAGTGCATAGGTTAGTGCGCATTTCACCATTTGATAGTGGAGCAAGAAGACACACAAGTTTTGCAAGCGTGTGGGTCTATCCTGCAGTAGAGGATGATATAAATATAAAAATAGAAGAAAAAGATTTAAGAATAGATACCTACAGATCAAGTGGAGCTGGTGGTCAACATGTAAATACTACTGACAGCGCAGTAAGAATTACACATTTGCCAACAAAAATAGTAGTTCAATGTCAAAATGAGAGATCTCAGCATAAAAATAAAGAGACTTGTTTCAAAATGCTTAAAGCAAGACTCTACGAATACGAAATGCAAAAAAAGGAAGAAGAAAATCAGAAAGAATTAACATCTAAAACCGACATAGGCTGGGGTCATCAAATTAGATCTTATGTACTACAGCCCTATCAATTGGTTAAGGATTTAAGAAATAAGCTTGAAAATACAAACCCATTAAGTGTTTTAGACGGTAATATAGATCAATTTATTGAAGAAGGAATAAAGAATAAAAAATAAGATGAAAAAAATACTCATCAACTCATTATTAATAGTTTTTATTATAATCTTTTCTTTAGCATTTATTTTGTCAACAACAGGTATTGAAACTAACAAGTTTAACAAATTAATTTCAGATAAAGCGTCTAAAACAAATATTAATTTAGAACTAGATACCGTTAAATTTAAAATAAACCCAAAAAAATTAAGCTTATTTTTAGAAACAAACAACCCTGTAATAAACTATAGAGAAATATTAATACCAGTTAAAAATATAAAAGTTTACGTCGATTTTATATCTTTATTAAAAGCTGAACCAATAATTAAAAGAAGTGTTCTTGAGTTAGAAAAACTTGATATTACTGAATTAAATAGACTATCTTTGATGATTAAGCCCTCAAATTTTAAGAGTTTTTTAAATAATAAGATAAAAAAAGGAAAATTAGTTTCTGAAATTGAAATTTTTTTGTCGGAACAAGGAATAATAGAGGATTTCATAGCAAAAGGAAAAATAAATGATTTAAAAGTTGATTTATATAGCAATTTAAATTTTACAAATGGAAAATTAGATTTTTTTGCAGACAAAGATGATGTTTTAATAAAAAACATTTACGGAAATTTAGAGGAAATTAAAATATCAGATGGAGATATAAAATTAAATTTCGAAGATGGAATAAAATTAAAATCAAATTTTAATTCAACTATTAATTTTGATGAACAACTAGTATCTAAATTTAAAAAATTTTTTTACAAATACAAATTTTATAATAGCTTAAAAAGTTTGGAGGCAGATTTAAATAATAGTATTTCTGTTGATTTAGATAAAACATATAAAATAAAAGATTATGATTACAGTATTTCGGGCATTGTAAAGAAGAGTAAGCTTGAATTATTACAGCCAATTAAAAATATTATTATAACTGATGAAATAAAAACTTTATATTTGTCTGACCTAGAAATTTCAACAAGTTTTCAACCAAAAAATTTTATTTCGGAAGGTAAAGGAAAGTATTCTTTTAACAACTTGAATTATTATAAATTAAATTTTGATAACTCATTTAAAAAAAACATCACTTCTTTTAATTTAGATATTGATTATGGCCATAGTTTAACATTTGATTTTATAAATTATAAAAAGAACAAAAATTCAATTGCAAATCTTCTTTTAAATATAGAAAAAAATAGTAACAAAATTAAGATTAATAAATTTTACTTCAAAGAAGATAAAAATTTAATCAAACTTAATGATTTGGTTTTTGATAAAAATAAATTTCTATCCTTCAAAAAAATAGAAATTAAAACAACAAATAATGATTTTAATATTCAAAGTGGAAAAAAAATTTTTGTTAAAGGAAATAAATTTGATGCAACAAATTTAGTTAAACTTTTGAGTAAAAATAAAGGTGAAAATATATTTAAAAAAATAAGTAATAATATTGAAATTGATTTTAGAAATATAAAAATCCCACTTTCTGAAAAACTTCAAAATTTCAAATTATTAGGTGAGATTAAAAATGGTGAATTTGTTAAAATTTCTTCAAAAGGAGATTTTGGTGGAAATAACTTTCTAGATATATCGATGAAAAAAGATAAAAAAAGTGATAAAAAATATTTAGAAATTTATTCAGATCTTACCCGACCTTTACTTACTGAATATAGTTTTTTCAACGGTCTTTCAGGAGGTAAATTATTTTTTACATCAATAATTGATAAATCAAAATCTAATTCTAGACTAAAAATTGAAAATTTCAAAATCATAAACGCTCCTGGGCTTATTAAGTTATTATCTTTAGCTGATTTACGTGGTTTAGTTGATTTAGCTGAAGGGGATGGTTTGTCTTTTGATTTTTTAGAAATTGAAATGGAAAAAAATAATAATTTTTTAAAACTTAATGAGATACTTGCTTTAGGTCCAACCATGTCTGTGCTTATGGAGGGATACCAAGACAATAATGGGATAACAAGTTTGAGAGGCACCTTGGTACCGGCTAAAACTTTAAATAAAATTATTTCAAAAATTCCTATTATAGGAAATATTGTGATCCCCAAAGAAGTCGGAGAGGGTTTATTTGGAGTAAGTTTTAAAATGAAAGGTCCAAAAGGAAAAATTAAAACAACTATAAATCCAATAAAAACTTTAACTCCAAGATTTATTCAAAAAATTATTGAAAAAAATCAAACTAAATAATTTTTATTAAGTAATGTTTTTTCTTACCATAAGAAAGTTTTAAAATATTCTTTTTAAAATCTTTTAGTTGTAATTTTTTTTTATCATCATTAACTATAACATCGTCAATTTTAAAACCTTTATTGCTTATAGCTCTTCTAGCTTCACTTTTGGAGGGTAAAATCTTGTTATCAGCTATGATATCCAAAATACTTATACCTTTATTTATTTTATTAAAATTAATTTTTATTTCAGGCAAATTAGAACTCACACCACCACTTACAAAAGTATCTTTAGCAGTTTTTTCTGCTTTTTTTGACGCCTTATCTCCATGAAGTATTTTAGTAGCTTCATTTGCCAACAAAATTTTTAAATTATTTATATTTGTTTCTTCCTTAAGAATTTTTTCGATTTTTTCCGGTTCAATTTCAGTAAAAAAATTTAGAAATCTTTTAACATCTCTGTCGTCAGTATTGCGCCAAAATTGCCAGTAATCATATGGAGTTAATAAGTCTTCATTTAACCAGATTGCTCCTTTTTCTGTTTTCCCCATTTTTGAACCAGAAGCGAGTGTAATTAAGGGAGAGGTTAAACCAAAAGCCTCTTTGTGTAACTTTCTTCTTATTAAATCTGTTCCATTTACAATGTTACCCCATTGATCTGAACCACCAATCTGCAAAATACATTTATTGTTTTTAAATAATTGATAAAAATCATATGCTTGTAAAATCATATAATTAAATTCCATATAACTCAGTGATTGCTCTCTTTCTAATCTAAGTTTTACACTATCAAAAGTAAGCATTTTATTAAGTGTAAAATGACTACCTATATCTCTTAAAAATTGAATGTAGTTTAATTTTGTTAACCATTCAGCATTATCTACAAATATAGGAGCAGTTTTTTTATTTGATGTATCTAAAATTTTTTTGAAAACTTTTTTAATACTTTGAATATTTTTTTTAATTTCTTTTTGTTCTAATATTTTTCTGGTAGAATCTTTTCCGGATGGATCCCCAATCAGTGTGGTACCACCACCTAAAAGAACAATAGGTTGATGACCATGTTTTTGCATTAATTTTAAAATCATAATTTGTAGCAAACTACCAACATGTAAGCTGCTTGCAGTACAATCAAAACCTATGTAACCAGATATTGATTTTTTATCACAAATTTCGCTAAGTTTTTCTAAATCAGTGCATTGATTAAGGTAACCCCTATCTTGCATTTCCAACAAAAATGTATTTTTCATAGTGCTATTTACTTAAGAACTATTATACAAAAATTGTTATAAATAAATAAAAATATGCAAAAAAATATGATCTCAATAGGTTTAATGAGTGGAACTTCTGGAGATGGAGTTGATGCCTCAATTATTGAGACAAACGGTATAAATCAATACCGTTTAAAAAGAGATAAATTTTATGAATACGACCTTAGCGTTTATAAAGATATTCACAGTCTTAAAGAGAAAATCCACAAAAAAGAACATTTAGAAATTTACAAAAAAGAAATTAATAATCTAGAAAGAAAAATAACGATTTTTCACGCTGAAATAATACAGGATTTAAGTGTAAAAGATGAAGCTTTAATTGGTTTTCATGGACAAACAATTTATCACAATCCGAAGGAAAAAATTTCAAAACAATTGGGCAATGGCAAACTATTAAATCAACTTACAAATCTAAATGTAGTTTTTGACTTTCGAAGAAATGATATTTTAAATGGAGGTCAAGGAGCCCCCTTAACACCGATATTTCATCATCAAGTTTGCGTACAAAATGATATCAAATTACCTGTTTGTTTTTTAAATATAGGAGGCATTTCAAATATCACTGTTATCAAAAACAAAGATGACCTTTATGATATATCTAGTAGAGACCTAGGCCCAGGTAATTGCCTCATAGACAATTGGGTAAGAAAAAATTCTAAAAAAAAATTTGACCAAGATGGACTGCTTGCTGCTAGTGGAAAAAGAAATGAAATATTTTTTGAACAAGCTCAAGATTTATATATGAATAGAAATAACAAAAAAAAGTTATCGTTTGATACAAATGATTTTGATATTTCATTCCTTAGAGGCCTTAGCCTTGAAGATGGTGTTGCGACTTTGACTGACTTTACAGCAAGTATTATTGGAGAAGAATTAATTTTATCCATAAAAAACTCTAAAGAAAAAATTCAAGATATATTGTTATGTGGTGGAGGAAGAAAAAACAAAATTTTAATAGAAAAAATCAAAAATAATTTAACTTCTAATATTAATTTAAAATTAATTGATGATTATAAAATCAATGGTGATTTTATAGAGTCCCAGGCTTTTGCATTTCTTGCAGTAAGATCATTTTTAAATTTACCAATTTCATTTCCAAATACAACTGGTTGTAAAAAACCTTGCGTTGGTGGAGTATTAATTAAAAATTAAATTAGAGCAGTTTTTTCTTTTAAGTATTTTTCTATTTCAGTTAGTAATTCTTTTTCCTTATTTTTGAAAAAATGATTAGAATTTTTTATTTTGGAAAAAATTACTTCTACACCTTTTTGGCTTTTAATTCTATTATCTAGCTCATTTATACTTTCTTTTGTTACCAATTCATCATTATCACTATAAATTACTTGACCTGATGTTGGGCAAGGAGCAAGAAAAGAAAAGTCGTAAACATTTGGTTGTGGTGAAACTGCAATAAAATTATTAACTTCTGGTCTTCTCATAATTAGTTGCATGCAAATTAAAGAACCAAAAGAAAAACCTGATACCCAGCATTGACTATAATCTAAATTTTGTCTTTCTATCCAATCCAATGCTGCTGCAGCGTCTGATAACTCACCTTGGCCATTATCAAAAACACCATCACTTTTACCTACACCTCTGAAGTTGACTTTAATAACTGAAAAGCCATTTTCTAAAAAAATATTGTACATAAGCTGAACTATTCTATTATTCATTGTACCTCCATATTGCGGATGTGGATGAAGTACGATTGCAACTGGTGATCCAAATTTTGGATTTTTATAATATTTGGCTTCTAGCCTCCCAGCAGGACCAGGTATAAAAATTTCTAAACTTTTAGGTTTCATGTTTGATAATGATTATTATTTTTAAAAAAAAGTAATGTTTTATAACATGTTTTTCTGCGGCAAATATTTTTTTTTAAATCATACCATATTAGTAGGAATTAGATAAAAAATGATGTATTACACCGCTAAAT
>MDTG01151785.1_pt1 | contig 11271 bp, 9 predicted proteins | sample 811421 | NCBI WGS metagenome assembly MDTG01 (sample SAMN05326645, study PRJNA326480) | marine metagenome | isolation source: seawater | place: Pacific Ocean: South East | collected 2011
AGGTTCAAGACGCCGTCAAGCAACTGCTTCAGCACTTCCCCTCCTTCCAACATGGCCTTCCATAACGTGCGCTGTTCTCCGCTCAGGGGCGTATCCCCCAAAAGGCGGGTCATCCCCAGGATGGCGGTCATGGGTGTCCGGATTTCGTGGCTGATGCGCGCCAGGAACTCCCGTTCCGTCTGACGGGCCGCCTCCGCATCCAACATCGCCTGAACCATGCGCTGCTCATCCTGCTTGCGCTCCGTGATGTCATAGTGAATGCCCATCGACCCGATGATGGCCCCATCCGGGCTGTGAATTGGAACCCCACTGATCAGCAGCCATTTGAGTTCACCCTGCTTGGTCCGGATGGGGACCTCATACAGACCGCTGTCCCCAGCATTCCGGGATGCTGTCACGGCATCCATATTGGCCTGAGCCTCCTCATCCAAGAGCAGGGCCGATGCCTTTTTTCCGAACAACTCGGCCTCACTGTAGCCCACGATGTCACAAAATCGCGGGTGGGCGCGCACCACCCGTTCCTCGCTGTCGACCTCCATGATGCCGAGCTCCATGTTTTCGATGATGCCACGGTAGCGGGCCTCCGCATTGCGCATGGCTTTGACCTCGGCCTCCAATTCTTGGATGCGCCGATCCCGGTCGTCTTCGTGGATGGATTCGGGGGGCATTGGGTGCAACAACAGCTGGCTCGCGGCAGAAGTTACCCCGGTGCACCCGCATCTTCGTGTACGAAAATGCTGAATCTCCCACCCCTCTTACGCTGCGCCACATTTGTATGGCTTTGGCTCCTCATTGAGGGGATTGAAGCGCAACCAGATTTGGCGCGCTGGGACATGATGGTGAGAGAATTCGAATCTCAGAATTGGGTTTTGGAGCTCGAAAGCATCGAACCAGGTTGTGTGACGGCACCGCTCCAACCAGAACTCCGGGTGCAGGACTGGCCTGCTCGAAGCCCTTGGGCGGAGGCCTTGGTGGCCGAATTGGACGTGCTCCCCGAAGCCGATCACCATGCCGACCGCGCGCTGCAAAGGTTGCTGGCAGATGGCATGCGGCTGTTTCGCTTGGCCGAAGCCAATGGGGATCGGTGGCGGCCGGAAATGGAACTCGCCTTGGCCCAGGCGGAGCTACCTGAGGAATGGGCGCTCCTGCCCCTCGTGCTCACCGGTTGGGATCAGGGCTACTATGGCCCAGGGCGCCGCGCGGGAGCATGGGCGATGGACCTCCCGACAGCCCTCTCCCTCGGACTGCAAGTCCGTCGCGGATGGGACGAACGGCACTTGCCCGAGCGCATGGGGCCGGCCATGGTGGCGCGCATCGCTGCCGCTTCGGACCGATTCCCAAACTCCCCCCTGCTTCAGGTGCTGGATGTGGTGCGCGGTCCCCGCAGTGCAGAACGGTTCGACCCCGACTTTCTCGACGCTGACCTGCTGGGATGGCTCCACCTCTTGCGCGTCTGGCTTCAAGTGGATCGGAATTTCAAACGCGACCGACTTACCGCACTGTGGGCCCTCCGCGAGAGGCAATGGACGGTCGTGGGGTGCGCCCCAGCTTGCGACTGCAGCCATTTCCAAGCACTGGCTGAATTGGGTGTCGATGTGGGAATGGTGCGGCGAGAAAACCCATGGTATACGACGGATTCCATCGGATGGACCTCCAATCGGCCGGGCCTTCGGCTCCCCCAATCCCTGGCGAATGCCGTGGGCGACAAAGCGTGGTCCGACTGGTGCAACTGGGCACCGAAACGCGGCAGCCTACAGCTGGAGCATGTGCACGTGGTCCAACCCGGTGAAGTGCTGGGTACCATTGCGCGTAAGCACGGGGTGCGCATTTCCGAAATCCAAGATTGGAACGGCCTCGAAGGCGATCTGATTCAGGCCGGGCAGTCGTTGGTTCTTCGGATTCCCAGCCCCAAACCAGGCGCCACTGAAACTCCGAAACGCAACGTCCCCGCCGGTGCATTCCGGTGGCACACCGTCCGCGAGGGGGAGTCCTTTTGGTCCATTGCCACCCAATACTCGGGCATCAGCATGGGCCAAATCATGTCGGCCAATGACCTCGCTCCGGAAGCGTTGCAACCCGGGATGCAAATCCGAATCCCCCTGGAATGAGCACTCACCCTCCCCCCGATGCCCGTTGGCGGCCCGTCGTAGCATTGGCCATCCTAGGCTTGTGCATGGCAGCGCTTTCCAGCCTTTGCCCGCCCGACGGCTGGCAGGTCGGCGGGGTGGCCATTCGGTTACACATGCCAGCGGCCTGGCATGCGCTGAGGGGTCCTGAATACAGCGATGCCCTGGTTGTACCGCGGTGGAAGCCAGAGGACGTCGAAGACCTGTTGGCCGCTTACGACGCCAAACTCACCGAATCGGAATCTCCCCCACTGCCCGATTCCACTCAGGCCACTTCCGTCGTTCAAGGCCCCAATTCACTGCGTGTAGACAGCGCCAACACAAGGCTTGTGCAGACCACACCTGCCGGAGTCATCACCGCACGGGTCGATTCAACCCCAACACCTGCGGCGTCTCAGCCATTTGTGGCCAAAACGATGGCTTTGTCTGAGCCTCAGGGCACAGATTGGGTGCCCGGCGCCTTGCGGATTCGCATCCCCGAGTCAAAGCCAGGCTTAATGGACCGACTGTGGGCGCAGCTCCACTCCGGCGAGGACGTCAACATCCTGCATTACGGGGACAGCCAAATCGAGGGAGACCGCATTTCCGGGACCCTGCGGGAGCGGTGGCAAACGCGGTGGGGTGGCTTCGGTCCTGGCATTCAACCCACTGTGCCCCTGGTACAAAGTTTTGCCCTCCGCCAACCCAATAAAGGACCGTGGAACCGGCACACCCGATTTGGTCGCCGAGACACCTCGGACCGCGACGAGAATTACGGCCTGCTCGCCAGTTATGCTGACGCGGCGGCCCAAGCCACCGATGCCGCCGCAGCCGGTGTCCCTTTGTGCCTCGGCATTGGACGGGAACAACGAAGCCCCAAGGGGTTTGGCATGTGGACCGGTCTAGAGTTGTGGCACGACACGGTCCGCCAAGATTGCATCCTCAGCCTGTCCGGAAGCCCGGTGGACACCCTCTACGAAGGGCAACTGCCCGGAGTGGCCCGAATCCCCAGCTCTGCCATGATGCCGGGCGACCCCGACTTGGACCTTTGCTTTTCTGCCCCCCCACCCCGGTTGTTTGCGCTTCACCCAATCGGGGGTGGAGTCCAATGGCACGGGGTGGCCATGCGCGGATCCTCGGGCACCTTGTTCCGCAAGCTCGAACGTCGGGTTTTCGCGGACCAATTGTCGCGGCTCTCTCCAGATTTGGTGGTGCTCCAATTTGGCGGCAACAGCGTACCCTACTGCACAGACACCGTTGCTGCGCGCCGTTATGCAGGTTGGATGAAGCGGCAAATCCAGTTGTTCCAATCGCTGCAGCCCCAGGCTGCCATTCTGGTGATCGGGCCTTCGGACATGGCCGAGAAAACCGGTCTCAATTGGACCTCTTACCCCTTGCTTTCTCCCATCCGGGATGCGCTGCTCGAAGCCAGCCTCGATGCGGGTGCCGCTTATTGGGATTTGCTCGAGGTCATGGGTGGACTCGGCAGCATGCCGGCCTGGGTCCAATCCTCCCCCCCATTGGCCGGACCAGATCATGTGCACTTCACCCCACGTGGTGCGCGAAAAGTGGGAGAATTGCTGGACCGCGCCCTATGGGCGGAATTCCGCCGCTGGAAACAAGGAGGAGACCACGCTCCCCTCCAAGGCATCACGCCCCGGTCGGCCAGCCAAGTTCAACTCCACCATGAAGGAAGTGATGCGCCCTGACCGTCTGATCTGGCTGGGCATGCTGACCCTTGGCCTGAGCCTGCCTGCATGGCCTCAATACCGCGCCGCCTCAGAGGCAGAACTCGGTTGGACAGATTCCACCCTTCAAGTCATCGATCCCCTCCGATCCTCTCTCCTCGCCGGCGTTCGAGATGGGACTGACCGCCTTCATGGGCGACAACACATGGCCGCTTTTCTCGACGCATGGCGCCGCCTTCTTTCCGGGGAAGGCGAACTGACTGGTCCGCTCCACATCCTCCACTTTGGTGGGTCCCATGTGCAAGCTGGCCGAATTGGGTGGGCATTCCGAAAGGCATTGCAAGGGGACCGACCCGGCGTCATTGCCACCCGAGGCGTGGTGCCCCCGCACCGATTGGTCGGAGAGAACGGCCCACCGGAGACACGTTGGTCCAGTGCCGCTTCATGGTTCGGCCAGCGATCGGCCCATCGTCGCCACCAGGGGCATTGGGGGCTGACCGGCATCGAGGCAACCAGCATGACCCCGGACACCATTCGACTTTGGTGCAGCGCATTGGAGGATTGTCCCGATGATGTGAGCATCCTGACCCGTCCTGAAGAATCCAACCTATGGCAGGTGGCGGACACCAAGCAAACCAAGGCAGGAGACACGCTCATCTTGATTCCACCGGTCAGCGAAAAGGCGCATTTCCACGGGGTTCAATTTCACCACGACAAGGCCGATGTCGTGTATCACGACCTGGGTGGAAACGGTGCCAGTACAGCGGCTTGGTTGCGCCACCCCCACCTGGTGGACCAATTGCGATCCACCGGGGCAGACCTGGCCATTCTCGCGTGGGGCATCAACGATGCCCACATGGCGCCAGAGCGGTTCAACCCCGACCGGTTCAAGGCCCGTTACGCCCAACTGATTGACTCCGTAAGGGCTGCAAACCCTGTGGTGGACATCCTCCTTGTCACCAACAACGACAGCCACTACCGCCGCCGCCACAACCCCAACGCCGAGAAGGTCCGCAAAGCCATGCTCGAATTGGTTTCAGAAAAACATGTGGCCTGTTGGGACCTCTACCACGCCTTGGGCGGCGCACATTCCATCGACGCCCTGTGCGATGCCGGATTTGCCGCCTCGGACCGCCTCCACTTCAACCGAAACGGGTACATCCTCATTGGTGAACTCCTCTATATGGTCCTCACCCGAAACGCTTTGAACCCCGTCACGCCATGAATGATTGGACGGCTTGGCTTCACCATGACCCTGCTGCCCCGTGGACCTTCCTAGACGGATCGTTCTGGGTCTTCCTGCTCGGCGTACTGGTTGTGGATGGCCTTTGGCACCGGGAACGACAACGCACGCTGCGGCAAGTCTGGCTTCTGCTGGCCAGCCTGCTCTTCTACTGGAAGACCAGTGGTTGGTTCGTGTTGATCCTCCTGTTTTCCACCGTTAGTGACCACCTCATCGGCCACCGCATTCACCGTGGGAAGACCGATTCGGCAAGGACACGGTGGTTGGCCTTGAGCATTGCGCTCAACCTGGGCCTCCTGTTCTATTTCAAGTACACCTATTTCATCACCGATGCGTGGAACACGGCCACCGGAGCGTCGATCATTCCGAGAAATTGGCTGGCCGTAGGCAGCAATGCAGCCTTGGGCACCCAATGGACGGTGGACCGGATCCTGCTTCCAGTGGGCATCAGCTTCTACACCTTTCAAACCATCAGCTACACGGTGGACATTCACCGCCGGCACATTGAACCGCTTCGCCAGCTGACTGACTTTGGCTTCTACGTGTCGTTCTTCCCGCAATTGGTGGCCGGTCCCATCGTCCGTGCGGCCGACTTCGTCCCCCAAATCTTGAAGCCCGCCGCAGTGAGCCGGGAAGTGGTGGGGCGAGCGGGATTCTGGATCTTGAATGGCTTGCTCAAAAAAGTCCTCCTGGCCGATTGGATTGCCGTCAACTTCAACGACCGGGTCTTCTCCGCTCCGGAGGCACACAGCGGGTTTGAGGTCCTCATGGCCATGTACGGCTATTCCTTGCAGGTCTATGCCGATTTCAGCGGTTATACGGACATGGCAATCGGCGTAGCCATGTTGATGGGATATCGGTTGCCACAGAACTTCAACAGTCCCTACAAAGCCGACAATTGTGGCAACTTCTGGAGGCGATGGCACATGAGCCTTTCCGGGTGGCTGAAGGACTACCTGTACATTCCGATGGGGGGCAACCGCAGCGCTTCTTGGTTCACCGCCATCAGCGCGGCATTTCTGCTGGGCTTTGTGGTGTTGATGGTGCCCAACCCCAACTTCATTGCCGGGCTTCTCGTGACCCTCATCGGCGGGGGCATCGCCATGGCCCGCATTCCGCGATTCCACCGCTGGGTGACCACCAATGTGAACATTTGGATGACCATGCTCCTCGGTGGTCTCTGGCACGGCGCCAGCTGGAATTTCGTCATCTGGGGCGGCCTGAATGGATTGGGCATCACCGTCTACAAGCTGTGGCGGAAGGTCAGCCCATGGGAGGCAAAGGACCGATTCTGGAAGCGGGCCGTCGCAGTGGCGATCACTTTCCACTTCATCACCTTCACCCGAATCTGGTTCCGCACCGCTTCCCACACCACATGGGCCAGCTTTGGTTCCACGCATGACCTCGAAGCAGAATGGGCTTCCGCCATCATCGTGCTTCACAAATTGGGCTCACCGACGGCGTGGTCCGTCGTGAACGAAGTCTGCAACCACTATGGTCATGTCTTTGCCATGATGGGACTGGGTTACCTCATCCACCTCCTGCCCTCTGCCCTAAAGAATCGTTACCGCAACGCTTTTGTCCGCGCGCCGTTTGTGGCCCAATTGGGGACAGCAATCATCGCTGTGGCGGTGGCCATGGCCGTGCTCGCCGCAGGCGGTACGCCGTTCATTTACTTTCAGTTCTGAGCTTCAACCGGCGCCTCGAACTGAACCCCATCATAGGCGCTGCAGTTCTTGGTCTTGCGGCTGCATCCGGTAGCAAACGCCAGCAGCCACAAACACCCGAGCGCCACCACGGCGAAGCGTTGCATGCGGTCCTGCTTGCGCCCCTGAAGGGCGGACTCGGTGGACGGGTTGCGCAGGGTCGCGACGCGGACTTTAGGGCGGGAGTCGTTCGGCATGGCCATAGTTAAACGAAAGTAGGGCCCGAAATGTTGTGTTGGACGCCGTGGGCACGAATGGCCCGGCTACCTTCGCAACATGGCCGACACCCCTTCCGCCTCTACAGAACAACGCCTGCTCGACACCAGTCTCGTCCTTCTTGTCGCCTACAACGCCTTGTTCCTGGCGGACATCGTCTTGGAAGATGGGCAACCAGGCAATCTGGCCACTCGGGTGATGGACTTCATTGACCTGCGCCGGGGATGGGTGACCCTGTTCGAAGCCGTGGCCGCCATCTCCCTTTTTGTCGACATGGTTGTCCGTTTCGACCAGTACAGCGAACGCTACCGCTCGATTCGCGTGGTGGGCGTGGCCATTGCCGGTGCCGGACTCGTCTTCAAGGCCTTCGCCTTCTATTTGAACTCTTCCTACCTCGAGTGAGCCTAGACGTCAGTCGTCCCACTGGTACTCGTAGTCTACATCCTCCAGCCGCTCCGGCCGCGCCTTGAAGGCCGTGAACCTCTCCCGGGTCCAGAGAATGAATTCGTATTGGGTCAAGGCCTTGAGCACAGCCTCGCCTGGGTCCACGAAATCCACGAAAGCATCAAACTCGGCAGGGTCGAGGGACACGATGTCGTAATCGACGTATTTGACCATCAACTCCTTGAGCAGGTCGCGGCGGCGGTCCTCGTTCTCCAGCCGCGCCACCTCCCGCTTGCTCCGCTCCATCCGGTTGAATTGCTCGTACAGATAAGTGATGGGGCTGGTGAGGGCGTCAATGCCACTCGTCCTCATCTCTTTTTCTTCGTAGCCCAGCGCTTGAATGTCGCGGACAATGTCACCGAGGTCACGGGGTGCAATGACTTCCGCCGTGGCCACATCCACGGCGATGCGGGCGAGATGCACGGTCCAATTCCAGGACCCCGACTCTGGCGCTTCCATGGGCACGCGGCGCGCAACCGTCTGGAACCCAATGGCCGCAAATTGGAGGGTATCCCCCGGTTTGGTCAGCAAAGCAAACCGACCACTCGCGCTGCCGAAGCGACCTTCACCCGTAGAGCGATTGACGATCATGCAGCCCGGCAACCCTCGGCCATCCGGCCCCAACACTTCCCCTCCGAGTTCGACGCGAATTAGGGAGTCGCTTCGGGAATCGCCTTGCGCATGGAGCCCTCCCAAGCACCACAAACCGAGCCAAACTGCCGTACAGGCCCACCGAAGGCGGACGGGGATGGATGCGCATGAATTCACAGGGACCAAACTACCGCTAACTTGGGGGCCGGCATGGCCAACGACCCTCAAAATCAAGCACGCCAGCGGGCCCTCGATCGAATTCGCGGCGCACGCCTTAGCGCCTTGGCTGAGACCCAAATCTGGGCAGATGCCATCCGTGGTGGCGATCGGGCCGCTTTGGCCAAGGCCATCAGCCTCGTCGAAAGCCATCGTACGGAGGACCGCGCTGCGGCCGAGCAGCTGCTGTCCATGTTGGCTCCCCATCGGGTTGAGGCCCGACGCTACGGCATCACCGGCGTTCCCGGAGTGGGAAAGAGCACTTGGATCGAAGCTGCAGGCCTGCTCCTGATCCAGCGTGGACACCGGGTTGCTGTGCTGGCAGTGGACCCGTCCAGTCAGCGCACCGGCGGAAGCATGCTTGGCGACAAAACCCGAATGGGCGACCTCGCCCAGCACCACGAAGCATTCGTTCGCCCTTCCCCAACGGGAAACGCCTTGGGTGGCGTTGCCCGCGCCACACGGGAGACCCTGCTCCTCTGCGAAGCTGCCGGGTTTGACAGAATCCTCATCGAGACCGTGGGCGTGGGACAAAGCGAGACGGAGGTGCGGAGCATGACGGACCTCTTCCTTCTGCTCATGCTCCCTGGCGGTGGTGACGGCGTCCAAGGCATCAAGCGCGGAATTTTGGAATGGGCAGATGTGCTCATCATGAACAAGTGCGACGGCCCTGAGGCACGCTTGGCCGAGGCCAAATCAAGTCTGGCCGCCTACCGCGGTGCGCTGTCCCTGCTCCCCCCTCCGTTGCACGGAGCCCCACCCCTGTTTGGATTGGGCAGCAGCCTCAACGGAGAACAAGTGGCCGCTTGGCTCGAGCGAATGGAACAGCGATTGGACCAGGCCACGGAGAGTGGCACATTGGTCACACGGCGCCAGCACCAACAGGCGGTGGCCCTTGAAGCGGCCATGGAATCCGAACTCAAACGCCGCGCCTTGGCCAACCCCGAATTCAAGGCGGCCTGGGACCGGTTGCAAACCGAAGCACAACGCTCACAAACCCTTCCCTTTGATGCGGTCCGCAGATTACTGGACCGGTTAGATTGGTCCTGAGACGGTTGCCCCGTCTGCTGGACCATGCTCGATCTGTTGTTCTTCTCGCTGGCCCCTTGGGCCGCGATGCTGGCTGTGGGGTGGCCCCTCCGTCAGGCATCTGGCCACCGGTTGGCCTTGCTTCGAACGGCGCGGAGGCCATGGACATTGGTTCTCGGAGTGGCCTTGGCGATCGGATTCTGGCAGGCGAATCCAGGGCCATGGTGGTGTCTGCTGCTGGGCATGCCAGGCTGGGCCATCTGTCCTTGGCTGTTGCGGTCGGTGCTGAGGAGTGCGGCACAACAGAAACAACGCAGATCCGAGATGGTGGCCCATGAGCGGCACTGGATCATCGCCCAGCGCGGCACCGTCCAGCAACAAATCATGCGGGCCCGGGAAGCCGAGGTGATAGAACGGCGGATGCGCCGATGCAAATCGGTCTTGCTGCTTTCGCGCGGGAATACAGAGGACCTCGATTTTCTGCTGCGGCGACTGGAAAACAGCATTGCTCAGAATGGAGTCAGCGGCGGGACCGCTGCTGAATGGGTGGGCGGCATGGCGGCCCACCTGCGCAACGTCTTCATCGAGCGGGATCGGGACGACTTGCCCCTCGAAGATGCGGTTCGTCACATTCGACGTTGGGCTGCCTGGTTGAATGACATGGGGTTGGATATCGCCGTGGAGGATTTCCAGCTCCGTGATGGACGCCTGACCGCTTCAAAGGTCCCGTCCATGCTGTTCCTTGGGGCCGCAGAACGCTGGGGAATTGACGCCCTACGCACGAACCAAATCGAACGCATCACATGGACCTGGTCCATCTCAGAAGGCTCGGTCCTCCTCAGGTCCGATAGCGCAGGTCCCCAATCTTGGCCTAGCCACACGCTGAAAGAATGGGACCACGCCTTCATGCTTCGACATGGCGGAATCGCCCACGCCGGTGGAGGTTGGGAATGTCAATTGCCCCTGCTCGAGGCGGGCTGAATCAGCCCTTCAATGCAACAATGACCTCGCCGAGGGGGAGGCTCTGCTGGTCGCCTGTGACCATGTTCCGCCAAGTCACATGTCCAGCCGCGACTTCGTCACTGCCCAATATGAGCACATGGGGAGCGCGACGATCGTCGGCGTATTTGAACTGCTTCTTGAGCTTGGCAGAATCGGGATACAGTTCCGTTCTGAGGCCTGCGGCCCGGCATTCGCGGGCCGCCTGCAGAATGTGGGGGACGCTGTCCTCGCCCATGTGTAGGATGAGCATGTCCAGGTCGGTTTCCAAGTCACTGGGGAACGCGTCGAAGTGTTCGAGAACGTCGTAGATCCTGTCTGCGCCGAAACTGATACCGACCCCGCTCACGCCAGGCATACCGAAGATGCCCGTCAGATCGTCGTACCGCCCGCCGCCGCAAATGCTGCCCACCGGAGCGTCGACCACTTGTACCTCAAAGATGGCACCGGTGTAGTAGTTCAATCCTCGTGCGAGGCCTGGTGCAAAGACCAGTTCAGGAGCTTGGACACCTTCTCCTTCTGCCAGCGCCCATAGCTGCTTTAGGGCCGAAATCCCGGCCTTGACATCGGGGTGGTCAAAATCTGCCCCGATCGCTTCCATGCCCGCCACGCCATTGGGCCGGTCTGCAAACAAGGCGCGGGTACCGTCTTGGACCTGCTGATCGAATCCACGGTCCGACAACTCCTTGCACACACCGTCCACACCAACCTTGTCCTGCTTGTCCACAGCCACTGTCCACTCGGTCAAACGGTCTTCCACACCCAAAGAGGCGGCCATGCCCGAAAGGACGCGGCGGTCGTTGATGAGAATGCGGAACTGAGGCACCCCCAATGCAGTCAACGCCTCGTGGAAGAGCGACACCAATTCCAATTCGCAAAACACACCGGTGGATCCGATGATGTCCGCATCACATTGAACGAACTCCTGATAGCGGCCGCGCCCGGGACGGTCCCCACGCCATACCGTTTGCATCTGGTATCGCTTGAACGGCATCGGCAAATCGTTCCGATGCATGGTGACAAATCGGGCAAAC
>MDTG01306889.1_pt1 | contig 11271 bp, 5 predicted proteins | sample 811421 | NCBI WGS metagenome assembly MDTG01 (sample SAMN05326645, study PRJNA326480) | marine metagenome | isolation source: seawater | place: Pacific Ocean: South East | collected 2011
TAAAACTTGATATTGAACTTGCTTCACTTTGATATTGGTGGTATTGATCTTCTATCTGCTTGAAAGTTGTTTTAAATCCGAAAACACCTTTAATTTTGCTTGTTATAGATTGCTTATCCGCAAGTGTTGTCAATTTGATATCCGAAGCTTTTTCAGTTTCAGAAAAACGTTTTTTAATTAACTCTATTGATTGTCTTTTTTTATCATCATTTTTTGTTTTTCCTCTTAGACGATTAAATCCGGATTTTAATTTCCCAAAAAGGCTTTTACTTTTTTTAGGTTTTGGGTGTTTGTTAAGCCATATATCACAAGCACCTACTATTTTGGGTTTCAGCTCCTCCTTTACAGAATCATCCTCGGTATTTTCATATTCTTTGATAAGGTTTTGAAGTACACCAAAACTAGTTTCCTTTCCAAAAAATGAACTTACTTTAGCATAGAGTCCCTTTGTTCCTGATAATACTAAAGTCTCTGGCTTTATTTCGACTTGTGCTGATGAATCTTGATCCTTGTTGTCCTCCCCTTCAGAATTATCATCCGATGCTTCTGCTTTATTTTCATTCTCACTTACTTTTTCTTCAGAGTCTAATTCTGTTTGTTCTTCTTCATTTTCTTCTACATTATCTTCAATTTTCTGGACAGTATTTTTAGGGAATGATTTTGAAGAAATCGGAACCTCATTTGTGTTTTCTTCTTTGAAATTTAAAGCTTTTGATCCCATAATATCTGCCTCTCTTTCTAATGAGACATCATCATTTATTGGAATTTTTTCTTTCCTTTGAACTGTAGGTTTGACCCTACCTTCTTTTTGCTGAACTACATGCCAGGCCTCATGCGGTAAATGTTTTTCTTGTCCTTTGCCAAGATGAATATCTGTTCCTTGAGCATAAGCATGTGCCCCTAATTTCCCGGGTTTATCTGAGTTGTAGTGAACATTTACGTCATTCATTGATTGTCCTGAAAGATTTTCTACTCCTTTTTGCAGAGTATCTGGCAAACCTTTTCTTTGTATTATCGAATTAGAAGAATTTCCATAGATACCTTTCGAAAAAGCTTTTTCTTGAAGTTGATACAGACCATCTTGATTACTGTAGACATTTGCTTTTTTTTGGATTGTATTTAGTGCTGAATTAGCTGTACTTAGAGAAGATAAATTTTGAAGCTCTACGAGCTGAGCAACTTCAACTTGTTCAGAATTTAATGAAGAAGATTCATCTTTATCAGATGAAGAATTTTTGCTGTTGAAATCTTTACTCTCGAACAATTTGTGGCCTTTTTATTTGATGTAAGTATATGATTAAATATAGTTTATTTATCGGGAATAATCTGAATAAAATTCAAACTCTAATAGAACCCCTCTGTATTGAACTCGCTAATTGATATTTTTTTTATATTTAGAAATATTAATTTTTAATCATAAAATCAAAAATGGATTTCGATAGAAGAAAATTTTTCACATCAATAGCATTAGGTGTTGGGGCAACAGCATTTCCTAACATTATGAATGATTTTGAAAATTTAAAACCTGTAAATACAAATTCAAAAATTAATCCAAAAGAATTATCCAATTGGTTTAAAAGAATAAAAGGAGAACATAGGGTCGTTTACGATGGGAGCCAACCCCACGACACACTTCCTATAGTTTGGAACTGGGCTTTTTTAGAATCAAATAATTCTGTTGGAGTCAAAGATTCTGAAATGACAGCTATGACTGTGTTGAGACATTCTGGAATTGTTTTTGCGTTTAATTCTGAAATATGGAATAAATTTAAATTGGGAGAATTGGTTTCTTTTAATGATAATAAAACAGGAAAGCCAGCTTTAAGAAATACTGTTTATGAGCCTCAAAAAGGAGACTTACCATTGCCACCTATACAAGGAATTAAAGACTTACAAGCAAGGGGTTCACTTTTCTGCGTATGTGATTTAGCTACAAAGGTCTATGGTTCTGCTGTCGCAAAGAAAATGAATCTTGATCCTGACGATGTTTATTCTGATATGGTTAAAGGTATTTTACCTGGTATTCAACTAGTACCTTCTGGAGTAATGGCTCTAGGGAGAGCACAAAATAATAAATGTGCATATATTTTTGCAGGATAATTCTTTATTCTGCTAAAACCCATACTTTTTGAAAAAATACTTTCTCGAAATTTAGAACTCATTTCATAAGTTAATCTTTTGATTACATAATTTTAAATTGGAGTATTTATTAGAATAATTATTTTAAAATGAATTTTTATACTATACATATTTTTCCTAGGCTTATTATATCAGTATTTCTTATTGCTTTAATATCATGCAATAAATTGAAAAATGAAAAAAAAAAATTACCCAACATAATTTTTGTTTTTGCAGATGATCAAAGAGCAGATGCATTAAGTATTTCTCAAAATCCTTATATCAAAACTCCTAATATTGATTCTTTGGCAAGAAATGGAGTTCGCTTTGAAAACTGTTATGTCATGGGAGGGCATCATGGTGCAATATGTGCCCCAAGTAGAGCTATGCTTTTAAGTGGTAAAAGTTTATTTCATGTTTATGATCGTTTAGAAGGTATTGAAACCCTACCAAATTATCTAAGATCAAATGGATATCAAACATTTGCTACAGGCAAATGGCATAATGGAGCAGAAAGTTTTGAAACAAATTTTCAAGAAGGAGAACAAATCATGTTGGGAGGAATGAGTGATCATTTCAATGTACCGGTGAGGGATTTAAATAATAATAAATTAGATAATTTAAATTGTAAAGGATTTTCAACAGATATATTTGCCGATGCATCGTTAGACTACATTGATAAATATCAGCTATCTGATAAGCAAAAGCCTTTCTTTTGCTATATAGCTTTTACTGCTCCTCACGACCCTCGTTCACCGGCTCCTTCATATTTAAATGCATATTCTGAAAATGAGATACCCTTACCAGATAATTTTAAACCTTTACATCCTTTCATATTTGATGATTTTAATGTTCGAGATGAAACTCTAGCTCCATGGCCGCGTACCCCAAAAGATATTCAATCTTCTTTATCGGAATATTATGCCCTAATTCAACATATTGATGATCGTGTAGGTGATTTGATCAGCCGCCTTAAAGAACATAATTTATATGATAATACCCTTATAATTTATGCAGCAGATAATGGACTTGCAATAGGAAGTCACGGCTTACTTGGGAAACAAAATCTATATGAACACAGCACAAAGGTTCCATTAATAATTAGTGGACCAGGTATTCCAAAAGGGCAAACCTTCAGTGCATTGGTTTATTTATTTGATCTTTTTCCAACCATAACAGATTATTTGAATTTCAATCAGCCTCAAAACATAGATGGCAAATCTCTAATGCAATTAATTAATGGAAAAAAAGAAGAGGTTCGTTCAAGTTTATATACAGCTTACAGAAATACAGTTAGAGCTATTAGAAATATGGATTGGAAACTTATTTATTATCCTCAGATTAATTTTAAACAGCTATATAATTTAAAAAAGGACCCAAATGAAATTAACAATCTTGCAAATGAAATCAAATATAAATTTAAAGTTGAGGAGATGATGAAACTATTAAAACAGCATAAAGAGTTTTCAGATGACACTATAAATCTAAATCCTTACAAACTCCAATCAAAAGAATTTGACTATAAAAAGTTAGTTCAAAAATTAGATCCTTGGCAACCTCAATATATTATAGATAAATATTTCCCAGAAGGGACGTCTCAAAAGCAAGCTTCTGTTTTCTGTAAGTAGTTTTTTATTTTGAATTACACCAAAATATTTCTAGAAAATTCACAAACTCCATTTATATTTTGATAACCAACCTAGAATTACCTAAATTATATTTTTAATTTAAAATGATGAATTTGTTTAAATATATATTCTTTTGTTTTCTTTTTTTTATTTATAGTTGTTCAAATTTCGATTCAGAAAACACCTTCATATTACTCCCTTCTGTGAACAAAAAGGATTTTAAAATTGGTAAATCTGTTATTAACCCGAGGACAGTAAAATATGCATTTAGTAATTTAGGATCTAACCTACCTTTACTTTTTGGGATCTCAAAACAAATTGAAATTACTGACAATTCAAAAATGGCACAAATTGATTTCAATATTATATCCAAGCCCAATCAAAAAAAGGAATCTTATACTTTAAAAATTGAAAAAGGAAAAATTAAAATACAAGCCCAAGACAAGCAGGGTTTATTTTATGCTTTTATCACTCTGAATCAAGTTTTGGAAGATGCTATAGAAAAAAATATTTCATTACCATTGGTTGATATATTTGATGCACCTAAAATAAGCTATCGACCAATACATATAGATGTAAAACATCACCTTGAGAAAAAAAGTTACTATTACACACTAATTGATGAATTAGCACAGCTTAAAATTAACGGTATTATTATTGAAATAGAAGACAAATTAAAATACAAAAGAAGACCTAAAGTAGGTTCTAATGACGCTCTTTCTATTGAGGAATGGAAAGTAATCAGTGATTATGCTTTAGCAAGAAATATTAAAATAAGTCCATTAGTTCAAGGACTTGGACATGCATCATTTGTTCTAAAACATGACATATATAAAGACTTAAGAGATGATCTTAATAGTGATTGGGCATTTAACCCACTTGATCCAGAAGTTTATAAATTACAATTTGATTTGTATCTCGATGCATTGGAAGCTTTTCCTCACGGGGATTACCTTCATGTTGGTGGTGATGAGGTTCAAACAACTGGTAGAAAAAGTGGTAAAAATGCATTAGAGTTAAACCTTATTTGGCTTAATAAAGTAACTTCATTTGCTAATGATAACAAAAGAATTCCAATTTTTTGGGACGATATGCCTCTAAAACAAGCAGGATTAATGAATCCGATTTACGACTCTAAAATGTCTAAAGAGGCTGTAGATTCGATTTGGCAAAAAAATGAACCTATTCTAAATAGATTTTTAAAAAAATTCCCTAAAAATTGTGTTTATATGAGATGGAATTATCATATGGCCGAAACATATGGTAATGGCAAAGCGATGGACTGGTTTTCATCTAATGGTTTTGAAGTAATGGGAGCAACAGCAGGACAAACACGCTGGACTTTAATGCCACAGAGAGAGAGTAATATTGATCAGATCCGAATCTTTGCTGAGCAATCAATTAATAGAAATTATAGAGGTTTATTGCTTACTCTTTGGGATGATGACTCCCCTCATTTTGAATTATATAAAAGAGGAATTCATGCCTTTGCAGAGTTTACATGGGGAGGGATGAAACGCTCTAAGGATGAGTTTAAAAAAGCTTACAGACATCGAAAGTTCGGATCAAATTTTCAATCTGATAGGTATTCATTTATTGACAAACTAGATAAACCAGTTGAACTTTGGACTAATCTTTTCTTAAAAAATAATAGCCATAGAAATTCCTTAAATAGAGGGGAAAACTCAATTGAAGAAAAAATCATTGACCTCCCTGATTTTGAAAAAAAGGGAATTTGGACAGAAAAATATTCTGATCGTTTAGATCAACTTGAAATTCAAAGGTTTCAGTTGGAAGATGTTAAGAACGTATTGAAAAAAATTCAACACAAAAATCCAAAATCAAATTATAATTTGAAGGTTTACAATCAAGTTTTAAGTTTAGTCAATTACAATTTTAAACTTATGAGTAAAATTAAAAACTTTGATTTGGCAAAGACAAAGGAGCAAGAAATTCAGATATTAAAAGAGTTGGATGTTTTAGTTTCTGAATTTAAAAATATAAGAGAGGAATTTGAAAATGTTTATTCTCAAACTAGAGAACTTAACAAACCAGAAAATTATATTTTGGACCAAGATCATCATAATCACCAAGCTAACCAATCCATAAACTTTGATTGGCAATTTGCTGCAGAATTAATGCTAATAAAAAAAATCAAACAACATTTTAAAATTCAGCCATATTTATTGGAAGGAACCAAGCCGGGAATCTTGTAAACAACTATTTTTATAATGTTACACACTTAAATAAAATATCTAATTAAAAACGTAGTAAAGTAAAAAGATTTTGAAATGATTTTATCCTTAATATTTAGAAAAATAAATTGATTTCAATAATAAACTAAAAACCGAAGAATGAATATTAATAACTACTTGAGATACTTTGTTTTCATTTATTATTCTATATCTATACTTCTTTCAGGTTGTGATAGATCAAAAGATTATAAAGAAATTAATTTATGGAATAAGATTGATCCTTTACCATTAGATCCCAATATTGAAAAGCAAATTGATGAAATGCTACCTAAATTAACTTTAGAACAAAAGGTAGGACAAGTTATTCAGGCTGACAGTGGCTCTGCAACACCAGAGGATGTAAAAAAATATCGATTAGGGTCTGTTTTAAGTGGAGGAAATTCTGCTCCAGGCCCATTCCCTTATGCAGATTCAAAAACTTGGCTTGAAATGGCAGACAAATACTATAACTCTTCAATTGATGATGAAAATGTAGAATTAGCAATTCCTATTATTTGGGGTATTGATGCTGTGCATGGACATGCTAATTTAAAGGGTGCAATTGTATTTCCTCATAATATTGGCTTGGGAGCTATGAATAATCCTGATTTGATTGAAAAAATTGCACGTATAACAGCTCAAGAATTAACTGTTTCCGGACATGATTGGACTTTTGCCCCAACATTAGCCGTGCCTCAAGATTTAAGATGGGGTAGAAGTTATGAAGGATTTTCTGAAAATCCGGATATTGTTAGTTCTTATGCAGACCGAATTGTTATTGGTTTACAAGGAAAATTCGGATCAAATGATTTTATGGGTAAAGGAAAAGTAATTTCCAGTGCTAAACATTTTTTAGCTGATGGTGCTACAGAAAATGGAGTTGATCAAGGGAATAGTATAATTGGTGAAAAAGAATTGAGTACAGTTCATGCAGCTGGATATTATACTGCAATCCCTGCTGGAGTACAAACAGTAATGGCTTCATTTTCAAGTTGGAAAGGAAGAAAAATCCATGGGGATAAAAAATTACTAACTGATATACTAAAAGGTAAAATGGGTTTTAATGGATTTGTGGTTGGAGACTGGAATGGACATGGTCAAGTATCAGGATGTAACAATACTAATTGTGCACAATCTTTAAATGCAGGTTTGGATATGTATATGGCACCAGATAGTTGGAAAGGACTATACGAAAGTACACTTAAACATATAAAAAATGGAGTAATTCCAATCGAACGTCTAGATGATGCTGTTCGGCGTATTCTAAGAGTAAAACTAATGTCTGGAATTTTTCAAAAAGGGGCTCCAAGTACCCGAGCAAATGCAGGTAAAGAAATACTTTTAGCCACACCAAAGAATAGAGCAATTGCAAGACAAGCCGTTAGAGAATCTATGGTTTTACTAAAAAATAATAACCAAATATTACCTCTTGATGCATCAAAAAAAATTTTAGTTGTTGGGGACGGAGCTGAAAATATATCAAAGGCAAGTGGAGGATGGACACTTTCTTGGCAAGGTAAAGGACATACAAATAATGAATTTCCAAATGGGGAAACTATACTTAATGGAATTAAAAAAATTGTAAATAAGGAAGGTGGTGATGTGATTTTTTCTCCAGAAGGAAATTATTTTTCAGAAGCAGATGCTGTTATAGCAGTTTATGGAGAAGATCCCTATGCTGAATTTCAAGGAGATCGAAGTAATTTAGATTTTGTTCCTAATGATTTTGACGTAAAAAAATTAGCTTTATATAAAAAAAAGGGAATTCCTGTAGTTACTGTATTTCTGTCTGGTAGGCCAATGTGGGTAAATCCAGAAATTAATTATTCAGATGCGTTTGTTGCTGCATGGTTACCAGGAACTGAAGGTGGAGGGGTTTCCGATTTATTGTTCAGGAGTAATCCATCATATAATTTTAAAGGAAGATTATCTTTTTCTTGGCCAGCTAGTCCTGAAGTTTCTGAAAATAATGAAGCTTTATTTAAATTAGGATATGGACTAACGTATGAAGATAAAGTTAATATTGAAATGTTATCAGAAAAAACTGGCCTTAGAAATAACTCTGTAGTTTCAATAGATCAATACTTTAATAAAGGAGAAGTGGTTGCTCCATGGAATTTATGGTTAAATTCTGGTGACTTATTGAAAAAAATTGCCAGTTTTCCAACATCTTTAGGTGGATTAATTGTAAGTAAAACTGACAACAGTGCACAGGAAGATGCCTTAAGGATAAACTGGACAAAATCTGATGGAGAATATTTACGTATTTCTTCTGAAAAAGCAATAGATATGATTCGTCAGTCAAATGGGGGTATGGAATTAACTTTTAGTGCAAAATCATTTTCTGGTTCTAATACTAAAGTACAGATTGGTCAATGTAATGATAGTGCTTCTTGTGATAAAACATTTGATATTATTTTAGATAATGATTGGAAAGAGTATAGAATTAGTTTAAGTTGTTTTGAGAATAAAGGAGTTGATATGACTAAAATAACTTCTGTTTTTACAATAAGGGCAGAAAATGGTGTAGATGTTGGGATAAATAACATACGTTTGGAGTCTGATTTAGATGCTAAACCAGGGTGTGATGGGAATTAAAATTTTGGCTTAAAATTACATTTTATAATTTTAATTAATTGTTAATAATCAATATTTAGTAAGTGGCAAAATCCATAAAGGATCTTAAGAAAACATATTTTATTTTAAGTATAATTTTTTTATTCTTATTTACCAATATATGCCATTCACAATCGAGTCCTAGCAGCAATAATTTTTTTATACGTGGGAATTTAAATATAAATAATAATGGTATTGATTGGGTCCCATTTTTTTCAAGGGATAAGCCTTCTCTAATTGCAAATTTTTCAATAGGAGGAGAAAGGCTTTCAGTGAGTCCTCTTATTAGATATGAGTTAGATGGATTTCAACCTTGGGGTTTTGATATTTGGTGGAATTATAAAATAAAGAAATCAGGGAAATTTAATTTTTCACTGGGTGGTGTTTTCCCTGGAGTAGTAAATCAAAAAATTAGTGTAAGAAATTATGACCTACCAACTTCTATTCTCCAACCATGGGTTTCAGCAATAATTAAACCAAGTGTTTCTTATTTATTTGGTAAAAACTTTGGGATAAACCTCTCTTATTTCGAAATAATACCATTAAAAATTGTAAATACCAACCAACTCGAATCTGGCAGAGTAATTATTTTATCCCCCATGATAAAACCATTAACAATAAAAAACAAAATTTATATTAGATGGGAACCTTTACTTTATTCTGTCCAAATTGAAGATACTAGAACAGGATTATTTTCTGCTCAAACATTAAATCTAGGGATTGTTAACTTTCCATTTTCAATAAGTTCAGTTATGAATAAACCGATTGATTTTGGAGGCTTATCAGGTAAAAAATTTGATTGGAATATTGGAATTAATTATTCTTTTGAATTGAACTTAATCAAGAACACATTTTAATTGTCATATATATTTACATTGAAAAATTTTAATTATAATCTGTAAATAAATCGAAAAGTAATAAATCTAGGTTGTATAAAAGTAGTCGCATTAAATACAGAAATAGTGTTAGCATTATTACGGACTTGCGAGCTTATGTTTAAAATATTTGTTGCTTTTGCCTCATATTCCCATTTAGAATCTTTATTCTTTCTATATAAGATGGAAGCATTCCAAATTTGAAAAGACTGTAAGTTGGATCCTACTTGCTCTTGAACAGTATAGCTGTAGTCTGATTTTAAGGTAATTTTTTTTGCGATGTAAGCATCAAAATTTACAGATGGGGCTCTTGTAATAAATTTTGTTTCTCGCTCGCCTTGAATATTATTAGAAATACTGTATCTATAACGAATACTGAAATTAGGAGCAACTAGAAAATTAGTTCGAATTCCTGGAGTGTAAACTTGTGTAAAACCTTCATTTAAAGATTGCCTCCTTTGAATAAACTGATTAATTTTACTGTAATTGAAGTAAGAATTTAAACTTGCCCTTATCTTTCCAAATGTCCTTTGGATACGACCAAAAACATTTAAATTCTCATCAGCAAAATTAGAATTGAAATAGGAAGTGGTTCTTATTACACTTTCAAAATCTGTGAGACCTCGGATTTGATCAATATTTTTTGTATAAGCGGCTCTTGCAAATACATTAGTGTAATTAAACAAATTAAAACTACTATATCGTAAACTCAAGTTATGAGAAAGTGCGTTTTGTAAATCAGGCTCACCAAATTGCAAATTATTATAGCTATTAAAAACTAGACCTCTAGCTAATCTTGTCACATCTGTAAATTGATTTTTCATATTGTAATTAAAGGTTAAAGATTCACCTTTTTTTAACTGAATACGAGTTTCAAAATCAGGTAATATCTTGAGAAAATTATCTTCCACTTGAATTCCTAATTGGATATTTTTATTTCCATAGGCATGAGATGAAAAGCCAGGCGTAAAGGTGAATTTCCCAGTCCTAAACCGATAATGGACACCAAGGTAAATATCACTGAAGTTATACTCTACATCATTACTTGTTAGGCCACTATTAAAAATGGGTTCAGGTTGAAATTCAATATCATTCTCCAGAAATTGAAAAAAAGAAGAATCAAATTGTTGTTGGCTTATAATGGTCCCAAGTGTGAAATTTATATTACTTTTTGTTCCAATCAAATAGTAGTAATCTAATTTAGAATCAAGTTGATTAGATTTAATATTTCTGTTTTGAACAAAACTATAATTTGCTAATGAACTGTCGAGGCCAACAGCTAAAGCTGTTGAATCAAAAGGATCAAAACCCTCTGGATTGTTTTCAAGTAATGCATTATAAAATGGATCCTCAATTTTTATTACACTTTGGGATTCAAAAGCAAAAATATTTTTTTCGTTTAATGTATAGTAATAACTTAAATTTTGATTGATGTTGAATGGGGTTACTTCTTCACGTTGAATTGTTTCCCCAAGCACTGAAGAAATATTGTTTTTCTCTTGTGAATCTTTTGAAACTCTTGCTAATACGTCGTAGTCTATTTGATTTCTGAAGTCAGGTTTATAAGAGGCACTTAGTTTAATTAAATTCTGTCTTGAAGATTCTATGTTGGTTTGTTCAGTGTCTTCATCTGGAATTCCTAGGTCTGTATTAGTATAGCGGATAGCACTAATCTCTTTGGAGTTAATTAGACTTTTATTAAAAATGAAAAAACCACTCAAATCAAGGGTTTTTTTAGGAGAGTAACTAAAATTTGCTGAGGCCAAATTATTCTCAATACTTTGAGCATTTCTTTGGTTA
>MDTG01210512.1_pt1 | contig 11270 bp, 11 predicted proteins | sample 811421 | NCBI WGS metagenome assembly MDTG01 (sample SAMN05326645, study PRJNA326480) | marine metagenome | isolation source: seawater | place: Pacific Ocean: South East | collected 2011
ATGATACCTTATCACTCTAGTTTCCAAACCAAAGTCCTCTGTAAAGTGTCTACACATTCTTTCACTAAACAATTTTTCCCAACCATATCCATCCTCGGGCTCTGCTGGATATGCATCCTCTTCTTTTAACCCAGGCACAAACACTTTGGTTTGTTTTTTTGCATTATAAACACATGCGCTTGATGAAAAAAAATACTTTTTAACTTTATTTACCAAACATGCTCTTAAAAGATTTGTATTAATTAAAACAGATAGCATACACTCAGCTTTATTATTTTCAATAAAACCCATGCCACCCATATTGCATGCCATGTTATAAATATAGTCTACACCTTCTGTTGCTTTGATGCAGTTTTCATATTCTTTTAAATCAAAAGAATAGTTTTTATTTTCATCAAATATTTGAAACCAATATTGTAAAGGTTTTACATCTGCACAAATTACCTTGTGACCTTGGGACATCAATGATTTAACTAAATGACCTCCTATAAAACCACCGGCTCCAGCAACTAAATATGTACTCATAACAATAAAAGAGTAATAATAATTATTACATAATTGTCAAACAATTAAAATTCTATTATTTTATTTATAATATTCTTAAACAAAATTATATTGAAAATTTTATTTTGCTCATATTTAAAGTAGATTGTAATATTTTTATTAATTTAATTTTGATGAGTAAAAATTAAATATGAAAAATTTATTCAATTTATACAATTTTACTTTATTTAAGCTTGTTGTTTGCAATTTTATTTTTTTTGGAAAAAATAAATTAATAAAGTTTATTTATAAAAATTACAAATTTTCCCATTCCCAAATTTTTCAAGATTTATTTGTTATTTTTTCATCAAATAAAAAAAAAAATGGTTTTTTTATAGAAATTGGTGTTGGGAACGGAGTTGATTTTAGTAACTCTTTTTTAATGGAAAAAGAATATAATTGGAAAGGTATATTGTGCGAACCTGATATTAGACATTTTAAAAATATAGAAAAATTTAGAAATTCTATATTGGTTAAATCAATTGTAAGTGAAAAATGTGGTAAAAATAATGAGTTTTTTTTAAATAACGACCCTTATTCCTCTTCATTAAATAAAATAAAAGGTACAGAAAAAAAAATTTATACAGATAGTGTCTGTTTAAATCATCTTTTTAAGAAATATGATTTAAAAAAAGTTGACTATATTTCGATTGATACAGAAGGTAATGAATATGAAATACTAAAAGATTTTGATTTTCAAAAATATAAAGTAAATATATTTACAGTGGAACATAACTTTAACTCAGAAAAAAGAAAAAAAATAAAAATTTTACTTAAAGAAAATGGATATAAGAATATTTTTAAGTTTTTATCTTACATGGATGATTGGTATATTTTAGAAAAATCACATTTCTAAATATTTTTTTTTATTTATTATAAAATCTCTAATAGTGAAATTAAATGATTTTTCTAAAGACCATTTAGTTTTCCACCCATACCTCTTTGCAACTCTACAGTCGAGTATTTTTCTTGGAGTTCCATCTAATAATTTATTATTATTAAATTTGATTATTTCCTTATAACCCATTTTTTTACTTATTAAATTTATATATTGCTTAATTGTTTTTTCATAACCGCTTCCAATATTAATCAAATTATGAGTTGTTTTTCTTTTAAGAAAAAAAATACAAGCTTCTGCTAAATCATCTACATAAGTAAGTTCTCTTTTGGCTTTGCCAGTTCCCCAAAATAATAAGGATTTCTTATTTTTTTTTGCAATGTATATTTTTTTTATAACTGCTGGTAAAAAATGAGAATTTTCTAAATTATAGTTGTCATTGGGACCAAATAAATTTGATGGCATTAAACTTCTATAATTTCTTCCATATTGAAGATTATAACTTTCACACAATTTTATCCCAGCTATTTTTGCTAAAGCATAATATTCATTTGTAGGCTCTAATTTTCCCGAAAGTAGATATTTTTCTTTAATGGGTTGCTTTGAATATTTTGGGTATATGCAACTCGATCCTAAAAAAATTAAGTTGTTAACATCTGAAATATGGGCTCCGTTTATAATATTATTTTGAATCGTTAAATTTTCATAGATAAATTCAGATTTAAATTTATTATTTGCATTTATACCGCCCACTTTAGCTGCACAAACTATAATAGCATCGGGTTTTGTTTTCTTTAAGAAATTAAAAACCTTTGCCTGATTAGTTAAATCTAGCTCTTTTCTTTTTTTAAGAATGATTTTTTTAAAGCCTTTTTTTTTTAAAACTCTTAAAACAGAAGATCCCACTAAACCTGTGTGACCAGCTAAATATATTTTGGAGTTTTTATTGATCATTTTTTAATTCTTTATTTATCATTTCTTTGACTAAATCCTTAATACCAATTTTTGGTTTCCATTTGAGGATTTTTTTTGCTTTTCTAAAATCACCTTTTAATGACTCTACTTCTGTAGGTCTAAAATACTTTTGATCTATTTCAATAATTGCCTTATTATTCCAATAACACTTCTCTTTTAATCCTTTGCCTCTCCAAATAATTTCCATTTTCATCTGTTTTGCACAAAAACTTATAAATTGTTTAACAGAATATTGATTTCCAGTAGCAATTACATAATCATCAGGTTTTTTTTGTTGTAACATTTTCCACATTGCAACAACATAATCCTGGGCATGACCCCAGTCTCTTTTGGCATATAAATTTCCAAGAAAAAGTTTTTTTTGTTTATTTTTATAAATTTTACACATACCTGATACAATTTTTTTTGTAACAAATGTTTCGCCTCTAATTGGACTTTCGTGGTTAAATAAAATTCCATTGCATGCATACATATTATATGCTTCACGATAATTAACTGTAATCCAGTGAGCGAATAATTTAGAAACTGCATAAGGACTTCTTGGAATAAATTGTGTTTTTTCATTTTGAGGTGGTTTAGCTGCTCCAAACATTTCTGAGGTTCCAGCTTGGTAATACTTTATTTTTTTTGACAAATTGAGCGATTTAATTGCATCTAAAATTCTCAAAGTTCCAATTGCACCAACATTTGCACTGTATTCAGGAACATCAAAAGATACTTTAACATGTGACTGTGCTGCTAAATTATAAATTTCATCTGGCAAAATATTTGAAATTGAATTCAATACTGACAAAGAATCTGTAACATCACCATAATGTAGATAAAAATTTGTTTTAAAATGTGGATCTGTGTAAATATCATCTAATCTTTTTGTATTTAAAGAAGAACTTCTTCTTTTAATTCCATGAACTATATAACCTTTATTCAAAAGGAATCTTGCAAGATAAGATCCATCCTGACCTGTAACACCATAAATTAATGCTTTTTTTTTCATTTTATTTTTTTTTAATTATTTTTTTTTTAAGTAGCTCATTTTCGACCCATTCTAAAATTATATGGCCAATAAAAATATGACATTCTTGGATTCTTGCAACATTTTTGCTTGGAATAATTATAGGTATGTCAGTTAAATTTTTAGCCTTGCCACCTTTGTTACCAAGCAAGGAAATTGAAAATATATTTTTTTGTTTTGCATAATTTAATACATGAATAATATTTTTAGACATACCAGAGGTAGAAATAGTAATTAATATGTCTCCATTTTGATAAAGAGCCTCTAAATTCCTAGAAAAAAGTTTTTCAAAAGAATAATCATTAGAGCATGCTGTGATTGTAGAAACATCTTGAGCAAGTGAAATTATAGGTAATGGCTTTCTATTAATATTTGGACGTAATCTTACTAGATATTCTGCTGCTAGATGTTGGGCGTCAGCTGCTGAACCGCCATTTCCACAAATTAAAATTTTCTTGGATCTTTTAATCGCCATAAAAACTTTTAATGCAGCTTTTTTAATTACAGGATATAAATCGAAAAGATCTCTCTTCAAATTTATATTTTGTTCAACTGCTATATTTAAAAAATCTATATGCATATTTATTTAGTTTATTTTCAGAATTATATATCAGTATATATACATTACTTATGTTTAATCATAGTTCTAATATAAGTAATTTCAACTGCTGGATCATTAGTGTTGCATAAAATTCTTAAATGATCTTAAGTTAATTAAAAAGATATTTTAGTTTAAACAGGCCTTTTCTTGGTTAAAAATATTAAAATTATGCTATAAAAAATTATGAAACTTTCATCAAAAAAGATTACTGCTAATTTTTTTTGGCATGGAAGTGAGTTGTCAGTTTATGAGAAAGTATGTTTAAAATCTTTTATAAAAAATGGTTTTAAAGTTGTTGTTTATTCTTTTAAAAAAATAAAACTTCCAAAAAAAATTATTTTTAAAGATGCTAATAAAATTTTAAAAAAATCAGAATTAAATCGGTTTATACATGGGGGGAAAAGAGCATGTTTAGCAGCTTATTCTGATAAATTTAGAATTATACTTCAGAAAAAAAACCTGGGGTGGTGGTTTGATTTAGATATTATTTGTTTAAAAAATTCAAAATATTTTAAAAAACTAGAAAAAAATAAAAAAATTATAATAGGATATGAAACTAAAAATAAAGTTAATAATGCAGTTTTAAAAATAAATGACTCAAAATTTTCAAATGAATTATTAGAACAAATTACTAAAATTGGTTACCAATTTAAATGGGGTGAAATTGGCCCTATATTATTAAAGAATTATTTAAAAAATAATAATGATAATAAAGAAGTTCTTAAAGAAAATTTTTTTTATCCAATAAATTTTAAAAATATTGAAATTCTGTTTAATCCAAAGAAAATAAAGATGGCTTTAAATCTAACAAAACATAGTTATACTATACATTTATATAACCAAATTATTAATAGAATTGGTTTGCCAAAAAATATTTTACCTCCTAGAAATTCTTATCTTTATAATTTAATGATAAAGACATGTCCCGAATATAAGAAATTAGAAGCATTACCAGAGGTCACATTTTTAAAACTTTTAAACAAAAAAAATGGTTTTAAAGAAAATCTTTTTGATCTTGTTCCAAGTCTTGTTCGAGCATTTAAAAGGATTTAATAAAAATTAACAATATTTTTTATTTTTTTTAAAAAAATTAAAAATAATGAAAACAATCTAATAAAAATGAATCTATTTATTTGATTATTCCAATTAATAACTTTTATTTTTTTCATTAAAAAAATACTTTGAGTGACACCCGCTCCTACCGTTGATAAAATAATCTTTCCTTTTTGAAGTGAAAAAAAATCTACAAGAAAGTCTTCACCTGATGTTTTTCTAAATCCATTTTTATAAACTGAATTATTAATAAAAATTTTATAATTATTTTTTTTTAGAATTTTAATAATAAAATCTCTAATTTTTTTTGAGTCTGAAGCTATATAAATACTTTTAATTTTACTATTTTTTTTTAAAATTTTATTTATATTTTTCTTAAAATATTTTAGCTGAAAATCAAAAATAGTATCTCTAAACTGAATATTAAATATGTTTTTAAATTTAAGAGTTCTATCAGTAGTTCTCAAGTGTAATCCCAAAAAAATTTTTGGTAATTTAATTTTTTTTATTTTTTTAATTATTTTTTTTCCAGGTATAATTTTTGTGTAAGATTTTTGCCACTCATGATAAAGAGACCAGTTATCAATTGATTTAAAAGGATTATTTAAAATAGCATTTTTAATTTTAATTTCTGTATTATAAGAGCTTAAATTTATAAGTGATTTTTGTTTTTTTTTTAGTTTAATAATTTTAATATTTTTAATTTCACAATAATCTATAAATCTAAATGGGCATTCTTTAGTTTTTTTCTCATATATGTAGAAAACTTTACTGCTTCTTTTTTTTAATTTATTTAATGCTATAAAAAAAGTAATTGCTCTTAATTTATCGCTAAAACCTGAGTAGATATTTGATAAATCAATAATCATTAAGTTTAATATTTATGGCAATTAATAATTCCATAAATATTTCCAAGAGCTCTATAAAAAGGTTTTTTTTTAAAAATCAGGATGTTTAAAATAAAAAATATCATCCTCAGAAGGGTCATAATAAAAAATCTTAATTTTGAAAGGTTGTATTTTTTTACTATTTTAAACCTATTTCTCACCTCATATAAACCAAATTTAAAACTACTCCTATCTATGGACAATGGATGAAAATACTTAGCATCTGATGAAATTAGAATTTTCTTTTTAGTTTTGAGAAAATTAAGGCTAAATTCTAAATCTTCTAAATAAGAATAATTTCCAAAGTTTTCATCAAAACTTAAATTCTTTATTGCTTTAGATTTAAAAATGCAAGCTGTAGTATAAATCCAGTCAACAAAAATATCTTTTTCAATGTTTAATATTTTTGATTGCCAGCCACTCAGGGCAATTTTACCAGGTTTATTCGGGTAAAGCTCAAAAAAATTAAAAATAAAATTTTTTTTTATTTTTTCAAAAAAATTAAAATTATTTTTTTCTGAAATTTGATTAAAACCATAGCCTATAATATTTTCATCCTTAAGGTTATTAATTATAGTTTCATTCATATTAATGAACATTTTTTCTGCAAAAATAATATCATCATCTAAAAACATTATAAATTTGTTATCAATATTTGCTTTTTTTATTCCAATATTTCTTTGAATCGAAGTAGACGGGCTACTATTAAATAATTTAAAATCATAAATTTTTATTAACTCTATAACTTTTTTTTTTTGTTCATCATCAGAGCTATCAACTACAATAATTTCTTGAAAAAAAATTTTGTGAAACCTAAGTTGGTCCAAGGTTTTTTTAAGATAATGCGGTCTATTTTTGGTTGGTATAACTAAAGATGTTTCTTGAGTAAACATTAATTCATTTAATAAAATTATTTTTCTTCGTTAATAAAATTAATAATAGTAGATAAAAGAGTAAACTTATAAATACAGAAATATAAGTATTTTTTAAAATTAAAAATGAAAATATTGGAGAAAAAAATAAAATTTGCATTATTAAAAATGTATTTAAAAGACTAAATTTTTTTAATAAATAATGATGCATATGGTTTCTATCTGCCGTAAATGGATTTCTTCTTAAAGAAATTCTTTTAATAAATAATCTTAACAATTCATAACCAGGAATGCACATAATCAAATATATTTCATCTGGATAAATTATATAACCTCGGTTATATGCCTTTATGCAAATATAACTTATTAAAAAACCTATAATTAAAGAGCCACTATCACCAAGAAACATAAGATTTTTTAAATTATAAAAAATATAAACAACTAAAATAAAAGTTAATAAAGTTAAAAACATAGGAAAAATATCACGAAAAATTAAAATTAAAAAAATTAGAGCCGTATAAGTTGCTGCTTGGCCATTAATTCCATCAAGCATATTAAATGCATTAATAAACAATAAAAAACATAATATTGTAAAAAAATATGAAAAATTACCTAAATATAAGCTCTTATCTATAAATGAAATATTAAGATTTTTTATTAAAAGTTCTTTATCTAAAATTATTGATGCTATAAGAAAAATTGTCATTATGGAAAACTTTAATAGCGAGTTAAGATCTTTCTTATCGTCAATTCTACCAAGTATAAAAAAAGAGGTAATAATAACTAAAAAACTTAATAACTGAGCTGTATCGGTAAAAATATTTAAGATTTTTACATCAAGAAAATAATTAATAATTATAAAAACAAGAATATTTATATACAATATTAAACCACCTATAAGTGGAACTGGACGACTATGAATTTTTCTTTTTTTATCTGGAATATCATATACACCATTTATATTTGATAAGAATTTATAGTTTAAAAATAAAACTAAATTTAAGGAAATAAAAAAAATTAAAGCTATCAAAGATTCCATTATTTTTTAATTAAACTTGATAAATAAAAACCTATTGGGAAATAGTTTATAAAAATATACCAATTATTAAAATAGTTTCCAGATGGTAACAACGGGAACATAGAAATAAAAATAGTTACCAGAAAAAAATAATTTGCCTTATTTTCCTTATCTAGAGTCTGAAAAAAAGAACGTTTTAGCAACACAAATAAATTATAAGTTATGTAAATAAATATACTTAAAAATAAAACAAAATTTATAATTCCAGTTTCCGACAAAAATTGGAGATATATGTGGTGAGGATGGGTATTGCATCCATTTATTAACCCATCATTTTTCATGTCTTGTTTATATTTTTCATAAAATTTTTCGAAGTATTCGTTTTTGGAACATAATTTTCTAAATGATTTTATTCCTGCTCCCAAAATTGGATAATCTTTAAATATTTCAAAAGCTGTATAATAGTGAATTGAATGTCTTAAACTAAAAATTATTAATTTGCCTGATTCAATATTAGATTGGTTGAGTGTATGAAAAATAGCTCTGTCGATACTCTCTTTTTTAATCTGAAAAATAATCAATAAAATTATTAATCCTGCTAAAAAAATCCTAAAAAAGAACTTTCTTTCTAAAATACAAAAAAAAAATAAAAATATTAAAAAATTACCTAGTGCAGTTCTTTCACCACTTATTAATATTAAAAAGAAAGCAACCATAATCATTATTAAGTTATATTTATTTATATTTTTAATTTTAAATAAATAAGTTAGGCCTAATATTAAAGGGACTGTTCTAGATATAAAACTTCCCATTATTTCTTCATCATCGAATAAACTTCTAATTCTAGAACTTGATCCATCAATCTGCATTCCAAAAATATTAAAGTTAAAATTGATAATTAATAAACTATCTACAAGTAAAGTTAAAATGCATATAAAATAAACTTGATAAAGTCTTTTGGGCAAATCTGAAAAATAATTGACTAAATACGCAATTGCAAAAATGAAAAGAACAAGTCTCAAATAACTAAAAGAACTTTTAAAAGAGGTTATAGGTTCTATAGAGAACAAAGAACTTAAATTTAAGCAAATAAAAATTAAAACAAAAAAGTGAAGATGCTTATTATTAATTAACTCAATTTTTTTTTTTAGTAGTATAAAAAAAATTGTAAAAATACCCAATAAACTACCAAATAAATCTGTTAAAAATGGACCAGAAATTAAAAAAATAGGAAAAAAAATTACTAAATATTTACTAATATTTAATAAATAAATATATTTCATAGATATAATATATATACGCATTCATACATGTTTAAAATTATAAATCTAATTAAAAATAAATCACATAAAGAAATTTATTTAACTTTATTTTTATCATTCTTTTGGTTTTTTTTATGGGCTTCAATAAATGTAGAGCCAAAGTGGATAGGACATTTTGCAAATAATTTAGTAGGAACAATTAACTCGTTGAGAATAAGTATTCCTTTAATTATTTCAATTATTACAACTTTGATTATATTTTTACTTATTAAAAAAATTAAATTAAATAATTTAATTTTTATTTATTATATTTATTTTATATTTCAAACCATTGGTTTAATTTTTAATTTGAATGTTGATTTTACACTTGGAAATAATTTTTTAATTATTCTTGGAATTGGAACTTTAAATATATTTATTATAATGAAAATTCTTAATTATGAAAATTATTCTAAAATGTTATTATTTTTTTCAGTTTGTTTTTGTTTTTTATTCATGTTTTTAATTTTTTATCTAAATTTTGATAAATTGATAGAATACTTGGCATTTTCTACTTTTTACTCTATCAGTAGGCCTGGAGATTTTCTTTTTGGTTCTGCCTATCCTAGGTCAACTGGATTATCTAGAATTTGTGCTTTGTTAGCATTAATATTATTCGTTTTATACATTAATATAAGTAAAAAAAGATTATTTAAAAAAATCTTATTTTTAATTTGTATAACATTTTTTTCTATTTTTGTTTGGGGCTTCCAATCAAGAGGCACTATTATATGTTATTCAATATCTGTTTTAATGTGTCTTTTTCTTTTTAAATCTGAATTCAAAGAAAAAATAATTAATTTTTTTTTAATATTACTTTTACCAGTGTTAATATTTAATCAGTCTGCTCAAATTGCAAAAAAGCATTATATTAAAAAACACTTATTAGAAAAAGATTTATTTAAAGAAGTTTTAGATGTTGAAAGTATCGAAGAATTAAAACTTGATCTTGATGAAGAGGAATTTAAAGTTTTTAAAAAAAAACTAGATCAAGCATTGGAAAAGACGGGTGATGCAAATAGATTTGTAAAAAGAGGCATGTCAACATCTGGGAGATTTGATATCTGGAAATATAGCTTATCTCAATATGATAAAAAGAAAATCTTTGGTTATGGTGCTCAAGCTGATAGATACTTGTTAAATGATAAATATAAAGGATATGGAAATAACTCATCAAATATTTTTTTATATGTTTTTTTATCAGGAGGTTATTTTTCACTTTTAATTTTAATACTTATTTTCTTAAGAGCGTACTATATTTCTGGTGTAATATTATTTATGAAAAACAAATCTAAAATCAAAAATTCTTTTATTTTTCAAATATGTTTTTCTATATTAATTTTTTTTAGTGTTAGAGGATTAATTGAAAATTCTTTTGGTTTATTTAGCATTGATTTTCTATTTACAATTTTATGTCTATTTATAATTAATGAATTATATAATAATAAAATTGATACAAATTTTTTAAAAATATAAATTAAAATTTTTTATTTTGATTAAACATTTCGATATTTATAAATATTAAAAATCCCGATAAACCAAAAATAAGTCTATTAAGGGTTAAAGGAACTAACCATTGCAAATTAGGGTGTATATTTAAAAAAAGTCCATAAATAAAAATTATACTTAGAAAAATATATGTAAAAATAAAATAATTGTCTTTGAAATAATCAGTTTTTAAACTTAAATAAATTAATGATAAGATTGTAATAATCCAAATCGGATATTTGATAAAACTTATTAAAAAATATTTAGTTATTATATATAATTTTGAAAATAAATATTCTAATTCTAGATTTTTATACATTTCTGGATTAATAATTTTCACACTAAATTCTACACCCTCAAAATAATAACTCTTAATAAATGAAAATAAAACTAGAGAAAGTACGATTAATATTAGAAAAAAAATTTTATTAATTAAATTCCTTTTGGCGTGAAGCATAAATATCAATCCTAATATTAAAAAATAGAAAAAACCTTCCTGTTTAGTCCACAACATAATATTTAAAGTTAAAAACATTAAAATTTCAGGGATAAAGTTTTTTGTATAATTTTTTTTTACACAACAAAATTTTATAAAAAAACATGAAAAACAAAAGAAACAGAAAAAAATAAAATATTCCTGATATCCTCCAAATAGAAAAAAATTTTGTTGAAAAAAAAGTTA
>MDTG01220481.1_pt1 | contig 11270 bp, 15 predicted proteins | sample 811421 | NCBI WGS metagenome assembly MDTG01 (sample SAMN05326645, study PRJNA326480) | marine metagenome | isolation source: seawater | place: Pacific Ocean: South East | collected 2011
AGAGAATCGAACTCTCACTTCTTGCGAAACACGATTTTGAGTCGTGCGCGTCTACCAGTTCCGCCATTCGCCCCTTTGTTTCCATAATTTATTATATTAAAATTCAATAGTATAAAAACTTAAATTGTAATAAAACCAAAAAATGTATAAAAATTTGTATTTAAAATCTTTAAAACTCGCTTCGCATAAAAGTTCTGAGTATTATTTAGCTTTGGTGTCATTTATTGAAAGTTCTTTTTTTCCAATACCTCCAGATGTCATGATAGTACCTATGGTTTTAGCTAAAAAAGAAAAATTTATAAGAATTTTTATAAATGCTACAATTTTTTCTGTTTTAGGTGGAATTGCAGGTTATTTTATTGGATTTATTTTTTCTGATTTAGCAATGACCTTAGTTGAATTCTATAGCTACGAAAATAAAGTAAATGATTTAAAAATAAAATTAACCCAAGGAAGCGGTATATATATTTGGCTAGCTACTCTTTTTCTAGCAGGCTTCACTCCACTTCCATACAAAGTTTTTACTATTACAAGCGGTTTGATTGGATTTAATATATTCATTTTTATCGTAATTTCTTTTATTTCAAGAGGGTTAAGATTTTTTTTAGTTTCATTTTTAACTTTTAAATTTGGAGAACCTTTTGTTGAGTTCATAGAAAAAAAAGGTGCATTATGGTCAACAATTGTAGGATTATTGCTTATACCATTTTTATTGTTAATTTACTTTCTAATTAAATAAAATGAGTATTTGGAATAATAAAAACGTACTAAATTTTATTTTATATATTAGTATTTTTGCAATTTTATTTGCATTTTATGTTGAATTTATACTGGGTCATAAACCGTGCAACTTATGTTTATTTGAAAGAATTCCATATATTTTATCAATATTAATTTTAGTTTTATTATCAATTTTCAATCGTCATGAAAGAATTGCTTTTCTAATTTTGAGCATAATTTTTATATTAGCCTTTATACTCTCTATATATCATGTCGGAATCGAACGAGGTTTAATATCCGAGTCTTCTATATGTAAGTCCAGTTCAGGTTTAAAAATTGAGGATAAAGAACAGCTTTTGAAAGAGCTTAAAAAAAATACCATAAGTTGTAAAGATGTTACTTTTAAAATATTCGGATTTTCTCTTGCTACAATTAATGCAATTGTATCATTGGCAATTTCACTTATAACTATTCAAAAATTTAAAAACTATGAAAAAAAGTAATAAAAAAAAAATTGAGGAATTTATAAGAGTAGATCACGCAGGTGAAAGAGGCGCAATTAAGATCTATGAAGGTCAACTACTCGCTCTTAATACTCTTGTTAAAAATGAAGAAATGAAAAAAACGATAGAGGAAATGAGAGAACATGAAAAAGAGCATGCTAATTATTTCGAAAATGAGATTAAAAAAAGAGGAATAAGACCTACAAAATTTTTACCTTTATGGGATTTGCTTGGAATGGGCCTTGGTTTTGGATCAACAATTCTGGGTAAAAAAGCTGCTATGCTTTGTACGGCGTCAGTTGAGGAAGTAATTGATGAACATTATCAAAATCAAATTGATCAAATAGAAAACGACGAAAAAGAATTAAAAAAAAAGATAATTAAATTTAGAGAGGATGAACTTCATCATAAAGATATAGCGTACGAGCAAGGTGCAACAAAGGATGGTCTTTACTCAATATTTGATAAAATAATTAAAACAGGTTCACGAATTGCTATCAATATTTCCGAAAAAATATAATTAAGGTTCTAATTCAACATCCCAATATAAATAATCAATCCAAGTTTTGTGTAAAAAGTTTGGTGGAAAGTTTCTACCATTTTTATGAAGATCTTCGGTTGTAGGTTGAAAAGGTTTCTGACTTAATGTCATGCCTGATTTATTTAATAGTCTACCACCTTTTTTAACATTACATCCAGAACAAGCGGTAACCACATTATCCCAATTGGTTTTTCCTCCCTTTGATCTTGGAAGTAAATGATCAAACGTTAACTCTTTTTTACTTCCACAATATTGACAACTAAATTTATCTCTTAGAAAAACATTAAACCTAGTAAAATTTGGATTTGATAAAGGTTTAATATAGCTTTTTAATGCAATCACACTTGGTAATTTCATACTGTAAGATGGACTATGAACAATACGGTCATAGTAATTTACGATTGAAACTCTATCTAAAAAAACTGATTTAACAGAGTCCTGCCAGCTCCATAATGATAATGGATAATAACTTAGAGGTCTATAGTCAGCATTAAGAACTAATGCTGGACAATTATCTAGTGACGTACTTTGACTAATTATAGGCATTCAAGAGACTAACTTAAAAAAAAATAATAATCAACATTAACAAAAAATTAATTAATTTTAATTATAAATATAAATTTTTTTTTATATAATTTAAAGCTAAGCTAGATGCTTCAACTGGAATATTATGACCACAATTTTTTATAATTTGCGTATTGACATTAATATTATTTCTGATCAAAAAATCTTTAGCTTCAAGAATGTTTGAAACTGGGACAACCTCATCTGCGTCACCATGGACCAATAACATATTGGGACTATTTTTTTTTCTTTCCCCAAGATCTTTTTTATCTATTACTTTCCCAGAGAAACCTACTATACAATTAAATTTCTCCTCTGAAATTAAACCTAGATTTATAACCATCATACACCCTTGACTGAATCCACTTAATACTATTTTATTTGATGGTAAATTATATTTCATTTTTACTTCATTAATAAATTTATTAAGAACAATTTCTGCTTTTTTGCTTTCGTTAAGAATATACTCATCATCATCTTTGCTTAAATCGAACCATTGATAACCTGCTGGATTAATATCACATTTTTGATAACCGTTTGGACAAAGGAAAACAGTATTTTTTAAAAATCTCTTCCAATTTAAACTAAGAATACTGATATCGGTACCATCACCCCCATATCCGTGTAGTAATATGACCGCATTATTAATTTTTTCAGTATTATCGGGCTCAATGATTTTTGTATCCAGACAAAATGTCATAATTTTATTTATTATATTTGTTTATTAAAAAAATATATATATATCAAATCATGGTTTCAGAAATATTTGTCAAAATTTTAGCAGTAATACTTTTGGTAGCTGTTGCAACTGTATTAATACTTGGAATTGGAACTCTATTTAAGGGTGGCGAAACAAGTAAAAAATATTCAAATAAATTGATGCAATTAAGGGTACTTTTACAATTTATTGCTATAATTGTTTTAGTTGGGTTGGCATATTTTTTCAAAGATTAATTAAATTTTGAAAGCCATTTTATAAATTCTTGATCCATAAAATCTATTGAACCAACAATTCTTCCAAACTCTTCACCTTCTTTATTTATTATTATAGTTGTTGGCAGTCCTCTTAAAGAAAAAATTTTTGCAAGTCTTATTGAATCATCAAAATATAATTCTAAGTTTTTAATTTTAAGTTCCTTGAAAAAATTTAAAGATTTTTCAATTTTTTCCTGTCCAACGTTTATTGGAAGAACTTCTAAATTATAAAGATTATTTTCTTCCTTAAGTCTATCTAAGGATGGCATTTCTTCACGGCATGGGGCACACCAAGTTGCCCAGAAGTTTAGTATAATTAATTTACCTTTAAAATCTTGAAGATTAATTACTTTATTATCAACATCCGTAAATGTTATATTTTCATATTTCTTATTATCCTTGTGAATTACTAAGTTTTTAATATTTGGTTCTTCGGAAAATGAAATAACAGTTGATATTAAATAAATTATAATTAAAAAAAATTTATAGGTTAATAATTTCATTCTAAAATGTATAGTTACATATCATGAGTAAAAATAAAAACAATAAGCCAGTTTGGAGTAGCAGGATAACACAAAAAAATACATCAATTTTTCAAAAAGTAGGATCATCGATAAATATTGATAAAAGACTTTTTAAGGAAGATATAAGCGCATCTATAGTTCATGTTGAGATGTTAGAAAAACAAAAAATAATAACTTTATCCGTTAAAAATAAAATTGTTTGGGGTCTTAAAAGAATTTTAAATGAAATAGTTAAAAAAAAATTTATTTTTGATGAAAAAAATGAAGATATTCATATGAGTATCGAAAAAAGACTTTTTGAAATTTTAGGTGATGACGCTGGATATATTCATACCGCAAGATCAAGAAATGACCAAGTTTTAACAGATTTAAAAATGTGGCTTAAAAAATCTACATACGAAGTCATTGATGAATTAAATAAGACATTAAAAATTTTTTTAAAATCTTCAGAAAAAAACATAAATACTATAATGCCGGGTTTTACTCATTTAAAAAATGCTCAACCAATTTCATTTTCACATTATCTAAATGCATATATTGAAATGTTTTTAAGAGATAAAAAAAGATTTCTGAATAACATTAATAATCTCAATGAGAACCCTTTGGGCTCCGCTGCGTTATCTGGAACATCATTTAATATTGATAGATTTTATACAACAAAAAAACTTAATTTTGATAAACCCACAGGAAATTCAATTGATACAGTTTCTGACAGAGATTTTGTCTGTGATTTTCTATATTCAGTTTCTTTATGCTCTATTCATATATCTAGATTTTCTGAAGAATTTATAATCTGGAATTCTGATGCTTATAATTTAATAACTTTAAATGACAAAATTGTAACGGGTTCATCTATAATGCCTCAAAAAAAAAATCCTGATCCACTTGAATATTTAAGAGGAAAATCAGGAATCTTATTCGGAAATTTAGTTTCCATGATTACTATTCTAAAAGGTTTGCCATTATCTTATTTCAAAGATCTACAAGATGATAAAGAATTAGTTTTTAGCTCCTTTGATAATATTAAAAATTGTTTAAAAGTTTTAAGAGAAGTAATGAATAATTTTTCACCCAATAAAAAAAGAATGCTTGAATTGACAGAAGTTGGACATATTACATCTACTGATCTTGCAGATTTTATTGTTAAAGATTTGAATTATCCTTTTAGAAAAGCTTACACAATAACTGCAAAAATTGTAAATATGGCTGAAAAAAAAGGAAAAAAGCTTAATGATCTATCTTTAGACGAAATAAGATCTGTCGATAATAAAATAAATGATAGGGTTTTAGAAGTAATAAATATAAAAAAATCAGTAAATTCAAAAAAATCTTATGGAGGAACTTCTTTTGAGAATATCAAGAAAATGATAAAGAAATATAAAAAGGAAATAAATGATAAATAAAATTATTGTATTATTGTTCTGTTTAACTATGCTTTTTTCTTGTGGTAAAAAAGCTGATCCTGAATATAAGGAGTCAAAAACAATTATTTTAAAGTCTATAATATCTTAATGGAATATAGAAATAAAAATCTTTTTATAGAAAAAATTAGCGCTTTTTATTTATCAAAAAAGATACAAACTCCTTTTTATTGTTATTCTCGGGAAAAATTAAAAGATAATATTAATCAATTTAAAAAAAACTTTAGTAAAATTAACCCTTTAATTTGTTTTTCAGTAAAATCAAATAACAATTTAAATATTCTTAAAACAATAAATAATTTTGGACTTGGTGCTGATGTTGTCTCAAAAGGTGAGCTTTTGAGGGTAATTAAAGCTGGTATAAAACCCCAAAAAATTGTTTTTTCTGGAGTAGGCAAGACTTCTGAAGAAATTAGTTTTGCAATTCAAAAGAAAATACTGCTTATTAATGCTGAATCAGAAGCTGAAGTAAGAACCATTCAAAGAATTGCAAACAAAAAAAATAAAAAAGTAAATATTGGATTGCGCCTTAACCCAAATATTGATGCAAAAACTTTAAAAAAAATATCAACTGGAAGAAATGAAGATAAATTTGGTATTACAGATAAAAATTTAATTAAAATATTAAGAGAGTATCGCCATTCTAAAAATATAAATATTAAGTGTTTAAGTGTTCACATAGGTAGTCAAATTTTAGATCATAAACCTTATGCAAAAATGATTGCTGTAATTGATAATTTAATAAAAAAATCTAAATATAAATTTGAATTTATAGATTTAGGAGGAGGTATGGGTATCGATTATCAACCTAATTCGAAAAGATTGAATTATAAGAAGTATAATTATTTAATTCAGAATTTTTTAAAAAAACATAAAGTAAAAATTATTTTTGAACCAGGTAGATCAATAATTGGTAATTCTGGTATTTTACTTTCCAAGGTTATTTACGTTAAATCAACTGCAAAAAAAAATTTTATAATACTGGATGCAGCAATGAATGATTTTATGAGACCAGCTTTATACGGTTCATCTCATAGAATAATTCCTGCAAAAAGAAATATTAAGATTATAAAAAAAATACATGAGTTTGTTGGACCAATATGTGAAACAACAGACAGTTTTTTAAGTTTACAAAAATACCAAAAAGTAAAAGAAGGTGATGTTTTGGCTATTTGCGATGTTGGAGCTTATGGTATTGTGCTTGCTTCCAATTATAATTTAAGAACTAAACCAGCAGAAGTAATGGTAAGTAAATCAAATTTTAAAATTATTTCAAAAAGAGAGAATATTTATAAAATAATTTAAATTAAAAATAATGTTTAGAAATTTTTTTTTCTTATTTGTCTTCTATTTTGGAATCATCTTAATTTGTATTGTATTTTTACCTTCTTTAGTTATGCCGTATAAAGTAGCCTTAACGGGTGGAAAACTAATGGGTCATTGGGTAAAGTTTTGTCTTTATTTTTTTTTATCAACAAAAATTCAAATCAAAGGAAGAGAAAATATTTTATCTACTGATAAATTTTTTATAGCTTGTTCTCATCAATCTATGTTCGAAACTTTTTTTTTACAAACTATATTTAATTCTCCTGTTTTTATTTTAAAGAAAGAACTTCTAAAAATACCAGTTTTTGGATGGTATTTAAAAAAAATAAAATCTATTTCAATAGATAGAAATAAGATTAAAAAAGAAAATTTAGATTTTTATGAAAGAATTAAAAATTCATATCAAAATTTTGATCGTCCAATTATCATTTTTCCACAAGCAACCAGGCTTAAACCAGATGATAGATCTGACTTTAAAAAAGGTATTGCGAAAATTTATGAAATGTTAAAAATTAAATGTCAACCGGTTGCAATAAACTCTGGAACAGTATGGCCAAAAATAGGTCATCTCACAGCAAATAAGACAATTACTGTGTCAATTCTTAAACCTATAGATCCAGGTCTAGAGCCAAGAGACTTTTTGCAATTAGTTCAAAAAGAAATCTATAAAGAATTAGATTTTTTGAATTAACCTTTCATTGGCATAACAACATAAATACTATCAAAATCAGATGGATCTTTTATAAGTGCTGGTGAACCTGAGTCGTTTAAATAAATTTCAATTTTATCTCCATCTAACTGAGAAGCTACGTCAATTAAATATCTTGAATTAAAACTGATGTCTAACTCATGATCAAATTTTACACTTAATGACTCTTTTCCATCTCCGCTACTAGCGTTATTTACTGAAAGATTTAACTTATCTTTTTCTAAATTGAACTTTACTCCATCTTTTTTATCTAAAGAAACTGAGGCTACTCTATCTACTGAGCTTAGGAAAAGCTGCAGATCTAATTCTAATTTTTTTTTATTATTTTTTGGTATTACTTGAATATAATTTGGAAATTTACCATCAATTAACTTTGATATTAATATACTATTATCTAACTCAAATTTAATTTTTGACTTCTCATTACAAATTTTCACATTCCCATCAAAATTTTCAAGTAAAGCACAAATTTGAAAAATTGTTTTTTTTGGCATTATGACAGGATCAAAATTTATTTTTTCTTTTAGCAAAAATTTAGAAATAGACATTCTATGACTATCAGTTGCAGCGGCTGTTAAAAATATCTTATCTTCAGTTTGTGTTTGATGAAAATATATTCCACTTAAATAATGTCTTGTTTCATCGTTTGATACTGAAAATTTACATTTATTCATAAGTTTTAATAATTGTTTAGAATTTATTTCAAACTGGCTTTCAGTAAAACTTTCTTCAGTAATTGGAAATTCAGTAGCACTTATACAATTAAGATTGAAAATTGATTTTTCTGACTCTAATTGAATCTTGTTTTCTGAGGTCAAATTAAAATTAATTTTTTTGCCTGATGAAAATTTTCTAATAATATCATACATTATAGATGAGGATGTTGTTGTCTTTCCCTCCTCAATAATTTCAACATTATGTATCTCATTGACAAAAATTAAATCTAGATCTGTAGCTGTTATTTTTAGTTTGGATCCTTGTGCCTCTAACAAAATATTTGAAAGAATTGGAAGCGTGCTCCTCTTTTCAATAACGCCTTGGCAATAGCTTAATGATTGCTGTAAATCCTTTTGATTAACGCTAAACTTCATTTGAGTTATTGTATAATAATTGATTTTTTAAACTATCAATATTAGTACTTAATTCATGGTCATTTTTTTTCAAATTTTCTATTGTTTTTATAGAATGAATTACTGTGGTATGATCTCTATTAGAAAACTCTCTCCCTATTTCTGGTAATGATTTGGTAGTTAACAACTTAGTTAAATATATTGCAGTTTGTCTTGGTCTTACTAGATATCTTGATCTACGTGAGGAAAGCATTTCATTTTTGGAAATCTTGAAAAACTTACAAACTAAAGACTGAATTGAGTCAATCGTTACTTTGCTCTCAGACAAATTTAAAAGATCTTTTAGGACTACCTTTGTTTCAGATAAATTTGGAGTTTTGTTATAAATTCTTGAAAATGAGACAATTCTATTTAATGCACCCACTAACTCTCTAATACTATTTTTTACCTCGACACTTATAAATTTTTGAATTTCCTCAGAAATATTAAGTTGATTAGAGTAATATTTTTTTAATTCTTCGGTTTTAATTTTAATTATTTTATATCTTAGGTCATAATCTGGTTGCTGAATATCGATAACTAGTCCGCCAGAAAACCTTGATTTTATCCTTTCTTGAATTCTACTTAATTTATTTGGAGGCCTGTCTGCCGAAATAATTACCTGCGAACCTTTATCCATTAAAGCATTAAATGTATGAAAAAACTCCTCTTGCATTGCCTCTTTTCCATTCATGAATTGAACATCATCTATCAAGAAGACATCTGCATTCCTAAAATACTCTTTAAACTTAACCATTTCATTAGATTTAATAGATTTAACAAATTGATACATAAATCTCTCTGCGGATATAAACATAACTTTACTTGTCTCTTTTAATTTTAATCCAATAGAGTTAAGCAAATGTGTTTTTCCCATACCAACACCACCATAAATGTATAGTGGATTATACTGTGTTATATTTTCTGCGACTTTCTTTGATGCTTCATAAGCAAGCTTATTACTTGATCCTAGCACAAAATTCTCAAAATTTTTATTTGGATCTATTCTATTATATTGAAAAACAAAATCTTTTATAAACGAAACATTATTTTTCGAGCTGTCTTTTATTAAATTCATTTTATTTTCATTGTTATTTAAAATATTTTTATTCTCATTAATTAAAATTTCTATTCTATTAATCTCTTGTTTATGAGATTTTACTATTTGAAGAATTTGATCTAAATATCTTGAAGTAATCCAATCTCTTAGGAAGCGAGTTGAAACAGATATTAAAATATAGTCATTAAACTCCTCAGAAAAATCGATTTTTCTAAGCCAACTTTCAAATATATCTTTACCAAACTTATTTTTCATTTCTAATTGGATTTTTTCCCAATCAATTTTTTGAATTTCGTTTTTATTTAAAGAATTTTTGTTTTTCATGAATTAATAAAGAAATTCGAGTTAAGACCTTTAAAAAATTTAATCAACAATTATTTTTGATTTGATAAAAAAAAATAAAATCTCCAGGTGAATTTTTTTTGAAAATTAAATTAAAAATAGAAAAAGTTTTTATTAAACTTCGACGTGAAAATTTTTTTTTATTGATTTTTTAAAATAATAAAAAATTATTAAACAAAATTACTAGATCTAGTAAATTTGAAACTTATAATCTTTTATTTAGTGCAAATCTTAAGTTGCACAAGAATAATCAATTTGAAGTTGATTAAAGAGAATTTATTTTTTTTGTCAGTCTTGACAAGTTTCTCGATGCGTTTCCCTTTTTAATAACACCTGTTTTAGCAATTTTCATCAATTCAGAGTTTAATTTTGGTAAATATGATAATGCGTCTTTTTTATTTTTTTTATCAATTAGACCATTCATCTTTTTGATTGCGTTTCTAAATCTACTTTTTCTTGACTTATTAATCAAAGTCTCTCTAGTATTTTTACGTATAGTTTTAATAGCTGATTTTGTATTTGCCATGTCGGAAGATGATATAGCTTTTGTAAGATGTATGGTCAATAGGTTATTTCAAATTTTTTGGCAAATATCGCAATAAAAACTTGATCTATTAGAGATAACTTTTTTTTTGATAGTACCTTTACATAGTTTAGAAAGACATTTCATACCTTCCCTATCATAAACTTTAAAATATTTTTGAAATGATCCTGTTTTTCCACTCGTATTTTTAAAGTTTTGAATACTAGAACCACCTCTAAAAATCGCTTTTTTTAAAACCTTTTTTGAAAAAAAAATTATTTTTTTGTAATCATTTGAATTTAATTTTCCTGATTTTTTTGAAGGATTTATCTTAGAAAAAAAAAGAATTTCGCTTGCATAAATATTACCAATACCTGATACAAATTTCTGGTCTAGCAGGTAATTTTTTATATTCTTTAATTTTTTATTTAATTTTTTTTTTAAGTAAAATACATTAAAATTTTTATCAAAAGGTTCTGGGCCATAATTTGATATAAATTTATTTATATCTTTTTTATTTTTAAATAATCTAAAATAACCAAACCTTCGTGGATCATTATAAATTATTATAAATTTATCGAAAAAAAATTGAACATGATTATGCTTATCAGGTAAATTTGGTGAATTATAAAAACTAAGATTTGTAAATAATTTTTTTCTATTCTTTTCAATAATATGTAAAGTTCCAGACATTCCTAAATGGATTATACAATGGTAATCATTATCTAAGGTAATTATTAAATATTTTGAAAATCTTGATATATTTTTAATTTTCGAATTTTTTAATATTGATGAAAAATTTTTAGGTATCTTAAATCTTAAATTCCTATTTTTTATAACAATATTTTGAATTTTTTTGAATTTAATCTTTTTCAATAGTGATTGTTTGACTATTTCTACTTCTGGCAATTCTGGCATTTATTACTATATTAATATTTATAAAAAATAATAAA
>MDTG01336852.1_pt1 | contig 11270 bp, 10 predicted proteins | sample 811421 | NCBI WGS metagenome assembly MDTG01 (sample SAMN05326645, study PRJNA326480) | marine metagenome | isolation source: seawater | place: Pacific Ocean: South East | collected 2011
AAAAGAACCGCCAAATAAGTCAGGACCAATTAATACTACTTTACTTCCTGCAGGAGTATCGGCAAATGTTTCCATTGCTGCTTTATCACATAAAGCTGCATCAATCCTACCAGCTGCTAAGTCTAACTCCATATTTTGTTGAGTATCATAAACTTTAATAATTACATCAGGCATATATTCATTAAGGAAATTTTCATGAATGGTAGCAGTTTGAACACCTACAGATGCTCCAGCAAGGGCAGACTGTAATGTAACCAAAAGACCTTTTGCTTCGGCATCCATATCATCAAGGTTTAATTTTCCAGGTGCATTTAATGTTCCAAGCGCACTATCGCTTAGAGCAGATAGAGATGCTGGTTCAGTCATATAGCCAATTGAAAAATCAATTTTTTCCATTCTTTCTTCTGTAATGGACATGCCAGCCATAATTGCATCGTACTTTCCATTTTGAAGAGCTGGAATAATTCCATCCCAGTCTTGAGCTACAAACTCACATTCTGCATTCATTCTTTCGCACAAATCTAGCGCTAAATCAATTTCAGCTCCTTCTAGTTCCCCAGCAGCATTCATATTGTTCCACGGAGGATAAGCACCCTCAGTCCCAATTCTGATTTTTGACCAGTCACCAGCAAAAGCTAATGTTGACAAACTCAAGGAAACGAGAATTGCCAATAAAAAGTTAATCTTCTTCACTTTTAACCTCCATTAGATAAATAATTTAGAGCATAGCCTCTCTTAAAAATGAAGTTTCCGCAAGAAAAATTTATTCTATATTTTCTATTGAGCGTTAACTTTTAAGCCTGTTCCAAAGATAGATAATTATGGCAACTGAAATAATTCCCACTACCCCTTCACTTCCTAATTCGTTAAAAAGTTGAACAAGGTTATCTATTATGTTTTCGCCAAGAAAGGGAGATGATGGTCCAAACAGGACCTCTAAAATAATTGCAATAGCAATAAGAAGTAAACCAAAATCAATGATTTCCCTCATTATTTGCTTAATTCTCGATAACATATTTCCTCAAAATTCTTCCCCCAACAAGAAAAGTTGGGGGAATTTTAGTAATTAGTCTCTAAATAACCACAGTATTACGCCTACTGCGATCAAACCAACTACGCCAGCATTGCCTAATTGGTTCACAAGAGAAACGATATTTCCAGCAATGTTGCCAACAAATGGTATATTTCCTCCACTTAATAAGCCAACAACAATACCAAGAGCCAATAGAGACAGGCCTAAACCTGTGAGAGCCTTGATTGCGTTCTGTGCGTTTCTAATCATAACTTTTCCTCCCGTTATGTGATTAATCACTTTTAAACACTACATGTAGTGTTTTCTGAACTTTATATTCAAAATGTTGTTTCTCAAGATTCTTTTAATTTATAAACTATTGTATTTAATAGATAATTTACGATGACAATTTAATAGTGATAATATTACAACACAAAATTTAGACCTATTTATATTATTGATTCTATTTAAGCAACTGCTTGAATAGTTCATCTGACAAATCTTGAAGAGTTATATTGTTTGAAGTAATTCCATAAATCACCTTATCTGGACGAACTATAAGATCTCCAATATCAATTAATTCTTCAAACTTAGAATTATTAAAGTCGTATTCATTAGAATTAATAAAAACTGCATTTATGTTATTAAAAAAATTTAATGTATTTTTATTTAATAATTCATTGAAATTACTTTTAGAAATTAAAGTGAATTTAAAATCAAGTAAATCATCAATTGAAATACTACTACCACCCTTAGAAAGATTAAACTTAGGTAAAAGTTTACCAATATTAATGTCTTTAACTAGGCTAGTAAAAAGTCCCTTACTAATTGAAAGCTCAGTTAATGTTTTTTTTCCATAAGCTTGTTCTCTTGCTTCAGGAGGTATGGCCTCTTCAAGAGGCGTACCATTTTTGAAAGCGACAGAAAGAGAGTCAATCAATTTCCCTAGAGCAATAGATGAATTTATTGAATTCTTAACCTCATCAATTCTTTCTATTTCATAAGTTTTCAATATTTTATTATTAATTTTATAATTTATTACATAAGCTAATTTCCAACATAGGTTATAGGCATCTTTTAATCCCGAACTTAATCCCTGACCAGCAAATGGAGGTATTTGATGTGCAGCATCACCGAGAAGGAATATATTTTTTCTTTGTAATTCATTCGCGCAATGTCCTCTATATTTATAAATGTACGTCCTTTCTAACTGATATTTTCTGTCTCCTAACAAAGAAGTAAGTAGTTTAATATATTTTTCTTTATTTAACATTTCCTCACTATTCTCTCCAGCGAGTAACTGAAACTCTAAGCGAATCCTATCTGCAGCTAAATTGGTAAAAATTTTAGGTCTTTCAGGATCACATATATACCTAACAACTTTTTCTATTTCATAAGGATCTTCTAATTTTATATCTATGATAAGCCATTCTTTATTGTATTTAAGATCGACTAAATTAATTTTCAATTTCCCCCTTATAAGGCTTTCTGAACCATCACAAGCTAATAGGTATTTTGTTTTAATTTTAGAAAGTTTGTTATTTTTTAAATTCTTAATAGAGATATCAATAAAATCATTTTTTTCCCGTAAATTAATTATTTCATGTCCAAAAAAAATATCTATATCCTCATTCTGAATTAAATTTTTTGTTATTAAATTCTCTAAATCTGGCTGAAAAAAAGTTGTTACAAACGGATAACCATTAGACGTAAGCGTAACAGGGCCTCTTAATACAACTTTTCCATTTGGAAAAATTAAATCAGCAAAGTCTGGTACATCAAAAATATCTCTAAAATTTTCTATAGATCCTAGACTGCTAATTAATCTCTGTATTTCATCATCTATAGAAATAGCCCTCGGCTCAGATCCAACATTATAATTAGATTCTATTACGCCAAAATTTATTCCATATTTATTCAATAAATTTGAACATAGCTGTCCTACAGGACCAAAACCTGCGATAAGAATATCATATGAATCCTCGGTTTGGTTCAGTTCATTCTCCATTGGATTTGCAGATGTTTAGGCTTGACTCTTACTTTTAATTTGGTTTCAATTCAAGCCTATATTTGTAATAGCTATTAAAATTCATGACAAAAATTGTTAATTCCTGGAATGAATGGGATCCTTTAAAGCATGTAATAGTTGGTAGGGCAGATGGGTGCTGTATACCACCCGTTGAACCTGCTATGGCACCTAAAATTCCAGAAGAAAGTGATATGAAAGGACTCTACGGACCAAGACCTCCAGATACAATTGAAAAAGCAAATATTCAATTAGATAATTTTGCATCAATTTTAGAGCAAAGAGGAGTTAAAGTAGATAGACCTACCCCGATTGATTTTAATCAAAAAATTTCAACTCCTGACTGGGAAAGTGGAACAATGTTTGGGTGTCAGCCTCCTAGAGATGTAATACTAACTTTAGGGAATGAAATGTTAGAAGCAACGATGTCTTTTAGATCAAGATGGTTTGAATATTTATGTTATAGACCTTTGATTCAAGAATATTTCAATCAAGATCCTGAGATGAAATGGGAAACTGCTCCTAAACCAAGGTTAACAGAAAAATCTTATCGAAAAGATTACCTTAGTGATAATATTACGCTTGATGAAAGATATGAATGGGTAGCTAAAAAAGAATTTGTTACGACTGAAGAAGAGCCTCTATTTGATGCTGCTGATGTATTAAGGATGGGAAAAGATTTATTCATCCAACATGGATTTACAACGAATTTAAAAGGAATAGATTGGATTAAAAGACATTTTCCTAATCACAGGATCCATGTTTTAAACTTTCCTGGTGACCCATTTCCTACACATATTGATGCTACTTTTACTCCGATTGGACCAGGATTAATGCTTAACAATCCTGAAAGAAGGTTGCCAGATGAACAAAGAAAAATATTTAATGATAATGGCTGGAAAATTATAGAAGCGGCAAACCCTGCACACAATACTCCACCACCTCTATGTTATTCAAGTGTATGGTTAAGTATGAATGTTTTAATGGTTGATCCAAAAACAGTTTGTGTTGAATCCAGTGAGGTCTATCAAATGGATCAGTTTGATAAGTTAAATTTCGAAGTTATTCCTGTTCCATTTAGAGATGCTTATCCTTTTGGTGGTGCATTACACTGTGCAACAACTGATGTTTTTAGAGAAGGTAATTGTGAAGATTATTTTCCAAGTCAATAAATTCAACAAAGCTATAACTTGTATCAATAATTAAATTTTCTTAGAAAATATCGCCTTTGGGAAGTATTGTTTTTTGATGAATATAACAATTCATTAAAAGTCCAAATCCTCCCATAACAGCAATCATTGAACTTCCTCCGTAAGAAACAAGTGGCAGGGGAACACCCACTACAGGCAACAAACCTGTAACCATTGAAATGTTAACAAAAACATAAATGAAAAACACTGTACAAACTCCAAGTGACAAATACTTTCCAAAATCACTCCTAGACTCAAGGCTCATTTTTATAGCTAAGAAAATCAATGCAGCGTAAAGAGAAATTAAAATAAATGTGCCTAAAAAACCAAATTCTTCACCAAACATTGTGAATATAAAATCTGTATGCATTTCAGGTAGGAAATTTAAATGACTTTGAGTTCCTTCTAAATAGCCTTTTCCTAAAGCACCACCAGACCCCAAGGCAATCTTTGATTGCATAATATGATAGCCGTTACCTAAGGGATCTCTTTCTGGATTAAAGAAAGTAAATACCCTTTCTTTTTGATAATCTTTTAAATATTGCCATAATAGAGGTATAGAAATAATAATCATAACTCCTCCAGCGATAAAGTACTTATAGTTTAATCCTATTATCCAAAAAATACTTACTCCCCCAATAAAAATTACAATAGCAGTACCTAAATCTGGTTGAGCAGCTACAATAATTACAGGTATCAAAATTATAACTAAGGGTAGAATAAACTTTTTTAAAAAAGCCATTGTCTCGTCAGTATTTGAATGGAAATATTTCGCTAATGCAAGGATTAGCGTAAACTTTAAAAACTCTGAAGGCTGAAGACTTATTCCAGCAATTTTTATCCATCTCGTTGCTCCATAAGTTTCAGTGCCAAAAAAAGGAACTATTATTAAAAAGATGAGGCTTATTAAAAAAATGGGATAAGCCATAATAAAAAAAAATTTAATATTAATTGAACATATTGCGAAAAAAATAATCAAACCTAAAAAAAATCTCTGAACATGCTTTATTGGCCATGAATTAAAGTCACCACCTGAAACACTATAAAGTGATAGTACACCAAATAAAAAAATTAAGATTATTAAAAAAAGAAAAAGAAAATTTATAGATCTTATTCTAGAAAATATGTTTAATTCAGATCTACTATTCTCAAGATTAAACATTGATTATTCTTTTTCTATTAATATTCATTTTATTTTTAAAAATATATTCAAATATTTCTTTTGCTAAAGGTGCAGCAGCTCTAGACCCACTTCCTCCATGCTCTATGATAATGGATAAAGAATATAAAGGATCATCGACAGGTCCGTAACCAATAAAAAGACCGTGATCTCTTTCTTCCCATGGTAAATCTTTATTTTTAATTATCCCCTCCTCGCGTTCTTTTTGAGAAATTACTCTCACTTGTGAAGTGCCTGTTTTTCCTCCCATTTTTAAATTACCGAGTATCCTTGATCTATAAGAGGTCCCACCTGCAGTATTAGTAGCATCAATTAATGACTTTTTAATAATTTCTAGATGTTCTAGATTGGCAATAATTCTTGTATCATATTTAATTTTAGAATTATTTTCATTATTGGAAACTATAATGGAAGGATGTAATTTTTTGCCTCCATTTACTACTTGAGCTAAAGCTAAACTAAGCTGAGCTGATGTTGCTAAAAAATATCCTTGCCCAATACCGGCGGATAATGTTTCTCCCACCATCCATGCTTCTCCAAGAACATCTTTCTTCCAAGTTTTATCAGGAACCACTCCCTTTGTTTCCTCATAAAAAATATCAAACACCTCTTTACCTAATCCAAACCTATTACAAACTTCAGCAATTTTATTAATACCTATTTTTCTAGAAATCTGATAAAAATATACATCACAAGAAACCTTGATTGCTTCTTTCATATCAACATGTCCATGCCCATCTTTCTTCCAGCAATGAAAAGTCTTTACTCCTGATTCTAGACTCGTATCAGTTATTTCATGATATCCATTGCAATAAAGACTGTGATTTGGATCTATCCCGCTCTCAAGAGCCGCAATAGCTACTAATGGTTTAATAGTAGATCCAGGAGGATAATTATTTGAGATAGTTTTGTTAATTAAAGGTTTTAACTTATCAGATGTTAACTGTAACCATTTATTCTTACCTAATCCTGTGCTGAATAAATTAGGATCATAAGAAGGCGAAGAAACTAAAGCCAAGTATTCTCCTGTTTTAACATTTGTCACTGATATGGATCCACTAACTCCCTTGAGTTGCTTATAGCAAAAATCTTGGAGCTCTGAGTCTATTGTAAGCTGAACATTTAAACCTTTTTGACTTTCAACTCTTTTAATCTCTCTAATTTCTCTTCCTGAGGCGTTAATCTCAATACTTTTGTTTCCTAAAATTCCTCTAAGAGATGAGTCAAATGATCTTTCAATTCCTATCTTGCCAGATTTAGCATTATTGAGTTTTGCAAAAGGGTTTTGATATACTTCCTTTTCATCAATAGCAGATATATATCCAACAAGATGTGCATGAGATTCTGATTTTGGATAGTATCTTTTAAATCCTACTAAAGGATATACTCCTTTTAGTTTGTGAATATTTGAATTTAATCTTGCAAATTCTCTCCAGCTTAAATTATCTATCAATTTGATTGGAACAAATTTCTTTGATTTTTTTATCCTCTGTATAGTTTCAGGAACATCTAATTTTGCGTTAGGTAAAATATCATTAAAAGCATTAAGAGCCTCATTTATATCAATCGTTTCTTCCAGAATTATAGCTGCTTGATAATCTTCCCTATTAATTGCTATAGGCTTACCAGAAATATCAAATATAAAACCTCTCTCTGGTTCTAATAATCTATGGGTTATTCGATTGTCGTCTGAAAGAGAAGCGTAATTATCATTTTCAATAATCTGTAAGTAAGCTAACCTAGAAGCAAGAATTGCAAAAATTGAACCTTTTCCGATAGTTAGTAGTGCTGCACGTCTATTAATTAGATGATCAGTATCATACTTATGAAAAATAAATTCTTTATTCTTTTGACGCATAAAAATTAAAACTATTTTTTATAAAAAAAGTTAATGGAAAATAAAAAACTAATATAAATAATATTTTTAGTAATTGCAGTGAAATCGAAGTATTAGTATCAAATACTAAAAAAATGATTAAATACTCAGTAATTGAAACAAAAAATAATCCTATTACAAATATAAAAAATCGAATTGAATCTATAAAAAAAATTCCAAAAAAATTACTTAATTGATTAAGCAATAGAAAGAAGAGGAATAGAGCGCTAGAATATCCAATTGGATATCCAATTAGCAGGTCAGAATAGAAACCCCAAAACAATATTGATATTGAATAATGCCACTTTATTTGATTTCCTCTAGAAAGAAAAATAATCAATAGGGTAAATAAATTAAAATCTATTATAGAATTAGAGCTATAAAGATTTAATGATATGGATATAAAAATAGCTGTATGAATTGCAAGCTCATTATATATAGAAAAATATCTTTTATCTTTATTAAAAATCATCGCTAACGTTGTTACTGAAATTTATTAATCTAACATGTGTCAAAGAATTAATATCTTCAAAAAGTTCTACTTCAAGATAATCCTCATTTTTTTTGACAACTTGGCCTACAAAAATATAGGGAGGAAAAATCCCTCCTTTACCTGAAGTTGTAACTAAATCACCAATTGCGACCTGTGCAAATTCTTTAATAAAATCTACTCGAGGATTTTTATGATTTTGACCAATTAAAATACCTTGAAAGCTACTATCTGATACTGAAACTGGAATTCTACTACTTACATCTGTTGCAAGCATTCCGCGAGATATAGAGTCATCCATATCAGTAACTTTACCTAGTAAACCATTTGGTCCTGTAATTGGCATATTCTCAAATACGCCATCATTTTTACCGACGTTAATTAATATAGAACTGAAATATTTCTTAGATAAATCTGCTAAAACTCTAGAAGTAATAAAATCATAATCTACATCTTTGTTCAGATTCAATTGTCTTTCATATTCAGCTATTTTTAATTTTAAAGATACTAATTCTTGAAAACTTCCAGATTCAATCAATCTTTCTTTTTTATATTGCTCAACATCATTATACAAATTTCTTATATCACTTACTTTTGAAGCTCCACTACCTATAAGTTCAACTGGAGCAGTAATGATCGAAGAAATAAAATAAATGGCATTTATTGACGAAGCTCTTACTGATTTAATTATTTTACTGTCTTCAGCCTTCGTAAAGATTAATAAGGACGAAATTAAAATTAATATTACAGTGAATACTATTATTCTTAATTGTGAACCAAAAAAACTCTGAAAAAATGAATTCCTAAAGGTTCTCACTTTTTTAAATCAACTTACTAATAAGCGGAGCTTAAAATTGGTTCAAATGAACTTTCTGATTCAAGGGCCTTACCACTCCCTAGAGCAACGCATGATAATGCTTCATCCGCAATTGTAACTGGAAGGCCTGTTGCTTCTCTAATGGCTTCGTCCATAGACTCTAAGAGGGCTCCTCCTCCTGTTAAAACAACACCCATATCAACTAAATCTGCTGCTAATTCAGGAGGTGTATCTTCTAAAGCTGATTTTACTCCATCAATTATTGCTTGAATTGGTTCTGATAAAGCTTCAGCTACTTGAATTTGATTCATTTCAATCTCTTTTGGCACACCAGAAGCTAAATCCCTTCCTTTAATATCAATAGACTTGCCCTCACCATTTTTTGGTGGAAGCGCAATGCCAACTTCTTTTTTTATATTTTCTGCAGATGCCTCACCAATTAATAGATTGTATCTTTTTCTCATATAATGAATTAAAGCTGCGTCCATGGCATCTCCACCAATTCGAACAGAACGAGAGTAAACGATACCACCAAGAGAAATAACAGCTATTTCGGATGTCCCACCACCAACATCTACTACCATTGATCCTCTAGGTTCACTTACCGGTAAGCCGGCACCTATAGCTGCAGCCATTGGTTCTTCAATTAAAGAAACTTTCCTAGCTCCAGCGGCTAAGGCAGAGTCGTGAATAGCACGCCTTTCAACAGGAGTTGATCCAGTAGGAACACATATAATAATTCTTGGATTGGCAAAAGTTTTTCGATTATGAACCTTTCGAATAAAGTGCTTAATCATTTCTTCAGTCACTACAAAATCTGCAATAACTCCGTCTTTCATTGGTCTAATTGCTTGAATATGACCAGGTGTTTTACCTAGCATATGCTTCGCTTCTTCACCAACAGCAATTACTTTACTTTTTCCTCCTTGATTTAAAACAGCAACAACTGAAGGCTCATTTAATACAACCCCTCTATTCTTTACATAAACAAGTGTATTAGCTGTCCCTAAATCAATTGCCATGTCTGAGGACCACATTCCCATTAAATTATTAAACATTTTATTCCTTTCAATTTAAAAATTACTCAATTAAACGCCTGACATTTCTGCTGGTGCAGATTTTTCTCTTTTCACAATTAATTTATTTAATGCATTTATATATGCTTTTGCAGATGCTACAAGTGTATCTGTATCTGCCCCCAACCCAACAACAGTCTTTCCATTCTCAGACAATCTGACAGAAACTTCTGCTTGAGCATCTGTTCCCTCAGTCACAGCATGTACTTGGTAGAGTAATAATTTTGCCTTATGTGGAATAGCCTGCTTTAAACCATTAAATATAGCATCGACTGGACCATCTCCTGTAGAAGAAATATTTTTTTCCTCCTCTTCTATAAGCAAATCAATCTCTGCTTTTTGTGGACCTTTTGTTCCAGCTATGACTTGTAAATCCTTTAGAATAATCGAGTCATTGACTCTAACAACCTGATCATCAATTATTGCAATGATATCCTCATCATAAACATTTTTCTTCTTATCAGCCAAATTTTTGAAATTTTCAAAAGCTTCTTCAATTACATTGTCATTAATATTGTAACCGAGTTCTAAAATCTTTTGCTTAAAAGCGTGTCTACCTGAATGCTTTCCCATAACTAAATTGGACTCTGATAATCCAACACTTTCTGGCGTCATAATTTCATATGTTTTATTGTTTTTAAGCATTCCATCTTGATGAATTCCAGCTTCATGTGCAAATGCATTTTTACCTACAATTGCTTTATTAAATTGAACTGGAAAGCCTGTAACAGCAGAAACTAACTTAGAAGTCTTAGTTAAATTTTCTGTCACAATATTTGTTGTAAATGGCATCATATCATTTCTTGTTCTAATTGCCATTACCACCTCTTCCATCGCAGCATTTCCTGCTCTTTCTCCCAATCCATTAATTGTACATTCAATCTGTCTAGCTCCTGCACGAACTCCTGCAAGGGAATTAGCGACTGCAAGTCCAAGATCATTATGGCAATGTGTGGAGATAGTTACTTTATCAATATTTGGTACATTATTTAAAAGGTGGGTTATTATATTGGTAAATTCATCTGGTATTGAATATCCAACTGTATCTGGAATATTAATCGTCTTTGCCCCGTGTTTAATTGCAGCCTCTACAGTGCGACACATAAAATCTTTTGTGGTTCTTGTGCCATCCTCACAAGACCATTCAACATCATCACATAAATTACGAGCAAACGAGACACTATCTATTACCTTTTGATAAACTTCTTCTGAATTAAGCTGTAATTTATGTTTCATATGAAGCTCACTTGTAGAGATAAAAGTATGAATTCTTGGTGCAACTGCATTCTTTAAAGCATCTGCAGCAGCTTGAATATCTGACTTAGAAGCTCTACTTAGCGCACAAATAGAAGTATTTTTAATTTTTTTTGAAATTTCAGAAACAGCAGAAAAATCTCCTTTTGATGCCGCTGGAAATCCTGCTTCTATTATATCAACGCCTAAATCTTCGAGTGACTTAGCAATCTTTAGTTTTTCTTCAATATTCATTGATGCACCAGGAGACTGTTCCCCATCTCTCATTGTGGTATCAAATATCTTTATTAAATTGTTTTCTTTGTTCATCCCTAAATCCTCTAATTAACTAGTAAATGTGTTTAAATTA
>MDTG01330205.1_pt1 | contig 11269 bp, 10 predicted proteins | sample 811421 | NCBI WGS metagenome assembly MDTG01 (sample SAMN05326645, study PRJNA326480) | marine metagenome | isolation source: seawater | place: Pacific Ocean: South East | collected 2011
AACGTTAATGAAATAAAGACAGCTGAAAACGTCTTAGGTTTTATTCCGGGAAAAAAAGATGAAATTATTGTGATTTCAGCTCATTACGACCATATTGGATATGATATGGGGGAAATTTGTAATGGTGCAGACGATGATGCATCTGGTACTTCTTCTTTGCTTTCTATTGCTAACGCGTTTCAAAGAGCCTACAATGACGGATATAAACCAAATAGAGGGATTTTATTTTTAATGGTTTCCGGAGAAGAAAAAGGGTTATTTGGATCTAAATATTATACAGAAAACCCTTATTTTCCACTTGAAAACACGATAGCTAATTTAAATATTGATATGATAGGAAGAAAGGATACTATACAGCTAGATAATAATTATATTTATTTAATTGGATCAGATAAGATTAGTAATCAATTACATCTAATTAATGAAAAAATTAATGATAAGCATATAGGCTTTAATTTAGATTATAGATATAATAGCGATGACGACCCAAACAGATTTTACTACAGATCAGATCATTATAATTTTGCAAAAAATGATATTCCAGTAATTTTTTATTTTGGAGGTTTACATGAAGATTATCATAAACCAACTGATGAAGTTGATAAGATTGACTTTTCAAAGTTAGAGCTAACAACAAAATATATATTTTTGACTGCGTGGGAGCTTGCATACAGAAAAAAGAAGATAAAATGACTGAAGAACAAGTAATTTTAGTTGATAAAAGTGATAATCAAATTGGTTTGATGAATAAACAAGAAGCCCATGTTAAAGGTGTTTTGCACAGAGCTTTTTCAATTTTCATTTTTAATACCAAAAATGAATTATTAGTTCAGCAAAGAGCATTTGAAAAATATCACTCCGCTGGCCTGTGGACAAATACTTGCTGCAGTCATCCAAGGCGCGGTGAATCTTTATTAGATGCTGCAAACAGAAGACTAGATGAAGAAATGGGTATGAAGTGTGATTTGCGTAAAAGTTTTGATTTTATATATAAAGCAAACATGCCCAACCAATTAATCGAGCATGAATTTGACCATGTTTTTTTTGGTTTTTCGGACGACAATCCAATTATCAACTTAGAAGAAGTAGCTAATTTTAAATACATGGCATTGAATGACTTAGAGATTGATATTGCAGAAAATAGTCATCTCTACACAGAATGGTTCAAAATTTGTTTTAACGAAGTTCTAAAAAGAGTTAAACTAATAAACCATGACTAAAGATAATTTTAAAGTCTCTGTTATTGGTGGCGGAAGTTGGGGAACAGCTTTAGTTTCCATTTTAACTAGAAATATTGATTTATGTTGGTGGATTAGGAGAGAAAGTCAAATTACACAAATTCTAAAAAAGAAAAGAAACACAAGGTACCTACCTAATTGTGTATTAAATACAGAAAGGATTAATTTAACCTCTAGTTTGGATACTGCAGTTGACTTTAGCAACCTTATTATTATTGCGACACCATCAGAGTATTTAAACACTCTTTTTGATAATAAAGGAGCAAAAATAAATAATAAAATTATTATTTCTGCAGTTAAAGGAGTGATAACAAAATCTAATCTAACACCGCAAAAATACTTCTTTAACCTTAGTCCTTCAATTAATTATGGTGTAATCTCTGGTCCTTGTCACGCAGAAGAGGTAGCTATGAATAAAAAAAGTTATCTCACTATTTCAACACAAAATCCGTTAGTTGGCGAATATCTAACTGATATATTTTCCACTAATGAGATTTCCGTTAAAATATCAAAAGACGTTATTGGCACAGAGTTATCTGCGATTTTGAAAAATGTTTACGCGTTAATCACCGGAATATGTTTTGGTTTAGGCTATGGTGATAATTTCCTTGCCGTCTTGATCACCGCTTCAACCAATGAACTAAAGAGAGTTCTTTTTTCATTAGATAACAATGAAAGAAGTATTTCTCAGTCTGCATATCTTGGTGATTTGTTAGTCACCTGTTATTCTGTTCATAGCCGAAACAGAAGGTTTGGAACCTACATTGGCAAGGGATATTCTGTTGATTCTACTAAATCTGTTATGAACATGGTTGCAGAAGGATATAATGCCACTCATTGTTTGTATCATCTCTTAATGAAAAGTAATTTCATATCAAAGGCACCTATTATAAAAGCTTGCTACAACATTTTGTATATGGACGCTGACCCTAAGCAAGAAATAGAAACACTTTCCAGCCTAATGTCTTGACTATCAACAACTTACAAAAAAACGAATTTAAACGATTTAAAGCACTTTTACAAACTTTGAATAACATGTTACCATAGTTAATGTTATAACACGTTAAATAGCTTCTATTAGGATTTCAAGATATATATTATGCTAGAATACTCTAAATTTTTTTTTGCTTTCTTGTTGGATAGCCAACCAATAATTAGGCCCATAAGTAAATTTTTCCCACTTTTTTTATTACTAAGCATGCTAATGTAGTAAGCATCAAAAATTAAAGGCCTAATTGACAAGGATTTGAATTTATTTGCTTTTGATAATCTATTTATGTCATTTATTGTAAAGTGAGAAACATGTATTGGCAAATCGTAGGCGTACCAAAATTCATTGTAGTGTTTAGCATCATAAGAATTACAATTGGGTAAACCAAGAATTATATAACCATCCTTTTTTAATAATTTCTTTAATACATTTATGTAATCATTAAATTTATAAACATGTTCAAGGACGTGCCATAAAGTAATAACATCAAATTTTTCTCCTTTTTCTACTGTGTCTTTTAAGTTTTTATCAATTCTACAATTGTAATTTCTTAAGGAAAATTCCCTAGCTCCTTTGTCAGTTTCTATACCTCTAACATTCCATCCTTTATTTTTAAAATAATTTAAAAACTCTCCAGTCCCTGATCCCACGTCTAATAATTTTTTGTTTTGTTTGGTAACCAACTTATTTATAAGATTATATTTTTTTCTAAACTGATAGTTACGAACTATATGATACAGCATGTTAAATATCCCTTTTTTTGATGATGTATGTGAGATATAATTTTCGCTTTTGTAGTATTTATATAAATCATTCTCCTTAGGTCTTGGGTTGGTAAATTTAAAGCTGCACTTATCGCACTTAACAATATTAAAAACATCTCCACTGTAATTGTGATCAATACATGATATGTGATGTGAAAACGAGTTTCCTTTACAAATTGGGCAATTCTTTATTTTTTCAAGGTTGTGTTTCACGTGGAACAAATTATCTTCCTAAATAAACCAATAAAATTGAGATGTCAGATGGCTTTATACCACTTATTCTCGATGCCTGAGCGATGTTATTAGGCATTACCTGTTTGAGCTTTTCTTTTGATTCTGCGGAAAGAGAAGAAAATTTATCATAATTTATATCTTCCGGAATAGCTACATGTTCTAATCTTTTGATTTTGTCTGCGTTGTCCTTTTCCCTGTTAATATAACCTTTATATTTTATGTTAATTTCAACTTGTTCAATCACACTTTTTTTTAGGTTAATTTTATCAGAGTAATCCTTTAGCTTGTCGTTTCTTTCAATTAACTCATGTAAGTTTATAAATGGTCTTGCTATTATGGCTGGAGCCTTAACTTTTTGTTTTATAGGCGATGAATTTTTCTCAACTAAATAATTGTTTATTTCTTTTGGATCAATAGAAGTTTTTTCTATTATACTGTTTAGCTTTTTAGTTTCACTAATTTTTTCTAATACGCGGCTATATTTATCGTTATCTAACAGACCTATGTCGTGGCCCCTTTTTGATAATCTTATATCTGCATTATCTTGTCTTAAAAGTATTCTATATTCAGCCCTTGACGTAAACATCCTGTATGGTTCTTTGGTTCCTTTAGTAATTAAGTCATCAATTAATACCCCTATATATGCCTCATCCCGTGATAATATAAAAGGATCAAGGCCATTTACTTTATGATGCGCATTTATACCTGCAATTAACCCTTGACAGGCAGCTTCTTCATAACCGGTTGTACCATTAATTTGTCCACTAAAAAACAAGTTTTCAATCAATTTTGTTTCTAATGTGTGCTTAAGTTGAGTAGGTGCAAAATAATCGTATTCCACAGCATAGCCTGGCCTAAACATTTTAGCATTCTCAAAGCCTTTAATTGACCGTAGGCCCTGGAGTTGTATTTCCTCAGGCAAGCTACTCGAAAAACCATTTATGTAGTACTCGATCGTATTCCACCCTTCAGGTTCTGCAAAAATCTGGTGCCTTGGGCGTTCTCTAAACCTGTTAATTTTATCTTCAATTGATGGACAGTATCGTGGACCAACGGATTTTATTGTACCATTAAATAATGGACTTTTGTCGAAACCCGACCTTAATATTTCATGTGTTTCTTGATTGGTGTATGTTATGTAACAGCTTTTTTGTCTCTTATTTTGTAAGTTAGGCGTAAAGTATGAAAACTGTCCTTGATCAATATCTCCAGGCTGCTCTTCCATTTTAGAAAAGTTTATACTCCTTCCGTCAACTCTCGCTGGTGTACCTGTTTTCATCCTTCCAGATTCAAAACCAATTTTTTCAAGCTGCTCTGTAATTCCTTTTATAGATTTTTCACCCATCCTTCCACCCCCAAACACCTTATCGCCTAAATGAATTGATCCATTTAGGAAAGTACCGCTGTTTAAAATTACAGATTTACACTTAATTTCAACGCCCATAGAAGTTTTGACTCCTCTAACACACCCTTTTTCAATTACCACTTCGTTTACAACATCTTGCCAAAAGTCTACGTTATTTATATTTTCTAATGTTTCTCTCCAAGAGTTACTAAACATCTTTCTATCACATTGCGCTCTGGGGCTCCACATTGCAGGGCCTTTGGACTTATTAAGCATTTTAAATTGTATAGTACTTTTATCTGTTACTAAACCTGTGTAACCACCAATCGCATCTATTTCTCTTACGATTTGGCCTTTAGCTATTCCTCCAATTGCCGGGTTGCAACTCATTTGTCCAATTGTCTCCATGTTCATAGTGATTAATAATACGCTTGAACCTAGGCGCGCAGCGGCGGCTGCAGCCTCATTGCCTGCATGACCTGCACCAACAACAATAATATCATATTTTTTTAACATAATGTTTCACGTGAAACAAAATAAACCCTTGAAAATCAGACAATTAAGCTAATGAAATAATTCTCTTTACTCCTCATTATCTTTTTTTGAGAGATTGTTTTGTCATTATATCCACACAAATGTAAAATACCATGAATAATAACACGGTATAATTCATGTATAAATTTTTCGTTATTCAAGGAGGCATTTTCTTTTACTCGGTCAATGGAGATAAATAAATCGCCAGAAACTAGATCATTGTCATTATAATCAAATGTTATTATATCCGTATAATAATTATGGTTTAGATATTTTTGATTAATATTTTTTAAATATTCGTCGCTACAAAAAATAATAGATATTTCACCGCTTTTGAACCCCAATTCTTCAATCGTTTTGATGACCCAAATGTTTATTTTTTTTTCATCAAAAATAAAATGTACATTTTCTTTGTGGAAGTAAATGGACAAAAGAATTATAAGTTGAATGTTATTTCAACCTTGTTGCCAGGATTTGTGTATTCAACTTTATCAGAAAGATGCCTCATGAGAAAAATACCTCTTCCATTTGGCTGTTCAATGTTTTTAGGATCTGTAGGGTCCTCAACGTTGTTAAAATCAAACCCACTTCCACAATCAACAATAGTAAAAGAAAGGCTAGATTCATTGATGTTATATTCAACAACTGTAGATTTATCTACCTGATTTTTGTTTCCATGGATAATAGCATTATTAACAGATTCGGTTACAGAAATAAGAATATTTCCATACAATTCTTCACCAATATTGTAAGCGTCACATAAATTGTTAATCCATTCTTCTAATACCAATAAACTTGACGCTTCGGATGCTAAGCAAAGTTGTTTAATTACGGGGTCAACAGTACTAATCATAGGTTAATTTTCCAATTTTTTAAAGTATTCATTTACTTTATTTTTGTAATAAGGTTTCAAATTTGGTGGAATACTTTTTAACAGTTCTATTTCCTTGTTTTTTGTTTTTAAGTATTCCTTGTAAAGTTCTATATTTTTTAACTTGTAATTGTCCTTCCCCTCATTAGATTCTCTCTTTTGCTCCTCTTCTTGTTGTCGAGATGCCTTTTCTAATTCTAAAAGCTTAACTTTTATTTCTTCTTGTCTGATGACAGATGATAAGTCAATTTCATTGTTTATCAATTGTTTTTCTACCTCTTCTAATTGTTCAATAATCTTTTTTAAACCGTTTCCTTTTTTAGAACCATCAGTATTCATTTTTTGAGCCATCTCCATTAATTTTTTTTTGATTGCAGCTTGTTCTGCAGCCATTCTTCCTAATTTTTCAAATGATTGTTCTTTACCATTAGGGTTTTTGCCGCTTTTTTGATCTTCTAGAAATTTTTTCATGGCTTCAATTTGTTTTTTAAGTTGTTCAGAAGTTTTAGGATTGGAACTTCCAGGGCGACTTTCTTTACCTCCAGGCTTATTACATTGTCCAGTCCCTGGCATACTGTTTTGCATTTGCTCCATGACTTCACTTAACAACAAAGCAAGTTCGTTTGTGTGCATCATTACTTTTTGTTGATTTGATTTAGCAGTTCTAGTTTTTCTTTCAGTTAAATTTCTTATGCTGCTACTTAGAGATCTTTTGATAGATTGCACTTCATTATTTATTTTATTGCTTATCATTAGTTGTCTTTTAGCTAGCTCTGCAAGCGAGTCATCAATTATTCTTATTTCATCTTTTAACTTTCTTTGTTCTTTTCCAATTAAAACATATTTTGGATCTTGTGAATTAGTTTTTTTAAGTGAGGAAAGTAAATTTTCTTGATTAATAGAGAAAGTTACAAGTTGCTCTAAGAGAAGTCTAAGAGAAGCCATGTCTTCTTCGACTTGGTTTGCACTTGACATACTCAAGGAACTCATTTTATCAGCCATCTTTTTCATATTCTCACTAGCTTTTTTTTGGGCTTTTTCAGCTTTATTATTGTTGTTTTTTGAAAGCCCATCTTCAGCGCTTTTTAAATCTTGTTTTAGTTTATTTTCTTCTTCTTCGGTGTTTATATTTTTAGGGTTAGAAAGTTCTTTGTTTTTATCTTTTAGTTCAAGCAATTCTTCTTTAATTGAGTAGAAGTCTGATTTAATTTTTTCTTGTTGGTTTATTTTTTCAAATGCTGAAATCTCTTTGTCTTTTGTTTTTTTAGAAAGTTTTTCTTGTTGTTTAGAAAGCTTGTTAAGTGCCTTAGCAATTTCGTCTGCTTTTTTCTCAATTTCTATTCGTTTAAAGTGTTCAATAGCCCTGTCTAGTTCTTTAATAAGGTTTTCTTGAGAGAAATTAATATCCTCAATCTTGTCAAGAATTTTTTCTTTATTTAAATCATTTAATATTTCATTTAATTCGTCATAAAGCTTTTTCATTTCATCGCTCATTATTTCATCTACCAACTTATTTAGTAGTTCTTTTTTATCTTCGATTTCTTGATTAATAGAGTTATTTTGAAATGCTGTCTCTTCTTTCATTTTTTCTTTTAAATTCTCTAAATTGAATTCAATTAATTTCTGTTTTTGAAGAAAATTTTGAATATTATTTTTATCGTTCCAATCCAAAGCTTTTTTATTCATAATGGACGATTTTATTTTTTTTAAATCGTCATGAAATGTACTTACCTGACTTTTAATATTTTTAAATGCTTCCTCTTGTTCTTTTATGTTTTTTTCTATTTGTTTTTTCTTCTCTTCTTCGCTGGGAAGTTTGAAAATAATTTTTTTCGATTGTGTTTCTTTTGGGCCAAGCCCATCATTATCCCATACAGAAAAGTAATAAAAGATTTCTTCACCAGATTTAAGTTGTAGTTCTGCAAAATCAAAATCAAAATTAAATGAGCACCTTCTGCTATTTTCAAAATTTATGGGTAAAGTTTTTTTTATGCTGTCAATGCTACTAGAGTATACAAATGAAAGTTTGCTAAAACCAAAATCGTCTTCTATCTCACCAACAAAAAATTTATGATCTTTGTATACGCTGTCAAAAAATTCGTTATAACTTATTGTGGGGTATTTGTCGTTAGTCAATTCAATTTCATACATCAAAGAGTCCGAGTAATTGGAATCATCATTTTTTATTTTGACAAAGTACTTTTGTGAAATTTTGGGCCTGTAAACAAAAGAATAAAGATTATTATCGTTTACAAAATTATAAGAGGTATCCATAAAAGAAACACTAACAGAGGATGTGTTTTTAGCTTTAATGTTCCAATAAATATCAGTTCCCCTAGGAAGAATAACCTTAGAAAAGTCTTCAAACGTATCATTTTTTAAACCTGTATATTTAGGATAATCAGCAATTTTAGTTTCTTTCAAAAGTTTGGCTTTAGGTAGAACATTTACTAAAAAGTTAACAGTGTCTCCAGCTCCATCTTTTAAATAAAATGAAAAGGGTTTCAAATTGTTTTCAAAACGATATTCAAAATTAAATTTGCTTTTTTTAACAGGAAAGAATCTTCTGTTTTCAGCATAAATTATTATTTGTTCAGGATCACTTTTGCCATAAGTTTTAATCGATAAATCCAAATTTTCGCCTTCAAGAACGCAAAGGTTTTCACCTCCATTTATTAAAAAAGAATAAGAAGGATCTGTTGAAATGTAATCATTAAATCTAATAACTCTTTTTAGAGGACCAAAAACAACTTTAGGAAAAGAAATTGAACAAATAAATGAAAACAATAAAAGTGTTAAAAAGCTGATAATATATTTTTGATATTTTTTGATTGTTAGCGGGCCTAACAAATCAAAAGCTAAAATATTCAATGATTTTTGTGAGATTGAGGCATTAATGAGACTATTATTGTGATGACTGCTAATTTCTTCTAGTTCAATTACGTTGGTTAGTCGATCAGCTACTTTTGGAATGTAATCATTAATTAGATCTGCAGCTTGTTTATAGCTCATTCTATTTATTAAACGCTGTGATTTTAGAAAAGGAACTAAAAACTGGTTTGAGAATGCAAGAGCAATAATTATTAAGCTGCCAAAAAATAAAACAGACCTCCCAAATGATGAATAATTGAAGAACTTTTCAAGAACAATTACAAAAGAAATTACCATTAACGTAATTGCACAAGAAAAAAATAACCCCTTTATTGCTTCTAATTTATAGTACTTATCAATAAATTGATCTAGCCTTTTTGTAAGGGATATATATGTTGGGTTATTGTTTTTCAGAAAGTTAAATTTAAATCAAAAACATTAAAATAAAACTAAAAAAATCATAATTAATACTAAACAGAATTAATTTAAAAGACCATTAAATGGATAATTGTAATTTTGTTTTAAAATTTTAAAATGAATATAAGAATTACAAAAGCATTTGATTTTGAGGCGGCACATGCTTTAGATGGCTATAATGGTAAATGCAAAGACATACATGGACATAGTTACCATTTAGAAGTAACATACATAGGAAATCCAAAAAACGATTATAACCAATCTGACTGCGGAATGGTAGTCGATTTTGGGGATGTAAAGAAAATAGTTAAAGACAAGATAATTCCAATATTTGACCATAGGCTTATATTAAGAAAAGATTCTAGGTTTAAGGAAATAGCCGCTATAAACGAAAGAATAAGATTGGTAGATTATCAACCTACATGTGAAAACATGCTAATTGAAATTGTAAATATTTTAAAAATTAACGAACCTAAAGGCACCCATTTAATTAAAGGCTTTTTAAGAGAAACTGCTAATAGTTATGCAGAGTGGCATTTAGAGGATAATCAATAATAAAAATGAAAAATATAGAGTTACAAAAAGACATGGCGTCAAAGTGGTTTGAATCACTAAGAGATCAATTTTGTAAGTCTTTTGAAGAAATTGAGAATAAAACTTTCAAAAGAAAAAAATGGAATCATACAGGTTCTGGAGGCGGAGAAATGAGTGTAATGAAAGGAAAAACCTTTGAAAAGGTAGGGGTAAATATTTCTACAGTTTCTGGAACTTTTAGTGATGAATATAGAACTAAAATAAAGGGTACTCAAAGTTCACCAAATTATTGGGCTTCAGGATTAAGTTTAGTGGCACACATGAATTCTCCAAAGATTCCTGCTTTTCACTTCAACACAAGGTTTTTGGTTACTGGAGAGTCTTGGTTTGGTGGCGGAGCTGACATGACTCCAACAATAATAAATAAATCAGATACCAAATTTTTTCATTCTAAACTTGAAGAAGCGTGCAATGCTCATAATGAAATATATTACACTAAGTTTAAAAAAAATTGTGATGAGTATTTTTTTCTTCCGCACAGAAATGAGCCTAGAGGGGAAGGGGGTATTTTTTTTGATCACTTAAATACAAAAGATTGGGAAAAAGATTTTGAATTTATAAAAGATGTAGGTAAAAGAACACTTGAGGCGATTACAACAATTGTTAAAAAAAACATGTATAAAGATTGGACAACTAAAGAGAAGGAGCAACAATTAATTAAAAGAGGACGATACGTAGAGTTTAATTTGTTGTGGGACAGGGGAACCCTCTTTGGTATCAAAACAGGGGGGTCAACTGAAGCTATTTTAATGTCAATGCCTCCAACAGCAAAGTGGATCTAAAATTACAACAATTGCAATTCTAATAGGAATCTTATATTTTTGAGAAACTCTGCAATGTTAGACATTAAAAAAATAATTAAAGAACTTTCGGCAATTCCTGACCCCGAGATACCCGTAATTAGTATCAAGGAACTAGGCGTATTAAGGGATGTAAGCTATAAAGGAAAGCAACTTATTGTTACTATTACTCCAACATATTCGGGTTGTCCAGCTATGGATAGGTTTCAAACAGACATTAGAAATAAGTTAAAACAAATGATGGTTGATCAGTTTGAAATAGTTATGCAATATGACCCACCTTGGACAACAGATTGGATAAACGAAAAAGCAAAATTAAAGCTAAAATCATATGGTATATCTCCACCAACAAAAATTGGGTATGAAAAGAAAATAGAGTGTCCAATTTGCAACTCTAAACAAACAGAGGTAGTCAGTCATTTTGGATCAACAGCGTGCAAGGCTATGTATAGATGTAAAAGTTGTCTTGAGCCGTTTGAGTACTTTAAATGTTTATAGCACTAAATTTTTTAATAAAATGAAGTCCTTCTTCATTCTCAAAAATAAGTTACTAATGGATTTTAAACCGTAAGAGGTATGAGAAAACATCAAATTATAAATGAGAAAAAAG
>MDTG01083832.1_pt1 | contig 11268 bp, 19 predicted proteins | sample 811421 | NCBI WGS metagenome assembly MDTG01 (sample SAMN05326645, study PRJNA326480) | marine metagenome | isolation source: seawater | place: Pacific Ocean: South East | collected 2011
GGTCAGATGTTGAATTAGCAGCCAGTATTACGGCTAGTGCGAGAGAAGCAATCAGATTAGCAGCATTCAAGGCAAAGGAGTTGGAAGTATGAAAGAATGCGTGGTTTGTAATACGGAGTTTGAAGCCCATCGTTATAATTCTATTACTTGTAGTGAAGAGTGTAGAAAAGCGAAGCGAGCAGAATACTATAAACAATGGAGAAAGGAAAATGCAGAAACTCTCGCTATTAAAAGGTCTGAATATCAAAAGAGGCATAGGGGATATATTACGGAACGCAAAAAGAAGTGGCGTGAAACAAGGCGACCACCTAAGATAGATATTCAATGCAAGGAATGTAAAGAATACTATACTCCAACAACAAGGGCTAAACACCATACCTTTTGCTCTCAATCTTGTCGCAAATCATATTGGTTAAGAGAAGAAGCCATTCAGAAGTATGGTAAGTATTCTCCTAAGAGTAAGGTGTCTTGTGTCGTTTGTGAAAAAACATTTATGCAGAAGGCGTGGAATCAAAAGACCTGCTCTAAAGATTGTAGGTCAATTATGCGAGAAGGATATGAAAGAAAGATTATACCTTATTCTACATATACACCTTTACAAAAAATAAATGCAAGAATGAGAGCGCAATTGAGGCAACATCTAAAGTGGAGAAGTATAAAAAAGACGAGTAATACATACTCCTTATTAGGATATACAGGTAAAGAATTAGCCGAACATTTAGAATTACAATTCACAGACGGTATGTCATGGGACAACATGGGTGAGTGGCACATAGACCACATAAGACCTATTGCATCATTCGGCTTCGATTCAACAGAACACCCCGACTTCAAGAAGTGTTGGGCGTTAAATAATTTACAACCGCTATGGGCTAGAGATAATATGAGCAAAGGCGACAAATGGGATGGGAAGGTGAATGCATGATAGAATATAGTCTAGGAATAATCATAGGATATGCAATTGCTAAGGCTTTGACACCTTATGCACCTAAGTTATTAACCGATAATTATCATATACACCATTGGATGTGGGCGACTATGCTACTACCTTTGGTGTTTTTGATTAATCTACAATCAGAAATAGTAGTAGGAATAATAACGGGAATTGCATTAGAGGGTCTTTCTTACAATAATTGGACTTTGAAGAGAAAAAAGAGTTCAGTTAAATGTAGGAAACCAAAAAGTCATTTGCCTCAATTTGAAGGTAAAATTAATTGTCAACACTGTAAGAGGGAGTTAAAATGAGATGTGTAGAATGTAAAGGTGAATTAAAAGTAATTAGTTACATTAGAAAACCAATTAGGAATTCTAATGTTACAAGAGAACGAATGCGCTTACAGTGCGAAGACTGTGGACAAATAGAGGATTTGTAATGAATAAAAATGTATTAAGATGGATTGAAGAAGAACTGCCTAATATGAGTCAGACATTTACGACTGACTGTATGAGGGAAGCAATATATGAAAGTAGAGGTGGTGCTTATTGCCCTACCAACAGAGTGTTAGGTTATGCCCTGAAATTCTATTGTGATAGAGTTGGTAATAAACAATGGAGAAAAAAAGCATTAATGGGGATTAAAGTATGAAATATACTAGATATGTTGTAGCAGAAGTTCGCTATGATAGCGAAGAAACTTGGAAGGAAACTGAAAAGGATATCAGTGACGTTATTGAAATGTTAACTAATCTAAAAAGAAAAGCAAAAATCTTGGAAATAAGGGAGAGTTACAATGTCGATGATGGACAAAACAAATGAACTTTTAGAAGAGTTACTAACTATGATTTCTAAAAGTAATAAAATTTTAATGATGGTAAATGTAGTTAATATAATTACAATCATAACAATAGTAACGGTGGTAATATGAATAATATAAGAGAAGAAATAAATGAAATAAAAGTAAAAATAGAAAAATTAGAGAAGACGGTTGTAGATTTAGAATCTATGTTAGAGTCTGATAACGGTGAAAATATATACAATTTGGCTAAAGCAATTCATGAGATTCAAAATGAATTGGAAAAGAACGGATTGTATATTGTAAATAAGGTATATGCCCCTACCAAAGTGGGCAGAGTGTGAGGAGTAAAAATGAAAATATATGTAGAAAATGTAATGCTTGGTCTTTCGGGATTAGTATTTTTTGGAGGAGGAATGATGAGTGACAGAACAGGAGAGAACCTTTGGTTTTTTGGTGGTTTAGGAGTGATGATATTAGCATCATTTGTTTATATTGGTATGCAACCTTATAGATTGAATAATAAAGTAATCAAAACAACAAGCAGAATATCTGTTAATGTGAACTCGTTTCCAAAATTATCTAGGCATGTGAATAACAGAAATAATCTAAAACATCTAAAACATACTTTTGTTTTGAACGATAGTGTGTTGATGTTTGAGGATTCAAAGTGAGGAATGGCCTATGAAAGTAGTCTATGGACATACAGATTCAATCTATGTTCAAATAGGTTCAGAAGGTTCTTTAAAGGAAAAGGTCAATAAATCAAAAGATATTGCAGAGATGATACAAGATGAAGTTAGAAAAGCGTTCCCGAATGTTCTCGGACTTGAACAACATCCCGTTGTTTTGGAGTTTGAAAAGTTTTTTTCAGCGTTGGGTGTTGGCACTACTAAGAACAGAAACGCAGGAATGATTGGTTGGGAAGATGGAGTATTCTTAGAAGAAGAAAAATTTACCATGACTGGCTTTACTGCTAAAAGAGTTAGTGAAACTAAGTTAGCAAAGTCAATACAAACTGATGCATTAAAAATGTGGGTTAACAACAAGAGCCAAAAAGAAATGATTGGACACCTAAATAAAATATACACTGATGTAAGGAATGGTGATGTTGAATTATCATCTCTAATCAAAAGAACTAGAATCAAAGAAAATAGATTTGTAGTTAGATGCAAAGAATGTAAAAGAAAATATCATGTCAAAGAATGTTTGAAATTAGATTATTGTTCTAAGTGTGGTGAAGATACATCAAACTTCGTAACAGTAGAATGGAAGAAACCAACTTTCGGTGCTGGTGTTGCCGGAGTTCTGTATTGTTGGGAACACCTCAATCAGACATTTGATGATTCGTATTTATTTTTAAAGGTAAAGCATTTACCTAATACATTCACGCATCCTTTAACAAAAGAGAAAAAAGTAGCCGAATACATTTCGGGAATAACATATGCTGATTTTGAAGAATATGTTCCCGATTATGAACACTATGCCGAGCAAGTTCTAAGCAAGGCAGACCCTATCTTTCGTGCTATGGGGTGGGATTTATCCAGTATTAGAACAGGAAGAATACAACAAAGTTTGGAGGAATGGTTTTGAATAACGATGAAAAATATGATTTAATAATAAAAGCAATGCCGGAATATACATATCAATGGATACCGGAAAATTACGATGACCCGACTGAGCCAATACTAAAGGTAACTAAATCATCTTTAGGCTCATTCAATTGGTGCGCTAAAAAGTATGATTTTTCATACCGTGAAAGATTGCCTCAAGACCAAACTGAGGCTATGAAGAAAGGAACTATTTGTCATAATGCTAGAGAAGATTTCTTTAATGCTTTTGATGTCAAGAAGGCTGAGAATCTTTCGCCAGATGAAATATATGAATACTGCCAAGGTCTTCATCCAATAGATGATTATCTTGATATCTACATCAATATGGCTACCTTTGAAGCACAAAGATTTGTAGAATGTAGAGATGAAGGTAAGATGAATGAGTTTTTACCTGTTACAAATGAAGGAAAATTCGATGCCAATATCACAATTGAAAAGGACATCAATCCTAAGTTCCCATTAACTAGAGACTACAAGATTCACATTCAAGGAATCATAGATAGAATCTTTATAGAAAATAATGGACTTATTCCTTTTGAGTTCAAAACAGGTCTTTGGAAAGACTACAAAGCATCTACAATGAGAAAAGAAATGGCTTTCTATCAATTACTTATTGAGAACTGCGATAGAGAAGTTCTGATTAAAAACGGAATAAATCCAGACAGTCCAGTTACTCATTGGGGTTGGTATTATCCAGTTTCAAATTATGTCTTTGTTGAGAAAGTAAAAACAAGAACACCAAAGACAGTAATTAAAGACATAGCAAAACTAATTTGGTCATATGAAAATAATAGATTTCCGACCAAGTTTTTCTACAAGACTTGTGCTAGTTGTAGTTTTTTTGGTATATGCGATGCAGCACAAGAAGATACATGGTTGTGAAAAAATGATTGAACATCTTAGAGAACAAATAACAAAAAAGTTCCTGTCTAAAACTTGGACTTTTAATGAAATATCTAATTTAATTTCAACAATAGAAACATTATCAAATGAAGTTTATTCTGAACTGAATTTAGTTTCTAGATTTGAAATGGTAAGAGAAACCAAAATCAACGATACAATGGTTGGTTCTTACTATCCAGATGTGTTAAGAGATATGTGCTTAACACACATTAAGGCAGAAGTAGCCGGAACAATAAGAAATATGCTTGGTGAAGCAACAGTAAATTTTGGAGGTAATAGTAATGAAGTTTCCGAGGGAAGTGTGGGCGGGAAGTCACATAAAAAACGCACCACAGATGAAAAGAAAAATAGTGAAGAATAAAGAACAATATATAGATTTTGTTTCAAAGCAAAATAATAAAACAAATGTATATACTACTGTATATGATTTTGAATTATTTGCTGAAACTGCTAAGATAGAATCTTCTGTCATTTTAGATAGAATATTTTTAGACTTTGATGCACATGAATCTGAATTAGATTTAGCATGGAGAGATGTTAGTGAAGTTATGAATCTAATTAAAGAAGAAGGTTGGAAACATAATCTCTTCTTTTCTGGAAGAGGCTTTCATTTATTTCTTTATGGAGAAAAAGTAAATGATATTAGAAACATACAATATTTCTTTAGAACAATTAAAGAATACTTGATTTCTAAAGTCGGAGAAAAGATTACATTAGATGATAGAGTTGGACAAGCAACTAGATTACGAAGAGTACCTAATACTGTTAATATGTCATCTAACCATAACGGGAACTCTCTTTTCTGTATTCCGTTAGAAGAAAAAGACCTTTCTCTTTCATTATATGAGGTTTTAGATTTGGCTTCAAAACAACGGATTTTAGAGCAAAAAATCAGTGGAAAAAACGAGGTTGTATTTCCTGTTTTACCCCCCATTGAGACAGTAGAAGGCGAGGTAAAAGTGCCTCAGTATAGCGGTAATCTTCCGATATTGCCTTGCTTGCATAATGCTATCATGACTGAGAATCCTAGCCACTTGGCTAGAGCATATTTGGTATCTTGGTTCAGAGATTTGTTGACTCAGAGAAAACCTCTGAACAGTCTTGAAGACAAAAGAAAGGTTTTGGATTTAGTAGTTGCTGAGATTAAAAATATCGTAGAATCCAATGAAGAAGTTTGGTTGGATTGGGATGAAGAGACAACAAGGAAACATGCTAGGTTCACAGTATTCAATAATTATAAAACCCCCTTCTGTAAGACCAAGTTAATCCCCGAAGGCTATTGCGTAGGTAAATGCTGGAGGTATCCCGATTATCTGGATAAGGAGGAAGCAAAGTGCTAGTTATTGACAGTAGAGAGAAGGAAGGCTCACGCCTTGTAAAATTGGTAGAGCAGAAGGCAAAGTCCCTCAATATTAAGACTGAAAAGAAATGGATTGAGATTGGAGACTATGTTTTTGATGATGTATGTTTTGAGGCTAAATCAACTATTGATTTTCTAGGCTCAGTAATGTCAAAAAGAATTTGGACACAATTAGATAATATGGATAGACATTACCATACTAATATTCTAATTATTTATGGTGACATGGAAGAAGCCATTATGACTGTAAAGGAACACAGTAAATCAAAGATAAAAGAACCAGCAAGAACTATTATGTTAAACAATAAGTTCTTAGGAGCCATAGGTAGAATAATCCTAGATATGGATGTAAAACCAATTTGGGTTCCTACTGAACAAGAGGCAGCATTAATTATTACATCTGTATGTAAAATGAAGCCCATACAAAGGGATGTTATTCGCCCTGAAATTTTCAAAAGAATATCAACTGATGATTTAAGATTGGATTTGTTAACCGGAATCAAAGGTATATCAGTTAAAAAAGCAAAGGCACTTATTAAAGAATACGGAAGTATTATGGAAATAGGTGAACAGAATAAATATGAATTACAACATATTGAAGGAATAGGGGAAACTCTAGCAAAAAGAATTATCGATACTCTAAACTCGGAGGATAAGGTGAAAATATGAATGAAGATATAAGTGAAAATGATTATGTAGAAATATACGAAGAGAAAACGGCAGCCTTTACGGAAAGCCTACCTAGAATAGTGAAAGAATTTCAGCAAACCGCAGTAGAAGTTTCTCACATGAATGATGTCCCTGCGGCTATAAGTTTCTTTGTAATCTTAGGCCAAGTAGTCAAAGATTTTATTAGAATACCAAATGGCAGAAACATAGAAGATTCTAGAATACATTTCTGTCAAATACAAACATCGGGAACAGGAAAATCAACTCTATACAATTTTGTTGGGCCTGTTGCTAAAAATGTGTTTGATAAAATAAATGAAAGCAAAAAGCATCCTCATGCTCTGAGAACAGGAAATGAAATAGTTCCTAGGAATTTTGATATATTCAGTGTTACTGATTATACGGATGCTTCTCTAATTGGGCATTATGCCGAAGTTATGGAAGGCGAAGGAAGTGAAAGAAGTTTTGAAACTAAAAGAATCAAAGGGCTTCTTGAAGGAAGTGGTTTGGCTCATTGGGATGAGTTTGAATATTCTGGAGTCTTTAAACAAAGCCAACATAAAGAGAATTCAATTGTATATCTGAATACTTTTATGAATACTCTAGCGGGAGAAAATTGGATTATCAGTAAGAAACTGAAGGAAGGAGACATTATGGAATGTTTCTGTGAAAGGTCTGTTCTTGCTATGACATACCCACCGAAGCACCTAGATTCTATCATGACAGAAAAGGGTGTATTACAAAGAATGCTGTGCTACATTTGGGATGTTCCCGAATTTATTCAAGACAAAATGAGAAGAATGCAAATAGCAAAGGCTGGAACCATAGAAGAAATAAAACAACCAATAGAAAAATATGCTAAGTTGATATTCAAAATCTACCAAACAGTCCAAGAAAAGTTTGAAGAAAATGGTAAAGATTCTTTGGCAACTATGTCTTACTCGGATGATTACAGGGATGTTCTTCTTTTGGAATATGAAAGTATGCAGCAATACATTTTATCATCCTCTCCGGAAATAAGAGAGGTAGCATCAAACTTTACCACTCGTCTATTGAAGATTTTAATGAAGATGGCAGTTCTTTGTAGTGTTGCTTCTTCACCTTCGATTAGGGACAAATCTAAGCGATTTATTGTTACAGGAGCAAATGTTAGACAGGCAGCAGTTATTACCCGACAATGTTATATGACATTGGTGGAGTGGCTAGAACGAAGCCTAAGAATGCGTAGGAGGGTTACATCGGCTAACAATAAACTACCAATATTCATCAAATGCTACAACGAAATATCAAAGGACGAAGAAGGATTTGTAAGTAAAAATCAATACTTTAAAGTTATAGAAAAACAGGCTAAATTATCACAAGCACAAATTTACAATTACTGGAAAAAATATGAAAATAATTTTATTACAGAAAAACATGGTAGAGCAGTATATATTAAATTGAAGGAGGGAAATAAATGAAGTGGGAAAATCAGTATATCGTATTTGACGTAACAAAGGGGCCAAAAGTAATTATTGAGACTTTAGATACCTACGGTGATGAAGGATGGGAATGTTGTTCAATGCTAAACATTGCAGGAACAAACATTGTCGCTTTCTTGAAGAGAAGAATCTTGGAAAAGGAAGAAAGCACCGAAGACGCTAAACTATCAAAACTTTGGGCTAGTGAGTAGAATGTCAGTTTTGGCTTTGGACATTGAAACTAAAAATATGTCCTATGATATAGGAGGTTTTTCTAACACTCATATGTTTAAAGTTTCAACTGCCGCTACATGGGATGGCAATAATGGAACAGTATATGTTGATGAACCACTAAATGATTTCTCTAAATCCGGTCATGTGATTAAATCGTTAAGGGAACTAAAGTATGATTTAGATGACCACTTTCAAAAAGGAGGAGTATTGTTAGGACATAATATTGTTGCTTTTGATTTACCTGTTCTGAGAGATTCAATGGATATTTATTGCATAACTAAATTTTTAAAAGAAAATAAATACATAGATACAAGTAAAGATTTGAGTAATGCACATGGAGAAAGATTTAGACTAAATAATTTAGTAAAATGCACAATAGGAGATTCAAAAATAATGGATAGTTCGGATGCTCCTAAATTATGGAAGATGGGAAAATATGATGAAGTGGTGGAATATTGTATGAAAGATACGCAGTTAGTATATGATTTATGGGCTCATGGAAGAGATAATGGAATAGTTAAAGCCTTTTCAATCGAAAAGGCAGAGTTTATTGATTTGGAGGTGTTATGGTAATGTCTACGGCAGAATGGTTTGGCCTAGTTGTTTTTCTGATAATCGTGACTCTTCTTTTCTTTGCCGCTTTTGGTGGTTCAAATATCACCGAACAAAGCGTTGAAGATTATATGAAGAGATTGATGGAAACCAACGACGGTGAAAAGAAAAGATGAGTTTGAAACAAAAGTGTCCTATTTGTTCAAATAAAACACTACCTAAAAGAATCTTAGGATTCTATGTCGGTTCTACTGAAAAGGTAAAACTTTGGGAATGTAGGAAATGTTTTGGTGTGTGGTCTAAAAAACACTTAGAGTTTAAGGGGGTCTGATGGCTTAATTGTCATCAGGCTCCCCTTTTTTTATGGATTTTTTTTAAGCGAATTTTGCCATTATTTATGGTTTATTCACAATTACTCAACTACCCCAATAATATTTACAGTATAATCTGCCGTAGCAGTAGCCGAAGCAGAATCAGTAACAGTGCATCTTATCCTATATGAACCAGAAAATTCCTCTCCGCCGCCAAAACTTCCGGATGTGTCCATAGCAATTACTAAACCACTATATGTTGCTTGATTTGTAGTGCCAGTAGCACTTACTGAAAACACACCAGCATCATCCGCTAATTCAAAATTAGTCCAAGCAAAACTATTTCCTCCAGCACCACCACTTGCAGTAGCAGTAAGACTTATTCCAGCATCCGATATTGCGGCAGTAACACTTCCTCCTGCTGGCCCTATTATTTCTAAATCATTAGGGCCAGTTCCTCCTCCACCATCAACCACTGTGAGACTTAATGGCGCAGCACCTCTTTTTGCTCTACTACCAAAACCAGAAACAGTTCTACCAAACATGAATATCACGCATCGTTTCCTGTATCAATTGTATATAATAATTTAATTCCTAATAATAAAGCATCTTCCGCTAAGTTATCAGCAGAAACATCTTTATAAACTTGAAAGCAAGTTAGGTCATTAGCAGCAGGAGAACCAGCAATTGTTATTGCGCTTGATTTGGGACTAATGTGAACATCTTTTGCGGTTCCTGTTTGAGTATCTGATGTTACAACCGCAGTTCCAAATGCAGTATCAATAGCATCATCATTAGATAATGAAACACCTTGTAGTCCCCATGCGACAGTTCCGGATGTTGCGGCTGCATTAGTCCAATAAAATTGTGCAGTTATTGTTCCTTCATTCCACATTTTAGGCATGGCGATTGTAAATTGCCCATGTTCGTCTGAATCTTTATCAAATGCCAATGAACGGATATCCGGTCTTCCATTTGTAGCAGCATTTGTTGTTGCTAAATCAGCGCATCCAGCATTACCTCTAGGAGATATTGCTTCTGCTGGAATCCAAATAGAATGTTGTCCTCCCTTTAAGAAAATAGTATCATTTCCAGCACCATCAATCATGTGTAGTTCATTATCTGCATTGGTGTATATTTGTCCCCTATCAGCAGTATTTGTAGGGGCTGATATTTCATCTAAAGATATTGCTCCTTCAACAGTAAATATTGTATTAGCATCAGGAGTTGCAGTTCCAATACATACACCTTCTGCAAAAGAATCTACAAAAAACATGTGTGTGTTAGTAGCAGATTCAACCCTAAACTCCATAGTGGTTGATGCCTCGTTAATTACACATTCACCTTTACCGATTGTAAATAATTCATTTACAGCACCATTTCTTAACATATTAATTTGGAATTTAGAATCTTCACTAGTATCGGTTACATCTGTTAGTTTTGTTTCTAATTCAACATAATCAACATCATTACCGCCATTATCTTTACCTCTAAACTTGATGCTACCAATGGTGTCATTTACTGCTGGACTTCCTGAATTCCTATAAAGAACTAAATCTGGAGCATCAGTAGCACCCGCCTCTGTGCTTTCAACAATAAGTGCATCTCCAGTCCCAGTAGTCTCAACGTGTAAAGGGGAAGTTGGGCTATTAGTCCCAATACCCACTCTATCATTAGCAGGGTCAGTGTAAATTAAGTTAGCATTATTATCCCCTTCAACTCTAAATGAAATATCATTGTCGCCATTATCATTTACAACTACTTCTGCATTACCACTGGCTTTACCAAGCAACTTTAATACTTGAGTTATAGAATTAGCATGTTGAACTCTAAAAAACAATCGAGCCGCTTTGTTTGCACTTGAATCTCCAACTTCTGCAATTTCTGAATATATATCTACAAACTCTACATCTCCAGAATTACCAGAATTTCTTCCTCTAAATTTTATGTGACCTAAATCATCAGCATCAGCCTGTGATGCACTGTTACGATAAAATACAATATCAGGTGCGCCATTAGCCCCTGCATCTGTACTTTCAACAACTAAAGCATCACCAGTTCCAGTAGTCTTAACGGTGAAGGATTGCGCCCCTACATCTAATTCTACACCAGTAGCAGAACCAGTGAATTCACCAGCCTCAGTATAGGCGTTGCTATTTTCATAACCAATATTTACGTTATTACTTGTTTTAAATGAAGTAAAAAACTGTGTAGGTAAAGAAGCAGTTCCGGTGTTTGCAGTATCAGAAACTTCTACGACTCCAATAGGGATATCCCCATCATCTAAGTCTGGAATTTTATTTGTAGCCGTTGCCCCTGATTGTCTTATTGCTAAAGCATTGGAAGAATCAACAACAACAATATGGTAGACTTTAGTTCCCGAACCCGATGCTTTTGTTAAAGCAGTAGCAGTTAAAGCAGAAACAGGAACATA
>MDTG01270500.1_pt1 | contig 11268 bp, 13 predicted proteins | sample 811421 | NCBI WGS metagenome assembly MDTG01 (sample SAMN05326645, study PRJNA326480) | marine metagenome | isolation source: seawater | place: Pacific Ocean: South East | collected 2011
AAATTTTTGTTATTTTACTACATTTATTTACTTTTTTTATCCTTACTTATTAGGTCACTCTTTTTTTAATTCTAAAGACATACCATTCATGACAGTCTGGATGTTATGTTCTTATTTAAGTTTTAATATCATTGAAAAATTAAATAAAAAAAAAATTATAAATAATTCAAGTATTTTTTTCTTTGGAATTTTAACAGCGTATCTTCTCTCAATAAGAGTTAGTGGTATTTTAATTTTTATACAATATTTTATAACCTTTTTATTATATATAAGTTCAAGAAAAGTTAGCTTTTATGATTTTTTTAAAGCACATTCATATATTCTATTTAAATTTCTTGTTAGTACTTTAATATTTACATATTTACTTAACCCAGTTTATTGGACCAATCCACTTGAGATAATAAATGCAATTAAATCAATGAGCTATTATTATCATGACATCTGCACTCAAACTCTCGGATCGTGTATGAGGGCAAAAGAACTTCCATCAACTTATATACCAATTTGGCTGTCCGTAAAATTACCATTTATGATTTTATTTGGTATTTTATTAATACCTTTTACTGAAAAAAAAATTCTTTCTAATGATAATAATAAAATTATCTTTGGTTCTATTTTAGCAACTTCTTTTTTTATTCCATTACTATTGATTATTGGCAATACAAATTTGTATGATGAAATAAGACATTTAATTTTTTTGGTACCATTCTTTTTCATTTTGGGTACAGTTTCAATTTTCATTTTCTCTAAGAGAATTTTCTACTTGATTGGAGTTTTGACACTTTCAATTTTTATTTATGAAAATGTAAAAATAAATCCTTATCAATATATATGGTTTAATTTACCTTCTAGATATCTTGATTTAACAAATAATTTTGAATTAGATTACCAGGGGTTAAGCGGAAAGGAACTTGCAAATAAAATATCAGAAATTAATATTGAAAAAACTTGTATACTTACAAGTCCAATCTATTCAGTAAAACCATTTTTAAACAAGCAAAAATATAATTGTTTCGATATTTGGCAATATGTTGACGCAGGTTATAAAAGACCATTTCTTGCAGTCCAACATGTCAGAAATATAAAAAAAGGTATGCCTTATAACTGCGTGTCAGTTTACGAGAGCGGTTTTAATCTATTGTTGCACAAGAAAAAGTTTATTACAGGCAAACTACTTAAGTGTTCTTAGTTTTTTTTATTTTAATAAGAAGAGATTTTCCAAAAAAATTCTTAAAGATAAAAAAATCAAATATTATTGAAAAAGGTATTAAATAATTCCAAAGTTTAATCTTTAAAGAGAAATTCTTTAGATTATTTTTTGAAAAGATTTTTGAAAGAAAAATTAAACAAAATCCTATAAAATCGAAATAACGCATTTCATAATTTTTGATATTACATCGTCTTAATAAACTTTTAAAACTACTTTTGTTGTATCTTCTATAATGACCAATTTCTTTATCATAAAGAGAGTACAAAAACTGAAATGCTGGAACACAAATTATTAAAGTTCCGTTTTTTTTTAGATATTTATAAGCTTTTTTAATTTCACTATCATCATTTTTTATATGTTCGATTACATCTAAATATAAAATAGTATCAAAAGAGCCTTTTTTAATTTGATTAAAGTTTTTTTTAACAGCGATATTAATTTTTTTTTTTCTTTTTTTTAAAAAATTAAAATATTTTAAGGTTGGTTCAATTAGAGTAATTTTCTTACAAATTTTTGCATAATCATTTAGATATATACAATTACCAGGTCCAACTTCTAAAATTTCACCTTTGATATGTTTTTTTATTAGAGAAAACTGATAAGCCCTATAAAAATTTGCCTTATCAAAATTATGTAACTCCCATCCTGTATATTTCATTTAATTAAAGAAAGTTACTTCTCAATGCTGAGTTCTTTTTTAACCTTATTTATAAAATTATTTATTAAAACTCTTTCTTCGTTAGTTAAATAATTTTCCTTATCAATAGCTTTTTGCATTTCGTTTTTCACGGAAAAGATTGTTTCTTTTCTCCCTTCTTTTGAAAACAAAGATTCAATTTTTTGATCAAATTTGTTTATTGTTTTTCCAATCGTAAATTCAAAAACAAGAATTAACGCTATTACGATTATAATAGTTTTGTAGATGTATTGTCTCATCTATAGTAAATTTTTTCTTTTGAAAAGCTCTTTCAACTCACCTTTTTCAAACATTTCTTTCACAATATCACATCCGCCAATAAATTCTCCCATAACATATAGTTGAGGTATAGTAGGCCAATCACTAAAGTCTTTTATCCCTTGTCTTAAATTTTCATCATCAAGAACATTTATACCTGTAAAATTTATGTTTAAATGTTTTAAGACATTAGATACCGCCATAGAAAATCCACATTGTGGAGAGTCAGGTGTTCCTTTCATGAATAGGCAAACATCATTATTCTTAATCGTATTTTTAATTTTTTCATTAATTTCCATTATTTTTCCTCTGTGGTTATTGATAAAGCATGTAATTCATTTCCCATTTTACCTTTTAATGATTTGTATACCAGTTTGTGCTGTTCAATTTTACTTAAGTTTTTAAATTTTGAAGACTTTATTATTGCCGCATAATGATTACTATCACCCATTAGATCTTTTATTTCAATTGACGCATCAGGTATAGACTCTTTTATAAGTTTTTTAATTTCATTAATAGGTAAAGCCATCAATATTTACTATACCATTCATTATTTATTTTAAATAAATCTTTGACACTAATTTTAAGTTCTCCCTCAATTTCGAGGAATTCTTTTTGTGTAAAGCCAATATTTTCATGGTAAATATTATCTTCTCTTAATATTTTCTCAACTTTATTCAAATTATTTGTTTCAACCTCAACGACATATCTGGCTTGATCTTCACCAAAAAAATATTTGAATAGATTAGTTAATTTTTTAGGTTTAAGTATTTTTGCACCTAAATTTGATGATAAAGCCATTTCAGAAAGTGTTACAATTAACCCGCCATTTGAAATATCGTGGCTTGATAAAATCAAGTTTTCATTAATTAATTTTAATAAACCCTCCCCATTATTTTTTTCATTAAGTAAATTTATTTCAGGAGGCATTCCTTCTTCAATAGAATAATTTTCCTTTAAAAAACAGCTTAGGTCAAGATGTCCAAAAGTTTTACCAATTAAAATAATATTACTTTTCTCTTTTTTAAATTTATGACTAATAGGTTTTGATAAATTATTAATTAACCCAACTCCGCCTATTACTGGAGTTGGATAGATATTTTTTTTATTTGTTCCATTATAAAAAGATACATTTCCTGAAACCACTGGATAATTTAAATACCCACATGCTTCTTTTATTCCTTCTAAGCACTCAGCAAACTCTCCCATTATTTCTTTATTTTCAGGGTTGCCAAAGTTTAAGCAATTGGTAATTGCTAAAGGTTTTGCGCCTACTGTAATTAAATTTCTCCAATTTTCGCAAACAATTTGTTTACCCCCTGTAATAGGATGTGACTTACAATAATTTGCCGATGAGTCGACTGATACCGCAATAGCTTTATCTTTATTATGAATTCTTATAATAGCAGCGTCCGAGCCAGATTTTTGAACGGTGTCACACATAACACTTTGATCATATTGATTTGTGACCCAATTTTTATTTGAGTGATTTGGACTTGATAAAATCTTAATTAAAGCTTCCTCAATCTTTATTTTTTTTAGATCTTTTAAATTAATTTTATTCTTTTGAGCTTTTCTTTTTATCCATTGCCTATCATAAATTGGTGCTTTAGAAGCTAAAGCCTCAATTGGAATTTCTCCTACAATCTTATCATCAAATTTTAAAGTTAGGTTATTTGTATTTGTAGTTTTTCCAATTACCACAAAATCTAATTCCCACTTATCAAAAATCTTTTTTGCTTCTTTTTCTTTTCCATCTTCAAGAATTATTAACATTCTCTCTTGGCTTTCTGATAGCATCATCTCATAAGGAGACATATTTTCTTCCCTGCAAGGCACTTTATTTAATTCAAGTTCTATTCCCAACTCTCCTTTAGATGCCATCTCAACACTTGATGATGTTAATCCTGCCGCTCCCATATCTTGAATTGAAATAATTGAATTATCTTTCATTAATTCCAAACATGCTTCCATCAAAAGCTTTTCAGTAAATGGATCACCTACTTGAACAGTTGGTTTTTTTTCCTCAGAGTTTTCATCGAACTCGGCTGATGCCATTGATGCTCCATGAATTCCATCACGGCCAGTTTTAGATCCTACATATACTACAGATTTATTTAAACCTTTTGCTTTGGAGTAAAAAATCTTATTCTTTTTTGCATGCCCGACAGCCATTGCGTTTACTAAAATATTTTCATTATAAGTGTCATTAAATTTTGTTTCCCCAGCGACAGTTGGTATTCCCATACAGTTTCCGTATCCACCAATTCCAGATACAACACCATTAAGTAAACTTTTAGTTTTTGGATGTTTAGGTGATCCAAAATGAATTGAATTTAATAACGCAATTGGTCGAGCACCCATAGTAAAAACATCTCTTAATATTCCTCCAACACCTGTAGCTGCTCCCTGATAGGGTTCAATGTAAGAGGGGTGGTTGTGGCTTTCTATCTTAAATACTATTGCATCATCATCACCAATATCAATTACTCCTGCGTTTTCACCAGGCCCTTGAATGACTTGTTTTCCATTTGTGGGAAGTTTTTTTAAATGAATTCTAGATGACTTATAGGAACAATGTTCATTCCACATCGCAGAAAAAATTCCAAGCTCTAATAAATTTGGTTCTCGTTTAAGCAAGGTTTTTATATTTTGAAACTCATCAAGCTTTAATCCGTGATTTTCAATTATTTCATTTGTTATTTTCATATTAGCTCATCAAACTTGAAAATAAATTTACTCCATCTTTATTTGAAATTAGTTCATCCACCATTCGTTCAGGGTGGGGCATCATACCTAATATATTTTTTTTTGAATTAAAAATTCCAGCAATATTTTCTAATGAACCATTTGGATTTGTTTGTTCATTTATATTGCCTTCTTCATCACTGTATTTAAATGCTATTAAATTATTTTTATTCAAATCTTCTAGATGTTTTGGGTCAGTAAAATAATTACCTTCATTATGTGCAATGTTAATCTTTAAAATTTGATTTTTTTTATATTGATTAGAAAATTTAGTATCATTATTCATTACTTTGATATGAACGTCTTTATTAATAAATTTTAGATTTTTATTTCTGAGCAATGTACCTTTTAGTAGTCCTGTTTCAGTCAAAATTTGAAATCCATTACATATGCCTAATACCAAACAACCTGAATTTGCAGCTTTAATAACTTCATCTAAAATTAGAGATTTTCCTGCAATAGCACCTGATCTCAAATAATCACCGTAAGAAAATCCACCAGGAATTACTATTAAATCAGATTTTGGCAATTCGGTTTCTTTATGCCATACCATTATGTTTTTAAAATGCATTTTATTTAAAGCTACTGCGATATCTCTATCACAATTGGAACCAGGAAAAACAATTACAGAAGATTTCATCAAATTTTATTTATTTTATAATCTTCGATGATAAGATTTACTAAAAGCTTTTTACACATTTCGTTAATTTTTTTTTCAGCTACTGATTGATCATTTTCATTTATTTCTATTTCAAAATGTTTTCCTTGCCTTATATTTTTCAAACTATTCATTCCCATGTTAATTAGTGTATTATGAACAGCTTTTCCTTGTGGATCCAAAACATTCTTTTTGAGAGTAACTGTAACGTAAAATTTCAATTTATTTTTTTTTAAATTTTATTGGAATGGTTTTACCAAAATTTACTTCACTAATATTTGTTTCTTCAGGCATAATACCCAATCTTCTTGCTACCTCTTGATAACCCTGAATGATGTTACCTAAATCTTTTCTAAATCTATCTTTATCTAATTTTTTTTCTGTTTTTGAGTCCCACAAACGACAAGTGTCTGGACTTATTTCATCAGCTAAAACTATTTCTTTTTCTTCACTTTCTTTGTTCCAAACTATTCCGTATTCAATTTTAAAATCAACTAGTTTAATTCCAATTCCTCTGAACAAGCCCGTTAATAAATCGTTTATTCTTAATGTCATTTTATCAATAATCTGAATTTCTTCTTTAGTTGCCCATCCGAATAAAAAAATATGTTCTTTTGAAATTAAAGGATCCTGCAATTCATCTTTCTTATAACAATACTCTAATAAAGGTTTTTCTAAAATTGTACCCTCAGATATGCCAAGTCTTTTAGTTAATGAGCCTGTAGCAATATTTCTTACAATAAATTCTATTGGAAAAATTTCAGCTTTTTTAATCAACTGCTCTCTCATATTTAAACGTTTTATAAAGTGTGTTTTAATACCCCACTGAGAGAGATTTGTTAAAATGTATTCAGAAATTCTATTATTAAGAACCCCTTTACCTTCTACACTAGCTTTTTTTAAATTATTAAATGCAGTAGCATCATCTTTAAAATGCTGTATTACTAAATTTTTATCTTTAGTTTCATAAAGAATTTTAGCTTTTCCTTCGTAGAGTTTTTTTCCTTTATTCATTTGATTATTTTTTTAGACTTCTTTTAAAAATTATATTAATTTTTTTTGTATGGTAACCAAAATCAAATAGCTTTTTAATTTTATTAACAGGTATTTTATTAGTTATCTTTTTATCAGCGATGATTTTATCATAAAAAGCAGAATTTTCCTTCCAAGCTTGCATAGCATTCCTCTGCACTATTTTATAAGATTCCTCTCTTGTAAAACCTACATTAGTTAATGCTAAAAGTATTCTTTGAGAAAAAAATATGCCATTTGTAATATCTAAATTTTTTTTCATCTTTTTTGGATATATATTTAAATTTTTAACAACATTACTTAGTCTATGAAGAGCAAAGTCTAAAGCTATCGTTGAGTCAGGACCAATATTTCTCTCAACAGCTGAATGGGAAATATCTCTTTCATGCCAAAGTGCAACATTTTCAAGAGCAGGTATAACGCTGGATCTTATTAATCTTGCCAAACCTGTTAGGTTTTCACTTAAGATTGGATTTTTTTTGTGAGGCATTGCAGACGAGCCTTTTTGTTTTTTACCAAAAAATTCTTCTACTTCTAAAACTTCGGTTCTTTGTAAATGCCTTATTTCTATTGCAAATCTTTCTATAGAGCTTGCGATAATTCCTAGGGTAGAAAAAAATTGAGCATGTCTATCTCTAGGTATAACTTGTGTTGAAACAGGTTCAATAGTTAATCTTAATTTTTTAGCTACGTAGCTTTCTACTCTTGGATCTATATTAGCAAAAGTTCCAACAGCTCCAGAAATTGCACAAGTTGAAATTTCTTTAATTGAGTTTTCTAAACGTTTTTTATTTCTTAAAAACTCTTGGTAAAATGTTAACATCTTCAATCCAAAAGTGATAGGTTCTGCATGTATTCCATGACTTCTACCAATACAAATAGTGTATTTGTGTTTTAAGGCTTGAGTTTTAATTGATCTTAATAAATCATTAATATCTTTAATTAAAATTTCGCCTGATTGTTTTAACTGAAGGTTGAAGCAAGTGTCTAATACGTCAGAAGAAGTCATACCTTTATGCAAATACCTAGCTTCCTTACCAGCTTTCTCAGTAATTGATGTTAAAAAAGCTATTATATCGTGCTTAACTTTTTCTTCTATCTGTAAAATTCTTTTTGGGTTTATTTTTGCTTTTAATCTTACTTTTTTTACAACTCCTTTAGGAATAATTTTAAGTTTTTCCATAGCCTCAGCTGCTGCTAATTCAATATTAAGCCAAATGGAATATCTGTTATAATCGTTCCAAATTTTTTTTATTTCTTGTCTTGAGTATCTTTCTATCATAAAAATTATTTAGTTTTTATTTTGTAAAAATTTCAAAACCATCTTCTGTTACACCTATTGTATGTTCAAATTGTGCAGATAATGATTTATCTTTAGTTACTGCAGTCCATCCATCATTAAGTGTTTTTGTTTCATAATTACCTATATTAATCATTGGCTCGATAGTAAATATCATTCCTTTTTTTATTTTTTCTCCTGTTCCTTTTTTTCCATAATGTAAAACATTAGGTTCTTTATGAAATGTTTTACCAATTCCGTGACCGCAAAAATCTTTAACTACTGAGAAACCTTGAGCCTCAACATGATTTTGAATTGTAGCACCAATGTCACCTAAGTGAATTCCGTCTTTAACTATATTAATTGCTTTCATCATTGACTCATAAGTGGTTTTTATTAATTTTTCAGCTTTTATTGAAATTTCACCAATCTTAAACATTCTACTAGTATCCCCATGCCAGCCATCTTTAAAAGCTGTCACATCAACATTGACAATATCTCCATCATTTAAAATTTTGTTAGATGGAATTCCATGACAGACTACGTGATTAGCCGATGTACAACATGACTTTGGAAACCCTCTATAAAATAAAGGAGCAGAATAACCATTGTGATCATTAATATACTCATAACAAACTTTATCAATTTCATTTGTTGAAATTCCAGGTTTAATAAGTTTATCTACTTCATTTAATGCTCCGGCGGCAATTGATCCTGCTATTTTAGTTTTTTCAAACGCTTCTTTAATATTATCAGACATTTTTTTTAAATTTTATTTTATTATTTAGTTTTATTCCTTTTGAAGAAAATTTACAATCGTAGCATAGAACTTTTAATTTTTTTTTAACAGCTTTGTTCAAAGTTTTTGCATATTCAAGGTCTATATCTTTTGCAATTGTAAAATATTTACAGTCAGTTCTTTGAATTAAAAACAATATGTAAATTTTATAATTTTTTTTACTTGCATTAATAAGTTCTTTAATATGTTTTAAACCTCTGCTAGTAATGGCATCAGGGAATTCAGCAAGATTTTTTTTTCTTGAAAGAGTTACATTTTTAACTTCTACAAAAGCTTTAAATTTTTTATTCTTTAAAAAAAAATCAAATCTAGTATTTTTTCCAAATTTTTTTTCAGGTTTTATTTCAATAACATTTTTTAATTCTTTAACTAAATTATTTTGAAGAGCATGTTTAACAATTTTGTTTGCTGAATGGGTATTAACACCAACTTTTGATCCATTTATTTCAATAATTTCTAACGTATATTTTAACTTTCGTTTTGGATTATCCGATTTGCTTAACCAAACTTTGTTATTTTTTTTTAAAATACCACTCATTGATCCAGTGTTAGGACAATGAGCTGTTACGATTAAATTACCAACTTTAACATCTACAAAAAAACGCTTATATCTTTTTATAAGTAGTCCTGGTATTAATCTATCTTTAAAGAACATATATATTTATAACTTTTATGAGAAGAAAAATAAAAAAAATAAATGCTTCTATCCTAATAATTGGAAATGAGATACTTTCTGGTCGAACCCAAGATAAAAATATAGCGTTTATCTCTAATTGGCTGAATTTAAACTGCGGTATATCAGTAAACGAAGTAAGAATAATTCCTGATGACCAAAAAATTATTGCTGAAAATATTTTACTTTTGTCTAAAAAATTTAATTATGTTTTTACCACTGGCGGGATAGGACCAACGCATGATGATATTACTGCGCAATCAATTTCTAGAGCATTTAAAGTTAAATATGAGTATCACAAAGAAGCTTACAATATTTTAGAAAAATACTATGGTAAAAAAAAATTTAATGATGGAAGGAAAAAAATGGCAAAAATGCCTAAAGGCGCAAAGCTAATCTACAATCCCTCTAGTGCAGCTCCGGGTTTCATAACAAAAAATGTATTTTCTTTACCTGGCGTACCTTCCATATTAAATTCAATGATAGACAATTGTAAAAAATATTTAGTCAAAGGATCCAAGATTCATAGTAATACTATTAATCTCTATACAGTTGAAAGCAACATTTCAAAACAACTGGGCGTTATACAAAAAAAATATAAGAAATCTGTTGAGGTTGGTAGTTATCCTTTTTTTAGACTTGGTAAAATTGGAGTAGCCATAGTAACAAGATCTAACTCAACTTTGCAATTAAAAAAAATTAATAAAGATTTAATGAAGTTAATAAAACTAAAAAAAATTCAAATATTGAAAATTTAAATATGTTCGTACACTTCATCTACAGTGATGGATTCTATATCCGATGTATTGTGAATTTTTTTACTATCTAATATTTTTGTGAAATTATTTTTTGGAGCAAATTTATCTGAATTAGTGGGGCCAAATAAAACTACCATAGGAATATCTGCTAGCCCTATCATATGCATTACTCCGTTATCTATCGAGACAGCCTGATCTAATCTGGATGATAGTGCGGTAACCAAAGCAGGGCAGGATAATTCAGAATTTGTTTCAGGAAACAAAGAACCAGGAACTTGGTTTTTTATTTTTTCAATAATGTTTTCTTGATTTTTTTCAATAAAAAAAACTGGTATTTTATTTTTAATAAGCGATTTATTAGCAAGTGAAATAAATTTATATATAGACCAACTTTTTTTTCTATATTCATTTCCTTGTGTTATAGAAAATCCAATGTAATTTGATTTTGGAAGTAATCTTTTCGCTTCATTAATTAAATTTTTGGGTAATTTATTTGAATTAAAATTAACAGGTTTAATTTTTTCATCTAAAAAAATACCTAAATTTTCTAAGTGGTTTTTTGTTTTAAATTTAATTTTCTTTGTTGAAAAAAAACTTCCATAAGTTGTTGAGTAAAAATGATCATGTGGAATTTTTTTTAAAATTAAAGAATTTCTAAATTTGGACTGTAGATCAATTATCAAGTCAAACTTATCCTGATTTATTTTATCAAAATTTTTCTTAACAAATAATAAATGCCACCATCTAAAACCAAAATATCTTAAGTTTAATTCAAAATTTTCTACGATGATATTATATTCTTTTAATTTTCCCTCAAAGTGGTTTGGGTGAGCGCCCAAATAAAAAATTTTTGAGCGTCTGTAATGATTTTTAAGGCTTAATATTAAAGGGATGATTTGTATAGAGTCTCCTAAACCTCCACCGGAATTATAAATTAAGATTTTTTTCACCAATTTTTTATACTTTAACTAGAAGCAGACTGAAAGACTAAGATGAAATATAATTCTTTTTTACTTCTTTAAAACTCTTGTGTATTAATATATTAACAGTAAAAACAATAATAACGACGTGCCCTCGTGGTGAAATTGGTAGACACAAAGGACTTAAAATCCTTGCCCTTTTGGGAGTGCCAGTTCGAGTCTGGCCGAGGGCACCA
>MDTG01386573.1_pt1 | contig 11268 bp, 13 predicted proteins | sample 811421 | NCBI WGS metagenome assembly MDTG01 (sample SAMN05326645, study PRJNA326480) | marine metagenome | isolation source: seawater | place: Pacific Ocean: South East | collected 2011
ACTCCCCAAGCCGTAAAGCCTGATCTTGAAATGACAATTGGTATCCTCATCTTTACAGCTTTGATAACCATTTCACTTGTTAGTCTTCCTGTAGTATAAAAAATTTTGTTTGAAGGTATAATTTTATTCATCATCATATAACCAGCTATCTTGTCAATAGCATTATGCCTTCCCACATCTTCCATATAAATCAATGGTTTATCCTTTTCACACAAAACACAACCGTGAATAGCTCCAGCTTTCAAATAAAGACTTGGGGTATTATTTATTTTTTTAGAAAGTTCATAAATCCAAGATTTTTTTAATTTTGACCTCTGGTTAAATTTTATTGTTTCAAAACTTTCCATTATATCGCCAAAAACGGTTCCCTGGGCGCAACCAGATGTTAAAATTTTTTTTTTTAATTTTTTCTGATAGTCAGTTTTATTTTTAGTTCGAACTACAATTACACTCATTTCATCTTCATAATCTATAGATTGAATTTTTGTTTTTGGAGTAATCATATTTTGATTTAATAAATAACCTACAGCTAAATACTTAGGATAATCATTTACAGTCATCATTGTAACAATTTCTTGATCATTTAAAAATAAAGTAAGAGGTTTTTCTTCAATAACATCTATTCTCTTTTTTTTCATTTCTTCGTTTAAACCAAAAACTTTCCTAGTTAATTTCTTATCCTGAATATTTGGTTTGATTTTCATCTTTAAACTTTCGATTAAAACTAATTTATTAATTAAAACTTTAATATTAAAATAAAACTAGTAAAAGTTAATTATGAAAGATAATTTTGGAAGAAATATCAACTACCTCAGATTGTCTGTTACAGATAGATGTGACTTAAGGTGTAAATATTGTATGCCAATAAAAAATCAATTCTTTTTAAAAAAAAAAGAATTCTTATCACAAAATGAACTTAGAACTTTATCAAATATTTTATTTAAACTTGGAATTAATAAAATCAGAATAACAGGGGGCGAGCCTCTGATTAGAAAAGATATAATTGAATACTTATCTTTTCTGAGCATCCAAAAAAAAAAAGGGCTTTTAAAGGATGTTTTGCTTAGCACTAATGGTACACAATTAAAAAGATTTGCAAAAAAATTATTTGATTTAGGCATGAGAAGAATCAATGTATCCCTGGATTCGTTAGTATCTGAAAAATATAATTTCATTACTAATGGAGGTAGTCTTGAAAAAGTACTTGATGGTATATATGAAGCAAAAAAATGTGGTTTGGAAATAAAAATCAACACAGTATTACTTAAAAATTTTAATGAAGAAGAAATTTTGAATATGATTAAATGGTGTGCAATAAACAATTTTAGGCAATCATTTATTGAGGTGATGCCTGTTGGAGAACTGAGTACAAGCCGAACAAATCAATATCTTCCTGTTTCATTCGCAAAAAAATTGATAAGAAAAGAATTCGGTTTGTTTGAAACTAAATTAAAAACTAACGGCCCCTCAAGGTATTTTAAAACTAATAAATTTAAAAATATTATTGGATTCATTTCTCCAATATCAGATCATTTTTGTGCAACTTGTAATAGAATTAGAATCACCAGCAATGGTATTCTTTACCCATGCCTCGGGGATAATGGTGCAGTTGACCTAAAACCATATATTTATAAAAAAAATGATTTAGAGTTATTTAAAGTTATAAAAAATAGTATTCATACTAAACCAGAAAGACATTTTTTTAAGATTAACGAAAAAGAGTATATCAAAGAAAGATTTATGAATACAACGGGTGGATAAAATGAAAAAAAAGATTGGATTTATTTCCTCCAACAAACCTGAAGCAAAAGAATCTCTTAAGATTTTAGAAAAATTATACGACAGTGTGTCACCAGACAAAGCTGATGTTATTGTAGCTTTGGGAGGAGATGGAACTGTTCTTAAATGTTTACATAATTTCTTGAAAAAACAAATTCCAATTTATGGAATGAATAGAGGTTTTGTTGGTTTTTTAATGAATCAATATTCAGAAAAAAATCTTGAAAAAAGGCTAGCAAAAGCAATTCCGTATAAACTTTATCCATTAAAAATTAAAAGCTATGCTCTTAATGGTAAAATTAAAGAGGGACTTGCTTTTAATGATGTTTCGATGATCAGAAATAGTTCTAAAATAGCAAAAATAAAAATACAAATTAATAATAAAACAAGAATTGAGGAATTTCTTGGAGATGGTTGTTTGATTTCTACCCCAGCAGGAAGTTCAGCCTACAATTTATCATTAAGAGGACCTGTTATTCCAGTTGAAGCACAAGTCCTTGCACTAACACCCATAAGCCCTTATCGGCCAAGAAGGTGGAGAGGAGCATTGTTAGATAATAATGTACATATCACCCTTCTATCTTTAGACTCTAAAAGAAGACCTGTAAGAGCTGAGGCAGATTTCCTGGAGTTTAATAATATTGAAAAATTAGAAATAAGCTTAGACAAAAAATGTTTTATGAATTTACTTTTTGATCCAGGTCATGATCTTGAGGAAAGAATAATTAACGAACAGTTTAATAATTAAGTTTTATGAATTTTGAGAAGATACTCTCTAAATTAGTTTCATATCCAACAATTAGCGAAACTAGCAATAGAAAAATGATGGATTTCATAAATAATTATTTAATGAAATATGGTTTTAAATCAGAATTGCTAGAAGGATCAAAAGGACAATTTAATCTTCATTGCAGAATTGGACCTGATCGAAACGGGGGAATTATCTTGTCTGGGCATACTGATGTTGTCCCAACCATTGGACAAAAATGGTTAACAGATCCATTTAAACTAACTAAAAAGAAAAATAAACTTTATGGAAGAGGAAGTTGCGATATGAAAGGTTTCATTTCAGTTGTAATGTCAGTTATTCCTAAAATAAATATTCAGAAAATGAAAAAACCATTACATTTAGTTCTCTCTTATGATGAAGAGATTGGTTGTATTGGAATTCAAAAATTAGTCCCTTTCCTCAAAAAATTAAAGCCAAAACCCAAATTTTGTATTGTTGGCGAGCCCACAGAAATGAAACTAATAAATCAACATAAAGGTAAAAAAAATTTTTCAGTCTCTTTTACTGGTATTGAATCTCATTCATCTCTAGTGAATAATGGGGTCAATGCTATAGATTTTTGTTCAGAATTCATTAACTATCTGGTTAAACTTCAAGATGATTTGAAGAAAAATAATCTTGATAAAAGATTTAACCCGCCATATCCAACAATTAACATAGGAATAATTTCAGGAGGTATTGCAGTAAATATTATTCCAAAAGATTGCAGACTGGAGTTTGAAGTCAGAGATACACCAAGTTTAGACTATGATAAATTATTAGAAAAAATTACTACCTTTATAAAGATTCTTGAAACAAAAATGAAAAACAAAAATCCAAAATGCTCTGTTAGAATGGTCAAAAACAATGATTTTCCTCCACTTTCAACAAAACAAAATGAAGAAATTATAGAATTAGTTCTGAAAAATTTAAAAACAAACTCCCTTGGAACTGTGAGCTTTGGTACCGAGGCAGGTGTGTTCAATCAAGCCAACTTCCAAACAGTTGTATGTGGTCCAGGAAGTATAAATGAAGCACACAGACCTAATGAATTCGTGACTCAAGAGCAATTAATTGAATGTGAAAAATTCATTGAAAAAACAATTAATCATCTCTATTAAAAATGCTTCTAAAAGAACTAGACTTTAAGTTACCTCAAGATCTGATAGCTTTGTATCCAAAAAAACCTAGAGACAGGTCAAAACTAATACTAGTTGAAGACGAATTCAAAATAATAGAATTTAAAGAAATTATTGATTTTCTCAAACCAAATGATGCCCTCATCTTTAATAATACTAAAGTTATAAATGCTAATCTCCTAGGCCGTGTGAAAAAAAGAAAAGTTGTAGTCAATTTAAATAAAATAATTGACCAAGACAAGGTTATTTGGAGTGTTTTTATTAAATCCAACAAAAGACCTGAAATATCTGATCAAATTTATTTTCCTGGCAATCTTAATGCAGTAGTAATTGATATTTTAAAATCAAATAATATTGATTGTTTTATAATTAAATTTTTATGTACTTTTAGTATATTTAAAAAAAAATTAAAATCTGTTGGTTTGATACCTTTACCCCCTTACATCACAAAAAAAAGACAAGTCCAAAAATCTGATTTCAGAGATTATCAAACAGTATTTGCTAAAAGAGATGGTGCCGTAGCTTCACCAACAGCAAGTCTACATTTTTCAAATAAATTATTGAAAAAAATTAAACATAAGAAAATAAAGCTCATTAGTGTAACGCTTCATATAAATGGTGGGACATTTTTACCAGTAAGAGAAAACAATGCTTTTAAACATCAGATGCATCATGAATATGGCTATATTTCAAAAAAGTCGTCTGATCAAATTAATAAAATTAAAGAAAAAGGAGGCAGAATTATAGCTGTTGGCACAACTGTTTTAAGAGTTTTAGAATCAGCAAAAAAAGATGATGGGAAAATTAAACCTTTTAATGGAGAAACAAACATTTTTATTAAACCAGGATGGAAAATTAATTCTATAGATGGAATAATAACTAATTTTCATTTACCAAAATCAACTCTATTACTCCTTATTTATGCTCTAATTGGTAAAAAAAAAACGATGAAATTATATAACTTTGCCATACAAAATAAATTGAGGTTCTTTTCTTATGGTGATGCGAGTTTGATTTGGAGAAAAAATGGAAAATTTTGAATTTCTGATAAAAGATTATGACGGGTATGCCAGGGCTGGATTGATTAAGACTGCTCATGGTAGAATAAATACACCTGTCTTTATGCCAGTGGGGACTTTAGGATCGGTTAAATCAGTATTTCCATCTGATTTAATCAAACTCAAAATTGAAATTATTCTAGCCAATACATACCACCTTATGCTTAGGCCCGGAGAGGATCTTATAAAAAAAATGGGAGGATTAAACAAATTTATGAATTGGGAAAAACCAATTTTAACTGACTCAGGTGGCTTTCAAATTTGGTCATTATCAAAGTTAAGAGACATCACAGAGCAAGGAATAAACTTTATGTCTCATATAGATGGAAAAAAATATCAATTAAGTCCTGAAAAAGCTATCACAATTCAACAAAAATTAAACTCTACTATTTCAATGGTTTTAGACGAGTGCACCGAACATCCAGCTACTTATAAAAGAACCAAAGAATCTATGGAATTAACTATTAGATGGGCTGAAAGAAGTAAAAAAAAGTTTTCAAAAAGAAAAGGGTTTGGTTTATTTGGAATTGTTCAAGGAGGAATGTACAAAGATCTAAGAAAATTTTGTTCTAAAGAACTTACAAACTTTAACTTTGATGGCTATGCAATTGGAGGACTTTCAGTTGGTGAGAATCACTTGGAAATGATAAAAGTATTAGATGATACTTTAGAAAATCTGAAAATTGAAAAACCTAGATACCTTATGGGAGTTGGTCGTCCAATTGACATAATTAAATCAGTTGAAAAAGGTGTAGATATGTTTGACTGTGTTCTTCCAACAAGATTCGGAAGAAACGGAAGAGCATTTACAACATATGGTGAAATAAATTTAAGAAATTCAAAATTTAGATATGACTCAAGTCCCTTAGATAAAAATATTGATTGTTATGTTTCCAAAAGTTTTTCAAAATCCTATATTCATCATTTGACAAAAAGTAATGAAATTCTATCATCAATGATATTAAGCCTTCATAATATAGCTTTTTATAAAAAAATGATGTCTGAAATAAGAGAATCTATATTAAAAAAAGAATTCAATAAAATAAAAAATAGATATTTAAAATACCATGAAAACCACCAAAAAACCTGAATATCTTGGATCAAAGTCTAAAATACCTGAATCACCCCAGGATTTTATAATTGATGGTATTAAAAATCCTCATCCTAACAAAGATTATGTTATTAGATTTTCATCACCAGAGCTAACAAGCATATGTCCAATTACATCACAACCAGATTTTGGTTGTGTTATTTTAGATTATGTTCCTAAAAATTTAATTTTGGAGAGTAAATCATTAAAATTATTTCTCTTCTCTTTCAGAAACTTTGGAGGATTTCATGAGGACTGCACAATTCTAATTGGAAAAAAAATTGAAAAATTTATAAAGCCAAAATGGTTAAGGGTGGCAAGTTTTTGGAATCCCAGAGGGGGTATTCCAATAGATGTCTTCTATCAGAATGGTAAAAAACCGGATAATGTTTATGTAGAAAAACTTAATATTAGTCCCTATACAGGAAGATTTTGATTAATCCCCTTTGAACAAACATCCACCAATCCTAGGTCTATTAATTTCTATACTTTCGAGATTCTTAATTTTCTTTTTTAATTTAAACCAGAACCATCTGGCCAAATTTTCACTAGTAGGATTTTTTAAACCATTTATATCATTGAGAACCTTATGATCTAAAATTTTTAAAAGTGGAGTTACGAACTGATCTAATTCATCATAGTTTATAACCCAATTATTTTCATTATCAATATTTCCGTTAACTCTAACAGTTACTTCAAATGTATGCCCATGAACTCTACCATATTTATGATCTTTCGGGTAATTAGGCATAAAATGAGCTGCATCAAAAAAATATTTCTTGAAAATAATCATTTTAGCTAATCCCCAATGCTTTATGAATTTGAAAGCTTGGAAACCATGGTTTATGTGAGCGACAATAATTAATTGTTTTTTGTATATTAATTTGTTTATTCATATTTTCTTTTGGTTGTAAAAAAAAATATTTAAATTTTAATTTTAAAATTCTCTTTAAATCAAACTTGTATTGAGGATAAACAATTTTTAATTCATCACCAGTTCTAAGATTCCATTCAGCATTTTCTTTCGGACTTACGCATGTCCAATCAAATTTTAAGTTAGTATTAATTGTGCCGTTAGTCTCTAATGCTATAAAAAAATTCCTTTTTTTTAGTGCTTGTAATAATTTTTTATCAACTTGAAGTAATGGTTCACCACCAGTCAAGATTATAAACTTTGTTCCTACAGTAAATTTTAAATTCCAGATTTTTTCGACAGTAAAAATCAAATCCTTAAGCGAGTAACTTCCGCCGAAAGGACCATCCACACCCCTGAAATCTGTATCACAAAAATTACATATTGAATTTTTCCTATCTTTAATAATGCCATTCCATAAATTACATCCAGAAAATCTCACAAACAATGCATCCTTTCCAGTAAAAAAACCTTCACCTTGAATTGATTTAAAAATTTCTTTGATTTTATACATAATACAATTTTATTCCTCTAGACCAGCATTCTCAAAACCTTTTTTTCTTAATAGACAAGAATCACAAATCCCACACATCTTTTTTTTTGATGGATTATAACAACTGCATGTTTTAGAAAAATCTACATTATTTTTTTTTCCTATCAAAATTATTTCCTCTTTGTTCAAATTAATTAATGGAGTTTTTATTTTAAATTTTTTTCCCTCCAAACCTTTTTTTGTTGAGATATTTATTAAGCTTTCAAATTTATCTATGAACCCTTGCCTACAATCTGGATATCCCGAGTAATCTATTGAATTTACTCCAATATAAATTTCTTCAATATTTTGAGATTCTGCATATCCCGCAGCAAAGGATAAAAAAATTAAATTTCTTCCTGGAACATATGTAATTGGAATTTCTTTTGGCATATCCTCAATATTTTTATTCACTGGGACATCTATATCATCTGTCAGAGCTGAACCGCCAAATGAAGCAATCTTAAAAATCTTATGAGAAACACACTTGAATTTCTTAGCCTGCCATTTTGCAAACTCCAATTCTATCTTATGTCTTTGACCATAATCAAATGAAATTGCATATACTGAAATATTAAGACTCCTGCAGATAGATAAAACTACAGTTGAATCCAGTCCTCCGCTTAAAAGTACAATTGCTTTTTTTATTTTACTATTCATTTTAATATATATTATTAAACATAAAAAAAAATGCAGATATTAAAAGAAAAAATAAAACAAAAAGCAAAGACATTAGGTTTTGATGTTGTTGGCTTCACAAAACCTCATGTTGATGAGGATACCAAAAAAAAATTTAAAGAATTTCTAGAAAATAATTGCCACGGAGAAATGAAATGGTTAGAAAAACATTTTGAAAAAAAAATTGATCCCAAGATCATATGGGATGAGGTTCAGACAGTAATGGTTTTGGGCTTAAATTATGGGCCAAAAGCAAACCCATTATTAAAAAATAATTTTAAAGAAATTGCTAACACAAGTGTTTATGCAAATAATAAAGATTATCATCATGTTATATTGAAAAAACTTAACCTAATGCAGAAATGGCTTATTAATGAATTAAAAATTAAATCAAAGTTGTTTGTCGATACATCCCCTGTATTAGAAAAATATTTTGCAAAAAAGGCAGATATTGGTTGGCAAGGCAAACATACAAATCTTGTTTCAAAGGAATTTGGGTCCTGGCTTTTTTTGGCGGAGATATTTTTACCTATAAAACTTAATTTGAATAATAACTCGATTGATAATTGTGGAAATTGTCGAAAATGTTTAGATATATGTCCAACGGGAGCATTGATTGATGAATATAAAATTGATGCGAGGAAGTGTATTTCGTACTTAACTATTGAATATAAAGGACCTTTTCCCCAAAGAATCAGAAAAAAAATAGGTAATAAAATCTATGGTTGTGATGATTGTTTATCCGTTTGTCCATGGAATAAATTTTCAACCCCAACAAATAATAAAGATTTTCTCTCATCAAAAAACGAAAAGGAATTAAGTTTTTTTTTAGGGTTTAGTGAAAAAAAATTTAAAATTTTTTTTAAGAATTCTCCTATAAAAAGAATAGGGTGGGTAAGTTTTATGAGAAACATAATCATTGCATCAGGTAATAGTGAGGAAAAAAGTTTAATTAAATATCTAAAAAAATTATCTAAAAATGATAACCCAATTATCAGAGGATCTTGTATATGGTCTTTAAATCAATTAATGGAAGAAAAAGAAAAAAAAATATTTGAGTATATGAAAAGAAAAGAAAAAAATAAATATGTTTTGTATGAGCTAGATATGACTGACAAGTTTTTTTAATCCTTCAAGCATATTGTCCATCACTCCCTCGTCTGATGAAGAATGGCCAGCGGTATTAAGAATATTTAAATTCGAACTTTTCCAATTCTTGTGAAGCCTATATGCATTTGAAGGAGGACAAATTAAGTCATACCTTCCTTGAACAATATAACCTGGAATGTTTGATATTTTGGATGTTTCATTGATAATTTGATTATCTTCCATAAAAAAACGATTTTTAATATAATGAAGTTCCATGAAAGGAGAGTTGGGCAACCCCTCACGTTTAAGAATTTGACTTTTCTGTTGGAATTCATAAATTTCAGGGTTTATTTGTGATAAAGTTCTTTCGTAGTCATGCCAAATCCAGGAGTGAAGTTTAGAATTTTTCTTACAAATCTTTTCATAATATGTGTCAATCAAATCTTCCTTAGGATCAACCTGGGTCAAAAAAAAATTGTACAAATTTGGTGCAAAAATCTTTGGGCCATCTATAAAAGCCCACTGAATTTCGCTCATTGTTCCTAAAAAAACAGATCTCAATAAAATACCAAGTACATTTTTTGGATATGTTAGGGAGTATTTTAGAGCTAATGTTGCTCCCCAAGAGCCACCAACAATTAGAATTTTTTTTAAATTTAAAAAATTTCTAATCTTTTCAATATCTTTGACTAAATTATCCGTATCATTACCTTCAAGAGATCTATATGGTGTACTTTTCCCGCATCCTCTTTGATCAAAAATTATAGATTGAAAGATCTCGGGATCAAAAAGAGAATGATGTTCACTTCTGCAATGTCCTCCTGGTCCTCCATGAATAAAAATGACTGGTATACCCCCTTTTTTTCCACTGACCTCTAAATAAAGCTCATTTCCATCACCAACATCTAACTTGTACATTTCAGGAAGCATTATGTGTTTAAATAATTTACTTTTCATTTCAATTGATTAAATTAATATTATGGAAAAATTTGAAAATATAAGTGAGTTAATATTAGCATTACTGATATGGATAACAAGTAATACGGATTATAAAAATCCAAGTCAAATGCCAAATATAGAATTTTTAGAACAAGAAAAACTTTCAGAAATTGCATGTGGACGAGATTGTGAAATTTTAGCCTATACACCAATCAAACCAAAATATACAATTTACCTCTCAACGCATCTAGATCCTATGACTGATGTTTGTCACAGAGGAATTTTGCTACACGAACTTATTCATATCGTTCAAGATGATCAAAATATTTTTTCAGAGTATGAACAAAAAACAAAGAAACATTTGAGAGAAATGGATGCACTGGTCAAACATAATATTTATCTAAGTCAGTATGGTAAAAAAATTCTTTATAGCAATGGTTTTGCTGCAAAATTTAAAACAGAGCAAAAAAACACTCTTTATTGCTAAAAATTTAGTTTAGAGGATAATTCGTCATATCCTACATAACCAAAAATTATCTCATCATTTATTACAAAAACCGGCGTTCCTTTAAGACCAAGAACTTTTGCTAATTCCACATCTTTTTTTATCTCATTATCTAAATATTCTTTCTTCAGATCATTAAAAATCTCTTGGGGGGTTAATTCCAGATCTAACAAAATTTTTTTAACCTTTTCATCATCAACAATACCTCTATGCTCAATTACTAAATTATGAAAATCATTGAAAAGCTTAGTATTTTTATCTGCTAACAATACAGCAATTTTTGAGAGCTTTAAAGATTGTTCGGACAAAATAGGGAAGTTCTTATATATAATCTTAACTTCAGGGTCGTTTGCTATTAGTTTCTTTATGTCTATATGTGCTTTTTTGCAGTATGTGCAATTGTAATCAAAAAATTCAATTAATACTTTGCTGCCAGATTTATTTCCACTAAAAAGTCCATTAGATGAGTCTAATAAAGTTTTCTGATTAAACTCGATATTTTTCTTTGTTTTTAATTTCTCATTTCTTTCAACTTTTTTTTCGTAATTCTCCAGAGATTTTAAAATCACCTCGGGATTATTTAGTAAGAAATCCTCAATTTTTTTTTCAATTGTTTCAGACAATGCATAATTGTGAAATGTCATAAAGAATGAGAAAAATAGTAATTTTAAAAATAATGTAAAATTCGTCTGCATATTAAAAATTTAAAATTATTTAAAGTTTGTTGATATTATTAATTAAATTAATATTTTAAAAGTTATAACTTTATGATTAAAA
>MDTG01427039.1_pt1 | contig 11267 bp, 10 predicted proteins | sample 811421 | NCBI WGS metagenome assembly MDTG01 (sample SAMN05326645, study PRJNA326480) | marine metagenome | isolation source: seawater | place: Pacific Ocean: South East | collected 2011
AAATTTCTGTATCACACACAACCAGAAAACCAAGACCAAATGAAGTTGACGGTGTTGATTATTTTTTTTTAACAAAAGAACAATTTGAAAATAAAATTAGGAATAACGAATTCTATGAGCACGCAGAAATTTTTGGAAATTATTATGGAACGTCCAAGAAAACTGTTCTTAATTTATTAAAAAATAAAAACGATATTTTGTTTGATATAGATTGGCAAGGAAGCAAACAACTGTCCCAACATAAAGAGCTTAAGCTTACAAAGATATTTATACTTCCTCCTAACAAAGAAGAGTTAAGAAATAGATTGATTCAGCGAAACCAAGACAAACAAGATGTTGTATCAGAAAGATTGGAATCTTATGAAAATGATTTAAAACATCAGAAAGATTATGATTTCATAGTAATAAATGACAATCTAGAGACGTGTTTTAAAAAGGTAGAAGAAATAATTAATTCTGAAAAAGAAAGAAATCAAAATAATTAAAAATTTTTATTAAACAGATTTAATATATTTTTCGTAATATTGTGTAATTTTGTAATATTGATCTCTGCTTATTTCTCCTGGACGTTGAGATAAATTTATTTTAAGCTTTTTTGAAAAAAGAGCAGAGTCTTTAAATAACTTCATAAAACCTTTATTTATCATTTTTCTTTTTCTTGAAAAAAAAATTTGAGTAATTTTCTCTAAATTATTAATATCTTTGATTTTGTAGTTTTTGTTTATTATTGGTTCAAAGACCAGGACTTTAGAATCAACTTTAGGTTTTGGGTAAAAACAATTTTTAGAAACACCAAAATTATCTGTAACTTTTAACCTCCAATTTACTATTATACTTAATCTACCATATTTTGAAGAATTGTGTTTTGCTAAAATTCTTTCAGCAACTTCTTTCTGAAACATAAATATTAATTTTTTATATTTTGGAGGCCAAACTTTAAGTTTGATTAATTTTACTAAGATTTGTGTAGAAATATTATATGGCAAGTTACCAAAAATAAAAGAATCTTTATTTATATTATTTTCTATATTAAAACTTAGTATATCATTGTTTAAAATTTTTATATCATTTCTAAGTTTAAATTTATCTTTTAATGCTTGACATAAACTTGAGTCTTTTTCTATAAGTATTATTTCTTTTGGTTTATATTTTAATATTTCGTTAGTTAGATTTCCTGTACCCGGACCGATTTCTAAAATATCAGAATCTTTTATTTTATTAAGCAAAACTATCTTTTTTATTATATTTTTATCAATTAAGAAATTTTGGCCTAAAGACTTTTTTGGTTTAAGCATTTTAAATTTTAAAAATAAATTCAATTGCTTTAATTAAACTTAAAGGGTTTGCTTTGTTAGAACCAGCAATGTCTTTAGCAATTCCATGATCAGGAGAAACCCTTATATACTTTAAACCTAAGGTGACATTGATTGCATCGAAACCATATATAGTTTTAAACGGAGCTAAAACTTGGTCATGATACATTCCAATTATAACGTCGTACATATACTTTTTTTTATTTAAAAAAATAGTATCTGCTGGAAAGGGACCTATTACTCTATAGTTATTTTTTTTTAATTTTTCAATTGCAGGAAGTATAATTTTTTTTTCTTCTGATTTATTGCGAAACTCATCATTATGTGGGTTTAATCCTAGAATTGCAATCTTCGGTTTTCTTTTTAGTAGTTTACGATAAAAATCATTAACTATAATAATTTTTTTTTCAATTATTTTTCTACTTAATTTTTTTGCAATTTCCCTAACAGGAATATGGGTTGATATTGGTACGACTGACAATTTTTTATTGTAAATCATCATAACAGAAGAATTTTTTGTACCATTTTTTTTAGCCAAATATTCAGTTACACCAAAATTTTTCGATTTAAATATATTTTTATTCACTGGGCAGTTAATAAAACCAAATATTTTCTTATCTATAGCAAGTTTATGTGCTTTATTTAAGCACTGTAAAACATATTTTGGATTAAGAGGCATATTAAATATTTTTATAGACATCGAAGAGTCAATTTTTTCAATAGAGTTAATTCTTTTAATTGAAATCTTTATTTTAAGTTTGTCAAATTGTCTTTTTATTAAAGTATAATTTCCAATTATAAATATATTTTTTTTATATTTTTTTTTTATTTTTTTCCAAGACTTAGCTATTATCTCTGCATTTATACTGAAAGGTTCACCAGCTACTATTGCTATTTTTTTGATCATTGAAATTTGATTAAGGTTGTATTCTCAATATTGGAAAAATGAGATCTAGAAAACAATCCCAATTTTTCTTCTTTCTTTTTTGTAATAATTTCTTCTTTTATTTTATCTATATTCATATTTTGATTTTCTTTTAAATTCAAAGATTCTATTTTTAGAATAATTAATGAATTTAAATTTTTAATAGGTTTAGTTATTTCGCCTGATTTTATTTTTTTCAATTCTGTTAAATAAATATCTGATAATGTCTTTTCAGGGAAAAAACCAATTTTACCTCCTTTAGAAGCAGACTCTGATATACTAAATTTTTTGGCTGCTATTTGAAAGCCGTCAGTTTTGATAGTTTCATAAACATTTTTTAAAAACTTATCAATTTCTTTATTTTCAGATGATATTTCTATTTCTGATAATTCATATTCTGTTTCAAATACTTTTTTTCCCATTTTATTTTTAATTTCATTCTCAACTTCGACTGTATTTATACTTATTTGATTTCTATATAATGAATAAATTAAAGTTTTCCATTTTAACTCAACTTTATTTTTTTCTATAAAAGAATTGTAATCTAAATCATATTGTTCAAACAAACTTTTTAATTTTTCCCTTTTAATTTTTAAACTATCAGAAATCATTAACAAATATTCTTCTAATTCATCCGGATTGTACTTGTTCATATTGTGTTTTTTGATTTCATTCTTTTTTATTAAATTTCTTATTAAATTTTTAACGGCAACACCCTTAACGTTATTAATATTTGTTTGAGTTATATTTTGATTTGTTAAAATTAATATAGTTTTTATTTCATTCTCCAAATCCGAGTTAGTTATAATTTCATTGCCAACTTTAACTACTATTGAACTATTAATTTTTGCAAAAACACCAGAAGAAAGAGATAGAGAAAGAAAGCAAAATATAAATGTACTAATTAAATATCTTAATCTCATTTGCTTAATGTAGGACTAGATACATCTCCAAATGGTAATATTGAAATTGTGAACATAACTGAATTGTCAGGCTCTATATCTCTGTCAGTATAAAATTCTCTTCTAAAGACAAGCCCAGCTTTTAAACAATCATTGACATATTCGTAACTTAGATTGTAAAATTCTGCTGAACTAGTCAATAAATTTCTTTTAGTAGAAAAAGATAATGTGTTCGAGTCATCAATTGAAATATCAATTCCTGATTTTATATATTCTTCCTCACCTATATGGTTCTTTTTTTCTAAATAGTTAATATTAAACTTGCTACTTCCTAGAGCTAAACTTCCATCAATTTCATTAAAGTTCATGTCCTTATAGTTTTGATCAAGAGCAAAGTTATAATTAAATGAAAAACTTTCTCCTATATTAATTTTAGACTTTCCAACTACGTCAGAGAATCTTTGATCTAGGGATGTGCTAGATGGTATGTCCATATTTTCTTTATCACTGATAACCTGACCAATTCCAAAAGAAAATTTTTCATTTCCTACAGTTCCATCATTGTTTAAGGTATTTTTTTTGTACTCTAAACCCAATGATGCACTTAAACCACTTTCTATTACGTCAATCTCATTAACTTTATTAATATCAAATAAATTTGAATAATTAAGTCTCTTGTTTTTATTTACATCTCTCATATGTCCAGGAGCATATCTAAAAAGTAATTTAGGTGTTAGTAAGTGGTTTTCTTCATTTAAAAGATCATTCTTGTAAAATCCTAGTTTAGCAAGATATCCAAGCACACCAGAAATTTCCGAAGAAGTGTCATCCGTCTTATACTCAGGTGTATTGCTGGCGTTATAATTTACAGTTTTAAATTTTCCTTCAAATTGGTTTGTCAAACCATTAGAGGTTATCCATTTATTTGATTTCCAGTTAATATCATTAACAAAAAATTCTGTTTGCTTGTTAACGTCATAGTTTCTAACTCTTAAATTAGATGAAAAATCAAAGATCCCAAAATTTTCATCAAAAGATAGATTTTTTTCAAATGTTAAGTAAGGAATTAAGTATTCGTACTTTGATCTGTCCTGTATGGTTAAATTATCAAAAGCACTAAAATTTGCTCCAAAAAACAAATCTTCATTCTGATATTCGTAATTAAAAGAGTTTTCTAAGATGTTAACATCTTTATCAGCTAAGACACTCTCTATATCATACACTTTTAGATAAGTGTCGTTAGTAACTTTTTGTATATTAATTTCGAAACTACTATTTTTATCTTTTTCATCAAGAAGACTCATATTAAAGCGTGAAAAAAAATGACTTTTTGAACCAGTAGATTTTTTTCCTTTTGTTTCTTTGTATCCAGGTGTGTGTCCCATATCCATCAACAGGTATGAATTTTTAAATGCCTGTCTATATTCAGTTAACAACAAAGGATTTTCAGAAGCGTATAGTCTAGGTGTAAAAGTCACATCCTTATCTTTAGCTACAGCCCAATAATAAGGCAACGAAACTCCTGCTCCTAAACTTTTGCTATCGCTTAAAGAAGGCATTAAGACACCAGATCTTCTTTTTACAGTTGGGTCTGGATGAGAGAAAACAGGAAAGTAAAAAATAGGGAAGTCATAAACTTTTAAAATAGCATTTTTGTAATATATTGTTTTTTCTGCAATATCATGCTCAATTTTATTTGACTGTAAGATCCAAGGCGGACATTTGTCCTCACCTCTATTTTTACAGTAAGTAAAAACACCTTTACTAATTTCATTTTTTTCTTTTGTTAAAGTTATAGTGTTTGCGAAAAATCTGGGTTCATTTTTTTTATCTATCTTAATATCCTCTTGATTTAAAAAAGCTTTAACATTGGAACCAACAATTTTTTTCTTTCTTTCATCAATATAGATTTCAGAAAATTTATAATTATTGTTATTAATATCTTTGATTTCTATTTTTCCCTTTGAAAAAAACATGTTTTTATTAATAATATAATTAAACATTTCTACAAAAATTTTATTTCCATCTTTATCTATTATTTCTGTTTCATAATCAGAAGAAATTATTTCTTCTTTATTATTAAAAGAAATATTTTCTCCTATAATTTGATAATCTTCAGAAGTGATTATTTTAGTTTTTCCAAAAGTTTCTATTAACCCTTTATCTTTGTTGTATCTTGCTGCTTCAGAAAAAATTCTATTATTTTTACTATCTACAGCAGTTACATTGCCCTCAAGGAATACTGTCTTTGTTTTTTTTTCTATTTTTATTTTAGATGAGTTTATTTCTAATTCATTAGCAAACAGTAAAGTTTTATTAATAAATAATAAAAAGAACACAAAAAAATAGAAAAAATAATTATTTTTCATTTATTTGAATTATCCCAATTGAACAAAATAGACTAATGGCAATTATCGGTATCCAAACAGCTAGAGTTAAGGAAATTCTATTAGTTTGACCTAGTGCTACAGAAAGATCTTTAAAATAATAGATTATTACGCAACAAATAATAGATATAAAAATGTAGTATAGATTTTGAGGTTTATTAACTGAGCTAATCGTAAAAATTGACGCTAGGACAACCATTAAAAAAAGAAATACAGGCAATGAAAAAAAGGTGTTCAACTTTTCATTTAGCAGTTCTTTAGAATAACCCCTATCGTTTAAATTCTTATACTCTGTAAGAAGGTTTACAAATGATACGGTATCAAGATTTTTATAGAGATTATTTAACCTTTTCACATTATAAATAGAGTTAAGCAAGTAGTTCTTCTCATATGAAATTAAATTGTTTTCGCTATCCGTTAAGTCAAATTTAGTAATCTCATCAAAACGCCAAACATTGGTAGAAATATCAGCCTTTTTTGACTCAATTCTGTATAAAATTTTATTACTGCTATTATCCAACTCATAAATTGTAACGTTATATAAAAAATTATTTTCAACTTTTTTGGCCGTTGTAATTCTAAAATTATTTTCAGAAAGTTCTTTCATCCAGACACCATTTTTATTAATCGAAACAAGATGATCGACATCTTTAGAATATTGTGCCTTTGTTTGTTCATAAAAAGTAATCATAGTAGATGTTAAAGGATTTATTATAAAAAGAACAAGAACTCCAAAACAAAAAGCAGTTAATGATAATATTAAGATAATTTTTAAATTAGAAAACCCGAAGACTTTTAAAGACAATAGATCTCCATTGGATTTGATAGATATCAAATACCACATAGAAGCTATGAAAAGGACAAAGGGTAATAATTTAACAATAAGATTAGGTATGTACATGGCTGTAAGAAAAAATGGTATAATTATACTTTCATCCAAGTCTTTAAAAAATTCTATCTCTTCAAACAAATTTAATATTACTCCTAAGCATATAAAAACTAACACCACATTTAAAATCACTTTTAAAAAACCAAATATTAAATATTTATTTATAACTTTGTTCATTACTTATTTTACTCTTTCAAATGCCATGCTTCTAATTAGTATTAAATAAACAAAAGGAGTCAGTAAAAAAGGAAATATAAAATATAAAACAGTATTTGTTCTAGATAGACCTGAGTAACGAACTAATATTTCAGCTAATACAAGTACTAAAAAAGAAAGAGTAAAGTAAAGATACTTTTTAAAAGTTTTATATTTTTTACCTCTGTTAGAAATTAAAAGAAAGCAGCAAATCAAAGACACCAAAGGAATGTAAAAAGGCATACCAACTCTTCGAGAAATTGTTTCTACTACTTCTCTTTTCAAATTGTCCTGAGGACAATTACCTAAACTTTTTTTATTTATTTCGATATTTTTTTTAAACAAACATTTAAACAGAATAGGGGTAGTGGTCTCTTGTAATTTAGGAACAGTAATTGCTCTTGGTTTTAAAGAATCAATTGAAATTTCAGTTTTTTTAAAATTAACATTATTTAACTTTCCTTCTTTGCCTTTACTTTGTATTGATCCCTCAGTTAAGATTAATTTTTTATTATTTATATAACCACTTTTTGCCGTAACAGTTGTGTTGACAGAATCTTCATCATTAGAAATTAGACCTTTTAAAAAAGTACCATCATCTCTAATAAATATATTTTTCATTTCATTTTTTTGGTTTCTATTTTGGACATAAAAAGTTAAGTCTTTAAATGAGTCACTAAAATCATTAATTTTAATTATAGAAGATACGGAATCAAAATCTGATAATTTTATTAGATTTCTTGATTTGTTGAGAGCATTAGGCGTAACAAAAGTGGCAAAGGAAATTTGAATTATTAAGGCCAGAATAGAAATTAAAAAAAATAAATTTACCAACTTCATTTTATTTAATCCTGCGGTCCAAAGTATTATCAGTTCATTTTGTCTTTCAAATTTTAAAATGGAAACAACCAGAGAAAGGAGAAAGGATATAGGTATAAATTTTGTTATAATATTTGTTATATTTAAAAGGGAAAATAATAGGTAAACTTTTACTGAATGCCCGTTTTCGACTACTAAGTCTAGAAAATTTACCGCTCTGACCGTCCAAGCTATAGCTGTAAATGCGAATAAAATAGTGATAAATGTTTTAATAATTTCGATAGTAAAGTATTTATAAATTTTGTTTTTAAGCATCGAATTTGATATATATATAGATAAATCAACTAGTAAGAAAATTCAATCTAAGGTTTAAGTATGATAAATTTTAACAGTAAATTTAACTCAAAAGCCCAAAATATTGGTTTTTTTGTATCAAATGAACTTAAATTTAAGGGGAATAGATCGGTTCCATCTGCAGTAGTTTCTAAAATAAATTCTTTCCTAAAAAAAGTTTCTAAAAACAGCAAAAAAGAAATCTTTTCTTTTGATATATCAGAAAATCAAAAGTGTTTTTTAATAGTTGTTAAAAAAAATCTCGAAACATATGAGATAAACAATCTTGGAGCTGCCCTAAAAGTTAATTTAAAATTAGATAAAAGCATCAAAGGTATCTCTATTCTTGCAGAAAATACCTCAGAAGAAATTGTTACAGAGTTTGCTTATGGATTTGAGCTAAAAAGTTATAGTTTTGATAAATACAAATCTAAGAAAGACAGCCTTATTCAAAATATTGAGTTGACGGTAAAAAATTCAAATTCTTTAAAACTAAAATATAAAAGTTTTTCTTCAATCAAAGAGGGAGTTTTTCTAGCAAGAGATCTTGTTTCTGAACCACCAAATGTATTAAATCCCAAGAAATATACTGAGGAAATTAGAAAACTTACAAGACTAGGTTTAAAAGTTGAAATCTTAAATGAAAAACAATTACAAAAACTTGGAATGAACTCTTTGCTTGGTGTAGGTCAAGGAAGTCAAAATGAGTCATTCTTAGTTATTGTTAAATGGAATGGAGCAAAAGCAAATTTTGGAAAACCGCTTGCCTTTGTAGGAAAGGGTGTTTGTTTTGATACTGGAGGAATTTCTTTAAAACCAGCAAGATTTATGGAAGAAATGAAATATGATATGGGCGGTTCTGCTGTAGTAATTGGCTTAATGAAATGTCTGGCAATAAGAAAAGCAAAAGTTAATGCTATTGGTGTAGTTGGTTTGGTAGAAAATATGCCTGACGGTAATGCACAAAGACCTGGTGATATAGTTAAATCTTATTCTGGAAAAACAATAGAAGTACTTAATACTGATGCAGAAGGGAGATTGGTATTAGCTGACGCTTTAACATATACAGAAAAAAAATTTAATCCTAGATTCATTGTAGATTTAGCAACCTTAACTGGAGCCATTATTATGGCCTTAGGCGAAGAGTATGCTGGTTTATTTTCTAACAATGACAAGTTATCCAAACAACTCTTCGATATTGGAAATAAAATTAATGAAAAAGTTTGGAGATTACCACTTCATAAAAATTATGATAAACTAATAAACTCAGCATATGCAGATGTTCAAAATATTAATTATGCCGGGGGAGCGGGTTCAATTACAGCAGCTCAATTTTTACAAAGATTTATTCTAAAAGAAACACCATGGGTTCATTTAGATATCGCCGGAATGGCTTTTTCTAAAAAAGCCGCTAGTTTAAATTCTGGTGGAGCTACTGGTTTTGGCGTTAGATTACTTAATGACTTTGTCAACAATCATTACGAATAAAGATGATTGAAAAGACATTATCAATTATTAAACCTGATGCTGTAGAAAGAAATCTTGTAGAAGATATCAAAAGTATTTTTTCAAAGAATAATTTAAGTATAAAAGATAGTAAGAAAATACATATTTCAAAAGAAGAGGCATCTGAATTTTATAAGGTTCATCAATCAAAGCCTTTCTATGAAGACCTCTGTTCGTATTTATCTTCCGGACCTATAGTTGTGATGATTTTAGAGGGTGAAAATGCTATTTTAGAAAATAGAAAAATTATGGGCGCAACTAATCCCAAAGATGCTGAGCCAAATACAATTAGAAAATTATATGGCATTTCAATAGACAAGAATTCAGTTCATGGATCTGATTCTTTAGAAAATGCAAAAAAAGAGATTGATTTCTTTTTTAAGAATTAATCTGATAGATACAATTTAGTAATTGCCTCAGAAAAAGCTTTATATTCTATTTTTTGGGTCTTTTTTTTTAAAGTTTGAATATTCTCATTTTTAATGATTTCAAAAGATTTTTTTAATATAATTTTACCAGAGTCCAAATTCTCGTTTACAAAATGAACTGTACAACCAGTCCTTTTTTCTCCGGCCTTCAAGACACGTAAAAAAGTGTTAGTTCCTTTATAATCTGGTAGCAAAGAAGGGTGTATGTTAATTATTTTACCATTATAACTACTTATAAATTTTTTTGATAAGATTTTCATGTAACCAGCGAGACAAATCAAAGATATTTTTCTTTTATTAATCTCATTTATCAACTCTTTTTCGAATAAAGCTTTTTTAGTATTGATAATTTTAAATGGTATAGAGTATCTTTTTGCAAATATTAGACCCGGAGCATTTTTTTTGTTTGAAACAATTAAATTTATATTTATAGGGAAGTTATATCTTCTAGAATTCTTTATTAAGGCGTTTAAATTAGTGCCAGCACCAGAAATAAAAATACAAGAATTTTTTTTTACCATTGAATCTTTTTTGACAGATTAAATCTTTTCTTATCTTTAGAAATATAACCAATTTCATACGGAGTATACTCTTTTGTAAAATATTTTTTTATTTTTGTTATATTATTTTTTTTGACAATTAGACAAAAACCAATTCCACAATTAAAAGTTTTTAACATTTCTTCATCAGAAATATTATTTTTTTTTAACCATTTAAAGATGTGTTTAACTTTAATTTTAGATAGATCTATATTAATAGAAAGATTTTTAGGTACGGATCTTTCTATATTTTCAAACAATCCTCCACCAGTTATATGAGCAGCTGAGTTAATCAAACTATTTTTATTTAACTTTAAAATTTCTTTTGTATAAATTTTTGTTGGTTTCAATAATTGAAATTTTATTTTTTTTGAAACTTTATTTTTTTTTAAAATTGATCTTACTAATGAGTAACCATTTGAATGTATTCCACTAGAAGGTATAGCTAATATTATATTATTATTTCTAACTTTTTTTTTACTAAGAAGTTTTTTTTTAGAAACGATTCCAACAGAAAATCCAGCTAAATCAAATTTATTTTTTTCATAAATTCCAGGCATTTCCGCAGTTTCTCCTCCAATTAATTTACACTCTGACAAATCACACCCTTTCATTATACCTTTAAGTATTATTTTAATTTTTTTAAGATTTAATTTTCCGACAGCTATATAATCTAGAAAAAATAAAGGTTTTGCACCTTGTACAATTAAATCATTAACACACATAGCCACAAGATCTATTCCTATGGTATCAAATTTTTTAAAACGATTTGCTAAATCTATTTTGGTACCAACTCCATCTGTACAAGAAACGATTAAAGGGTCTTTAATCTTAATATTACTTATGTCGAACACTGATGCAAAAGCTCCAATATTATCTAAGCTTCTAGCTTTATCCTTTTTTTTGACATTTTTTTTTGAGATTTTTGCTATATGTTTTACAAACTTGTTTGCAAGGTCGATATTTACTCCACTTTTTTTATAACTATTTTTTGTTTTTTCCATTAATAAAATGATAATTGTTTAGGCAAT
>MDTG01121711.1_pt1 | contig 11266 bp, 12 predicted proteins | sample 811421 | NCBI WGS metagenome assembly MDTG01 (sample SAMN05326645, study PRJNA326480) | marine metagenome | isolation source: seawater | place: Pacific Ocean: South East | collected 2011
CAAAAAAACGCTTGATGTCTTCAGGGCAAGACAACGGCTGTTTTTTATTTAATCTGTAAATAAAACCATCTAATAAACTTCCATTAGAGAAAGCAACATTGGCAAATCTAGCAGTAGATACTCTAAATTTATTTTTCTTTGAAATAATTAATTTTTCCATCAAACTTTTAGATGCTCCCATAATATTTACAGGATTTGCTGCCTTGTCAGTTGAAACACTAAAAAAATAACTTGGAGAATTTTCTTGACACAACTTTAGAAGTTTGATAGCACCACAAACATTATTTTTTATTAAAGCTTCAATTGAAATTATATCTTTCTCTGACCGAACATGTTTATGGGCTGAGAAATTAGAAACAATATCCCAACTTTCTGAATTAAATACCTTATTAAATGTATTACTCTGTAAATTAACCGGGTATGTAATATAATCAGGATTGTAATTTAATAGATTAGAACTTCTTAAGTCTCTTGTTAATTCGGTTAGCCCATTTTCATTAATATCAACTACTGTTATTTTAGCTGGCTTATAATTTAAAATTTGCTTAATGTAGCTAGATCCAATAGTGCCGGCACCACCAATTACAAGAATTTTTTTGTTATAAATTTTAGAATGTAAAAATTCTTTCTGAATATTTAAATCTTGTAAAAATGGATTTATTTTAACATTTCTTACCCTTTTAGATAGTAATTTATTAATGTTCATTCTAATTTATTTCATTAACAATTTTAATTAATTTTTCGCATACATACTCAACACTCTCAATTGGGAGGTTATTGTATATCGGTAGTGAAATCTCATTTTTATAAAGATCATAAGATGAAGGGAAATCTTTTATATTAAGACCTGATTCTTTAAAATACGATAACATAGGTAAGGGCATATAATGAACATTAACACCTATATTTAAATTTGATAATTTATCAATTAACATGTCCCTTTTGATTTCATTAAAACCTTTAATTCTTAGTTGGTATAAGTGACATGATGATTTTCTTCTTCCGATATGTATTTTTGGTGTAATTGCCCATTCACAATCTTTAAAAAAATAATTATATTTTTTGAAAATCATTTCTCTCTCAGGAAGTAATTTATCTTTATATATTTTTATTTGGGCTAATCCAATTGATGCATTAATATCTGGCATATTCACTTTTAAACCATTGGTTTTTATATCGTATTTCCAACCACCTAAAGAATTTTTTTCAAAAGCACTTTTACTTTGTCCATTCAGCGATAACAAACGAAGCTCATTTATAATTTTATCATTATCAATATCACTTAATTTTCTATATGTAATCGCTCCTCCCTCTCCAGTAGTAATATTTTTTACTGAGTGAAATGAAAAAATACTAAAATCGGAAAATAAAGGGGTTGGTTTTTTATTTATTGTTGAGCCGATAGAATGAGCTGCATCTGAAATTATAACAGGTCTACCCAATTTCTTCTGAAAATCAGTTTTAGGCTTAAAAATTGATCTAACGTAATCACTGTTAACAAGGTTTAATAAATTTTCATAATCTGCTGGCATTCCTCCTAAGTCAACAGGCATAATAGCCTTGGTGTTTTTGGTTATTGCATTTTTAACGCAATCGATATTAATAGTGTAATCCTCATTAACATCTACATATACACATTTTATATTTGAATTTATAACTGAAAGAGCAGATGCTGCATAAGTATATACAGGTACTATAACTTCATCTGTTATATCAAGTTTTAGCCATTTAAGAAGCAATAACATACCTGAGGTCCAAGAATTTACACAAATAACTGACTTAGTGTTACATAATTTTGCAATTTCATTTTCAAATTCTCTTACTTTGGGACCAGTAGTCAACCACCCAGTTTCATTTAAGCATGAATAAACTTCTTTTTCAATATCCTTATTAATAAATGGTAAACAGAAGGGTACATTAATTAACTCCATAATTCTAGATTTTTTAGTAAAAAAGACTCACCATGACCAGGATGGATTAAACAATCTTCTTCGAATGAATTTTTTAAATAATTATATGAATTTAAAACCTCATTCTTATTTCCCCCAGGAAGTTTAGTTATTGTTTTAGTTTCGTAAATAAATTCATCTCCAGAAAAAATATGTTTATTAATTTTGATTAATACACCTCCTCTTGAGTGACCAAAGCAGGGCTTTAATTTAATCTTTACTGAATCAGACAAACTGATTATAGTATCATTAATCAGTTTAATATCAATATTTTCGCCGATAAATTCAAAACCATGAAAAATTGATAAATTTTTTTTTGGATTTTTTATTGCATTAGCAGTAAAATCACTAGAAACAACTTTAGCATGTTTATATTTTTGTTTTAATTCTTTAATTCCAGTTATATGATCAATATGTTCATGAGTCAGGAAAATATATTTCAAAACAAGATCGCTTTTAAGAACTAATTCTAAAAAATTTTTTTCCATTGAAGGGTCAACTATAACACATAGATTATTAAAATAAATTAAATAAGAGTTTGATTTTAAAAAAGAGTTAATATGTTTTTCAATTTTCATATTATAAGGCAACCATATTTTTTACCTCAAAAGTTTTATCAAAAGTGAATTTTGATTTTGGATCTAAAAAGTAATTTGGATCCTTAGTAATTAAATCGTAATAAAGTTCGTATGCATTTGGTTCATCAAGAACTGTAACAGTTGTATCCCCTATAGATTTTCTTTGAGATATTCCTTTGTCATACATCATTTCCTCATATATGTAAGATCCATTTCCAGCATAAATATCTTTGTATCTAACAAACAATTCAAATTTATCTTTATAAGTTTTTTCATAATCAGTTATTTCACCTTCAAAAACTTTATCATACCTGTAATTAGATTTTACCATTTTTTCAATGTAATGCATATATGTAAAGCAATCACCGACTTTAGTGCCTAAAAATAAAAATTTTACATTTTTTTTATTATGTAGCTTGTCAAAAGTGGATCCAGTTCCAATAGAAGATTTCGAAATATTAGTAACTATATCATTATCATCTCCTATTAAAACACTTGACATTAATGGATCAATTGACCTTAACGAGTTTGGCATTTTTCTAACATACTCATTTAAAGCACCCATTTTAGATTTTGATTTTAAGACATTAAACGACTCTCCATTACAGAAACTAAATGTGAATGTAGGAAATAAAACATTTTTTATTTCAAAATGACTTATACAGTCATATAACTCACTTAATAACTCATATTTTTTGATATTGGGATTAGGTATGCCAAAAGTTATTCCAGAATGTATATACAAATAATCACATTCATTAATTTTTAAGTTATCAAGTGTATTTATAATATCTTGTTTTGTTATTAAACTATTATTTTTTGATTGAAAAAGCTTCATGTTAATTATTTTTAATATTTATAGTTCTTCCTCCATCAACAATTATCTCTTGTCCAGTTATCCAAGAAGAATCATCAGAAATTAAGAAATTAACTACACCTGAAATTTGTTCAGGCATTCCAATTCCTAATAAATAATCTTTATTTAATTTATTAAGTATATCCTCATTTGCGAGAAGATGTTCTGACATTTTAGTTTTTACAGCGCCCAATAAAACAGAATTAGCTCTTGTGTTAGGAGATAAATCAACAGCTATTGAACGCATGAATCCATCAAGTGCAGCCTTTGTTGAAGAATATAAATGATGGCCTGTTGATGCATATTTTGCCAATATTGCGGAAATAAAAACTATACTTTTCAGTTCACATTTATTTAATCTTTTGTTTGATAAAATTGAAATAATTTCAACAATTGAAAAAAAATTGACATTAAAAATGTGGTTAATACTATTCAAGTCTACACTTCTTATCCTCATGACCTTCATTAAACCTGCACAATGAATTACTTTATCTACCAATAAATTTTCTTCTTTTAAATAATTGGTAAAATCTTCTCTAAAAGATTCTAGGTTACTAAAATCATAAACAAAAATTTTATGCTCTTTTTTATTATTAAGCTGATTCTTTAATTGATTTAATTTATTTAAATCTCTACCGTGCAGAATTAAATTATACTTATTACTAAACTTTTTAGTTATACTTATACCTATATCAGAGGTTGAACCTGTTATTAATATGTACATTATTTTATTCTCTCTTGGATATATTTTTTTAGCTCTCCAATAGTTTTAATTTTATCAAAAGTTGATTCGTTTATTTGCAGATTGTAATCTGAGTCTACAACAGCAATTAGCGATAACAATGTTAGAGAATCCCAGGCATCAAAATCCTCAATTAAATTATCATCCGAAATACTTTCAACTTCAAAGATATCTAATAGCTTTTCATTAAACTTTTCCATATTTATTTATAATTAATTGATTTCATTAATAAATTTTTATTCAATGTCATAATTATTGATCCCCATGACAAACCTACTCCAAATCCTGAAAAACAAACATTTAAGTTTCTTTTAAGTATTTCTTTGCAAGTATTATATACAGTATTTATTGGAATAGTAGCTCCACTTGAGTTTCCAAAATTTTCAACAATATTTGAGGGCATTTTTTCTCTTTCAACTCCAATTTTATCAGCTAACTTATTTAACATAAATTTATTTGGTTGATGAAATAGATAGTAATCAATATCTGATTTATTTAAATTAGAATATTCTAAGATATCATTTATCAAGTCGGGTACTTCAGCTTGAACAAAGTTAAAAACCTCATCACCCCTCATAACTAGATTATTTTTACTTCTTAGATTTCCTTTTGAATCTTTGTACATTTTACTTGTTTCCTCACTTTTGGGGTTTCTTGCTCCACCAGCTGGAATATGAAGTGCATAAGCTCCGTTTCCATTCATTTTTATATTACAATAAATTTTATTGTTTATATGAGAACTTTCTACAATTGTCACAGAAGCTCCATCCCCAATCAATGGATTACTGTTTCTGTCATATTTTGATACAATAGGGCTTAGTACATCTGCATTTAATAAAACAACCTTATTAATTGAATCTTGTTCTAGTAACATAAAAGATTGTATCATACCAATTATAAAACCCGCACATCCCTGATTAATATCCATGCAAATAATATCCTCATGTAAATCGATTCGTTTTTGTATTATATTACTTGATGGAGGCATTAAATAATCAGGGGATTGACTTACAAAGATAATTGCGTCAATGTCTTCTTTTTTAACCAAATTATTTTTTATTAAATAATTTAATCCAAAAACACATAGATCAGTACTTGTAACCCCTTTATCTGCAACCCTTTTTTTATTATAACCCATAACCTTTTTCAACTTTAATGATTGAGATTCAGAAAAGTTGTAATTTTCGATTTCGTCTTCAAAGTTAATTTCTTTCGATGGTAAAACAGATAAAATTGAGGTGATTTCTTTATTTCTAAATAATAATCTCATTAGATTTTTAAGTAAGTATGAATTAATTTCTCAATTGAGTTAATGGTATCAAAATTTTCTGGAAGAATATCTGTACCATTAATAGAAATCCCAAACTCATCATCAAGAGAAGTAACTAAAGTTACAATATCAAATGAATCAAGGACTCCACTCTCGATAAGATTATCTTCTAATTTAAAATCATTTTCAGGGCTAATTTCTTTAAGAATACTAATTATCTTCTCTCTCATATTTTATAAGTTTTAAAATACCATCAACAAATTTAATATATTTTCCTTTTTTTCTTGAATTTATTTCAAAACAACCCAGTGGCAATTCCTTATGTTTTTCAAAGAATACATTCTCCATAATCTCAGCATTCCAAATAATCAAATTATCATATCGAGCTCCAAAATATGGGAATGAAACAGCTCTAATTAAATTATAAGCATTTACAATACTAAAATTAGTATTAATAATACAGTTATCTATTTTTAATTTACCATAATAGCTTCCTTTTAAATGACTTTGTTTAAAAAAATTAACATTATTTGATTCAATTAATTCTATTGCTTGATTAAAAATTATTTTGTAGATAGGTTTAAATTGATTCTGAAGATCAGAAACATAATAGTCTTTTTTTATTAGTATCTTTTTTTGAATGATTATATCCCCAGTATCAACCCCTTCGTCTATAAAATGAACAGTTATTCCAGTATATTTCTCTCCATTTATTATTGGCCAATGTTGGGGGGACATTCCCCTATATTTTGGAAGCATTGACGGATGAAGATTTATTGCTCCAAACCTAGGTATTTCAATCAATTCTTTTTTTAATAATCTTTGAAAATGACATACAACAAATAAATCAGGATTTTGATTTTTGATTTTTCTAATAAATTCTTCAGAGCTAAAATCTTTTCTTAAATTAAAATCAATAGAATTTTTTAAACAATATATTTCTAACCTTCTATGAATTGAATTCCTATATAACGGACATAAAACCTGAAGTATTGTATGTTCAGACTCGTATAAAGATTTTAATGCTAATAAACTAAAAGAATCTTCTCCAAAAAAAATAATTCTCATTAATTAATAATTTCTTTTAGCTTTAATCTATCAATCTTACCATTAGTATTTCTAGGTAAAATTTTTAAATGTTTATAATTGTTTGGAATCATATATTTTGGCAAAACTTTTCCTATCGATTTTCTTAAGAAAGAAATATCAATTATTGAATCTGCTTCATAAAATAATATAATTTCTTTAGTTGAGTTATTATATATTACACATGCATTATTGACTAATTTTAAATCATTAACAATAACATGCTCAATCTCTCCTAATTCAATTCTATATCCTTGATGTTTCACAAGAGTATCTTTACGGCCTTTAAAAACGATTTCATTAAATTCATTGTATGCCACAATATCACCTGTTCTATAAATAAGTTCTGGATATGATTTGTTTAATGGATTTTGAACAAAAGCAGATGATGTTTTTAATTTATTATTATAATATCCCATTGCTAAAGAACTTCCTCTCACACACAATTCTCCTTCTTCAAAATTTTTAACCAATTCATCATTTTCGTTAAGTATTATTACATCGGTATTTTTACATGGTATTCCAATTGGAAGAGGTTCATTATCACTAAATTTTCTATTAACAATAAAATATGTACAATCCAAAGTAATTTCAATTGGTCCATACAAATTGACAAAAGTTGCATTTTTAAATTTATTTTTCCAATAATTGAATTGTTTGGTAGGAAAAACCTCTCCAGCAAACCAGACAAGTTTAAGGGAATCTAACTTAAAATTCTGAAATAAGTCCATGTTTGCAATGTTTACCATGATAGTAGGAACCCAGAAAATAAATGAAACTTTAAATTTTTTTAACAAATCAAGGATTTTTATTGGGAAGGGTGAAAAATTTTCAGGTATCAAAACAATTGTGCTTGCTCGAGACATTAATAAGCATAATTCAAAACTATAAATATCAAAAACTACAGGCGATAGTGAACCAATAATTTCATTCTCACTAAATTTAAATGTGTTTAAAGACCACTCTGTAAAATCAATAAAACTTCTATGATTTAGAACTACCCCTTTAGGCGTTCCTGTTGATCCTGATGTGTTTATCACACAATAAGGATCTGTGTCTATTATTCGATTTAATCTCTTTTGAATAATTTCAAAATCATTATCTACATAATTAAAATCAATTTCATCAATTAATATTACTTTAATGTTTTTAAATTCTTTGAAAATATTGAGATATTTATTTTCAGTAATGATGATTTTTGGAGCAATGGTTTTTATAATATTACAAATTCTTTCGTTTGGAGTTTTGACATCTAAATTCATATAAGCATTGGCGCTATATGTTATTGCTAGATTAGATAGTACGACTTGAATTGACTTTGGTAAAAATACGCCTATTACATTATTTATGTCAGATTCAATATTTATTATATTTAATGCAATTTTTTTTGCTTTATTATCTAATTCTCCAAATGAGATTGATTCATGATTGTAAAAAACTGCTTTCTTATTTTTATTTAAACCAACGGTTTTTTTAAAGTATTGTAAAATATTATTGTTCATATTTATTTAAATCATATTCAACAATTGCTCTTTTTCTTCCATCGCTAAGTGTAATCTCTTCCAAGATGTTACCACCCATAATTTTAATACTTTTATAGACTCGTTCATTGATTAAATCCACTTCAGATCTTACATAATCAGAACCTAAGTTTTTAAGAATTAAGTGCCATTTCTTGTGTAAAATTAAAGCTTCTTTAGGGTTTGGCATTGATGGGTCCCATCCCCAATATTCACCACGTGGTCCTTCCTTTACACCAAAATTTATTTTTGGATTTTTGCCTGAAATAGAACTATATCTAATATAAATTTGTTTTAATAGGTTAATATCTACAAATATTTTTGGTAATATGCATAAAAATAACAGTATTTTATTTTTTCTTAAGCTTTTAAAATGCTCCTCAGCTTTTAATGTCCCTGAATGAAAACCTAAGAATTGATTACTTTCATTTTCAGCAATTAAAATTAAACTGCTTGGATTGTTTATCTCAATACGATAATAATTTTTTAAAAAAATAAATCCTAATTTATGGAAAAAACCTCCTTTTTGAGATTTTGCACATTTAATATGTAGATTGGCCAAATTTTTAGCATCATTAATTTTTGCTAACCTGTATATAATTTTCTGACTCATTTACAATTAAATATTTAAAATAATAAAAAAAATCAGTTCGAGCTTTCATTGACAAATTTTACAATCTTATCAATTTGACTATCAGAACTGAAATTATTCGCTATTTTTTTCATGTTAGATTTGAAAATATTAAGTTTATTTTTATCGCACATTTTAGAAATTTCATTGGCTATATTAATTTCACTTTCATCTCTAATAACAATTCCACAATTATTGTTTTCAATTACCATGGCAGCGTCAATACTTCCCGACATAAGAACAGGTAATTGTGCATTGATATAATCCATTACTTTTGTAGGAAAAGACACAGGAGAATGGGAATGATAAAATGATAAACCAAAATCAGAATTCTTTAAAAGAAGTAAATAATCATTATGGTCTAAATAACCAGTCAAAAAAACATTTTTTGACCCGTGTTTCTTTATAATTTTTGATAATTTATCACGGTTATGGCCATCTCCTGAAATAAATATTTTAAGTTTCTTTTTTACAGAGATATCTAAATATTTTAATGAGTTCAATACAATCACTTGATTATGGCTATCACCTAAAGTTCCAGAGAATATAGCCCAAATTTCATCCTTGTTTTTTTTAAATTTATTATTTGAATAATTTTTTATTTTATTGAAATCAATTATCGGTGATGGCAATGATATAACACTGGGTTTTTTAATAAGAAAACTGTACAAATTTTCAGCATGCGATTTAAATTTTTGATTTAAATAAATATTGCAGTCTGACGATTTAAAAACTAAATACCTTGAAAAATAAGGTACAATTGATATTATTTTAAATAAATATTTTTTAAAGCCATTAGCTTGGTTAACTGATCCTTCAGGCCATAAATCTCTTAGCTCACAAACAACCTTAACATTAAAAAAAAATTTCAATAATAAAGTATATAAACTAACGAACAAAATCGGGCCTGAGAGAAAAATAATATTAGGTTTTTTTTTGAAAATAGAAATAATTTGAAAAAAAAATGAAAATAACAAAACAGATGACAACAGTCTTCTAATTCCTGTATTTGATTTATATTTTATTCCCGGCAAGAGAACCAATTCACAATTATCGAGAACAATTTTATTTCTAAATTTTTTCTCAGCATGAGAAAAATTAGTATTCCACCATACTACTTTAAAATTATTTTTAGATAATTTTCTAATTATATTGATACTTCTATCAAATCCGCTTTCATTAGGCAATGCATCCCAAGGATTTAAATACCAAATTATTTTATTTTCCATTAAATATCGGATAAAATACTATACATGATATGCATTGCAATCACATGAAAATCTTCAGATATTTGCATATCATTTATTGGCACATGTAAATTAACTTTAGCTTTTTTCTTTAGCAAACCGCCATCAAAACCAGAAAAACCAATTGTTTTTGCATCATTTGAGTTTGCAAAATCTATAGCTTTTATAATATTTTTGGAATTTCCACTTCCAGAAATTGCTAAAACGACATCTCCTGCTGATAATAGATTTTTTAGTTGTTCTTCAAAGACAATATCATAACTGACATCATTTGAGTATGCAAGGATAGTAGGTATGTTATCATTAAGGCAAAAGATTTTGAATTTTTTATCTTTTTTATATGAACATCCTTTTATAATATCACAAACCATATGTGAAGCAGTTGAGCCACTACCACCATTCCCAAAAACATAAATATTCTTATTATTATCTCTGGCATAAATAAAAAGCTTTATAACCTCTTCGAGTGAATTAATATCAAAATCGTCTAATACTCTTTTTAGATTATAAATGTAATTTTCTATTCTTTTTTTCATATTTAATTATTAAAAATTATTTGAGAACCTTGAAATTCAAAATTAAATTCAAGTTCTTTATAATTGGACAGAGCTTTCCTCAGTTTTTCCTGATTGTTTTTTTCACAGTAAAATAAAAAAAATCCTCCACCACCAGCACCAAGAAGTTTTCCCCCATCTGCACCATTTTCAATAGCAGTTTTATAAATATTATTCAGTTCTGGATTTGAAATTCCAGATGCCATTTTTTGTTTAATAGTCCATGATTCATTTAAAAAATCACCTAATACATTTACATTGCCTTTTTGTAATTCAATTAACAAATCATTAGCTAAAATTGTCATTATTTTTAAATTATCTCTATGGGTAGCAGAACTTTGTGTGTTCTTATTTTGTTTACTTAAAATTTTTGATGCCGATCTATTTATATTGGTATAAAACAATAATAAATTTTCGTCAAGTTCTTTAATTTTTGAAGAATTTAATAGTATTGGAATTATTTCAACAGAGTCATCCGGATTAAATTTAATACATTTAATTCCTCCAAAAGCACATCCATATTGATCCTGTTTCCCTATTGGTTCCCTTAAAACATCTATTTCTATATTGCAAGCCAGTTTAGCTAATTCATAATTTGGAAGAGGGTTTTTTTTATAATTTGAACACAAGTTTATCAATCCCACAGTAAAGGCTGATGATGAACCCATTCCAGTTCCTCCAGGAATATCAGAAATAGAATTAAAATCAACATTTTCAATAGAATATTTTTTAAATACTTCTCTAATTATATTGTGTTTAATTAAGTTTATATTATTAACTATTTCTGTTTGAGAATATTTGATTATTGATTTATCATCATGAAAATACTTATG
>MDTG01122405.1_pt1 | contig 11266 bp, 7 predicted proteins | sample 811421 | NCBI WGS metagenome assembly MDTG01 (sample SAMN05326645, study PRJNA326480) | marine metagenome | isolation source: seawater | place: Pacific Ocean: South East | collected 2011
TCGACCGTTTAACCTACAAGGAGTTCCTGTTTTAAAGCGATCAATTTCAAAACCGAGGTCTTTTAAAGAATCAGATAGTGTTGATACCCCATCACCCATCCTACCACCAGCTTGATTTTGTTTACCAACATGCATCAAACCCCTCATGAAAGTACCCGAACTCACAATAATTGTGTCTGCATGATACTCAATTCCCAAATTTGTAGTTATTCCACAAACTTTATCCTTTTTTACAATAATCTTAGCTACATTTCCCTGATGGAGGTGGAGATTTTCCTCGTTTTCTAAAATATATTTCATCCTAAACTGATAAGCTTTTTTATCACATTGAGCTCTGGGAGCGCGAACACTTGGACCCTTGGATGCATTTAGAGTCCTAAATTGTATTCCCGTTGCATCAGTATTTATCCCCATAGCTCCACCCAATGCGTCTATTTCTCGTACCATGTGGCCCTTACCTAAACCGCCTATTGCTGGATTACAGGACATTTGTCCCACTGTATCTAGATTTTGGGTCAATATAGCGACCTTACAACCAAGCCTTGAAGCAGCAAGAGCCGCTTCGACTCCCGCATGTCCCGCGCCAATTACAATAACTCCGTATCGCTGAGGATAGATATAATTACTCACTTTCTGAAACTGTTTTAAAAAAAAATTCGTACTTTTAATAGTCTTAGTAAAAATATTCTTAATTTGTTTTTCTCATGTTCCACGTAGAACACAAACAAAAAACCAATAACTTACTAACTATCAGGTACTTATAGAAATATAAAGATCCACAATTTGAAAAAACTATCACTTTTATCAATTTGTTTACACAAACCTTTAACCCATAATTAAAAAGTTGTGTAGAAATATTCAAACCGCTGTAGCAGCAATTAAAAAATAGGATACTTTTGTGTCTGATATAAATGCATAGAAAATTTTATCTAACTATTATTTTGTTATTCTGTTTTATTTCGATTCGTCTTTTACCGGCGTTTTCTGAATCAACAATCGCAGAGATGCTTGCAAACATTTCTCCCCTTGCAGCATTGGCTCTATGTGGAGGAATGATTCTACCAATGCGTTTGGGAATGACCCTTACTTTCGGAACTTTTCTTATAAGTGATGCAATATTAAATATCAAATACGGGTTCTCAATATTTACACCTTACACCTTCTTTTTGCTTACGGTTTTTGCCGGCATTTATTTTATTGGACATTTACTTCGCAGAAAAAAAAGATTTAGTGTATTGTTAGGAGCGACACTGGTCTCCAGCATCCTATTTTATTTTATCGCAAACACAGTTTCTTTTCTCTTCGATCCTGGATACTTAAAAAATTTCACAGGCTGGTTACTTGCCAACACCAAAGGTCTTCCAGGTTACCCTCCTGCGTGGCTCTTTGGTATCAAATTTATTTTAAGCAATACTTTATTTGCTTCTGCGTTTTATTTTGCCTTAATGCCTAGAAATGAGACAATAGATGTGGTAATACCTCGAACTCAAAAAATTTAAAACTAACCGAAAACTGATGCTTGATAAAGTTGACTCATATCAATTTAAAGAACATGGCGCAAATGCCAATTTATCTAATGAGGAGAAGGTAGAATTATTAAGGAAAATGGTAAGAATTAGACGCTTTGAAGAAGCGTCACTTAAATACTATAACGCTGGAAAAATGGGTGGGTTTTTACACCTTTACATTGGCCAAGAATCAATTGCAATAGGAACCGCATCGTTATGCGGGAAACATGATCACTTAATTACAGCATACCGTGATCATGGACATGCTTTAGCCGTAGGAATGACCATGAATGAATGTATGGCTGAACTATTTGGCAAGAAAACAGGTTGTTCAAAAGGCAAAGGTGGGTCGATGCATTTCTTTGCACCGGAAAAAAACTATTGGGGTGGTCATGGAATCGTTGCCGGGCAGACTCCTCTAGGATTGGGTCTAGCTTATGGATTAAAGTATAATGGTGATACAGGAGCAGCTTTGTGTTTTATGGGTGATGGAGCCGTTAACCAAGGATCATATCACGAGTCTCTTAATTTAGCTCAACTTTTTGAATTGCCTGTTATATACATCATCGAAAATAATGGTTACTCAATGGGCACAAGTCAAAAAAGGTCATCTGCTTTTAATAATTGCTTAGCTCAAAGAGCCGAAGCATACGGAATTGCTTGGGACGTTGCAAAAGGGAACGATATCTATGAAGTTAGAGCAAAGACCAAAGAAGCTTTGGATAGGGCCCATAACGAAAGTAAGCCAACGATTTTGGAATTTGATACGTACAGATATCAAGGCCATTCAGTTGCAGATGCAAATTCAAAAAAGTATCGATCACCTGAAGAGATTGATCACTACAAGGAAAATTATGACCCAATAAGTGTTTGGAAAAAGTGTCTTTTATCAGAAGAAATTATTGACGATGAAATTTATAAGACAATGGATACAGAGGCTAAAAAAGAAGCCAAAGATTCTGTTACTTTTGCGGAGGAAAGTCCATTTCCGGATGTTTCTGCTATTACAGAAGACGTCTATTACGAAGTTGATGAAGGCACCGAATCAGGCAAGAGAGGCAAGCATTTTTTTCACAATTAAATTCCCACTAAAAAACTTACAATTTAAATAAACTGATATGGCTTTGACTTTATATAGACAGGCATTAAACAGAGCATTGGATGAAGAATTAGCCAATGATGAAAAGGTAGTTATTATTGGTGAAGAGGTCGCTGAATATAATGGAGCCTATAAAGTTACCGAAGGTTTATGGAGTAAATGGGGGGACAAGAGAGTTGTTGATACGCCTATCTCGGAGGCTGGATTTATAGGAATGGGAATAGGCGCTTCAATGCTAGGGGTAAGACCGGTAATGGAGCTAATGTTTTTTAGTTTTGCTTATGTTGCACTTGACCAGATGATTAACAATGCAGCATGCGTTCGCTATATGTCTGGTGGCTTAATTAATTGTCCAATTGTAATCAGAGGACCAGCTAATGGTGGCACTAATGTTGGAGCCACTCATTCCCACACGACTGAAAATATATTTGCCAATGTTCCTGGACTCAAAGTAGTAGCACCCTCTACGGCGTTAGACGCTTATGGCCTTATGAAGTCAGCAATTAGGGATAATGATCCAGTTTATGTCATGGAAAACACGTTGCTTTATGGTGACCCTCTAGCAGCATCAGATTTACCAGATAATGAAATTACTGTACCAATAGGAACAGCAGAAGTTAAAAGAAAAGGCAGCGATGTAAGTCTAATCGCTCACGGAAGGTGCGTTATAGTTGCTCTTGAGGCTGCCAAAGAATTAGAAGAAAAGCATGGCATCAAAGCTGAAGTCGTAGACCTTCGTTCGATAAGGCCACTTGATGAAGAAACAATATTGAAGTCGGTAGCAAAAACGAATCGAGCCGTTTTGGTGGACGAAAGTAAACCCTTCTGCGGCATTAGTTCACAAATAGCCACAATGATTCAGGAGAAGGCATTTGATGACCTCGATGCTCCTGTAAAACGTGTTACTTCTATTGACGCACCAGCTATCTATAGCCCCCCCATTGAGAAAGAGCAGATACCAAATGTGAGCCGAGTAGTTGATATGGTACAAAGTCTCGGTTAAATGTTCTTAGAAATCACCAATTAAGGATTACCGAAAATGCCAGATTTTGTACAAATGCCCCAACTCAGTGACACAATGACTGAGGGAACTCTCATACGTTGGCTTGTTAAAGTTGGAGACACTGTTGATGTTGGCGATCCGTTAGCGGAAGTCGAAACAGACAAGGCGACTATGGAAATGGTTGCTTTTGATGAGGGTCAGATAGGAGCAATTTATGCAGAAGAAGGCTCTAAGTCTCCAGTAGGTGAAACACTAGCTGTTATTATTGAAGAAGGGGAGGAAGTACCTGAAAAGCCCTCGAATGAAGCGACGGCATCTACTAGCAATGATTCAGATAATTCTAAGGAAAGCGAAATAACCACTTCCGAAGAAAGCAATTCAAATCAAACTACTTCCCCAAATTTAAGTACTAATGAAAGGGTTAAAGCGTCACCGCTAGCCAAAAAAATCGCTAAATCTAAGGGGATAGATTTAGGGATAATTTCTGGTTCTGGGCCGGGTGGTAGAATTGTTAAAAAAGATTTGGAGAATGTTACTTCAAACTCACCGAAACCGAGTACTCTAGCTCCCACAAATCCAATAATACATTCACTCAGTGAAGAGGATAAAAAGATTCCACTTAGTGGAATGCGAAGCATTATAGCACAACGATTATTCGAGTCTAAAACGCAGATACCGCACTTTTATCTCAATGTAGAAATTAATGCTCAACCATTAATGGATCTCCGTAAACAAGCTAACTCAGCAGCTGGAGATGGAGATAATAAATTAACCGTTAATGATTTCATTCTTAAGGCTGTTGCGAATGCTGCAGCAGCTGTTCCAGAAGTCAATGCAACCTTTTCCGGTGATTCAATCATTCAATTTGGATCAGTTAATCTATCAGTGGCTATAGCAGTCGATGATGGGCTTGTTACTCCAGTCATTACTAAAGCCAATCAAAAGAGCCTACTTCAAATAAGTTTAGCGGTTAAGGACCTCGCACAAAGGGCAAGGTCAAAAAAACTATCCCCAGATGAGTTCTCCGGAGGAACGATAACAGTTTCAAATCTCGGGGCGTACGGAGTGGATAATTTTGATGCAATTATCAACCCTCCCCAAGCCGCTATTCTATCAATTGGCAGCATAAAAAATACACCCGTAGTTAGTGATGAAGGAAATATTGTTCCTGGCCTTATAATGAAAGTAGGAATGAGCTGTGACCACAGAGTGATAGACGGTGCTGTAGGAGCGCAATATTTAGGTGAGCTTAAAAAACGGATAGAAAATCCTGCCAGCATGCTGATCTAGGGTCATAGAGAATTAATAAAATTCAATAGATCCTCCCTTTCATCTGATTTTAGCGATGAATAGCTTTTCCTAGAGGCAGACCCTTCGCCACCATGCCATAAAATGGCTTCTTCGATGCTTCTAGCCCTTCCATCGTGAAGGAAGAACGAATTGCCATTAACTGCGTTAGTTAGGCCAATGCCCCAAAGAGGAGGGGTGCGCCATTCAGATCCCGAAGCCATAGAGTCCGTTATACCATCTGCAAGATCTTCACCCATATCATGTAATAATAAATCAGTATAAGGGCGAATAGTTTGGTTTTTAAGTTCATCTATGGCTGTCACTGATCCAGTATTTAAAGTTGGTACATGACAACTGGAACAGCCAATTTTACTAAATAATATATCACCCCTCTTAACCGAGGGATCGTTTGGGTTGCGCTGAGCTGGGGGAGCGAGTGTCCTTAAATAAGTTACGACACGTTCAAACTTTGAACTATCAATGTCAGGGGGATTTTTAATTGAAGAAAACTTAATTTTTTCTTTTTGAGTTTTAGTGAAATCTTCAATCGGGTGAATAGGCGATGTGATTCCCATATCTCTCAGAAATGCAGAAGCGGTTTGTGTTCGCAGGTTCGCTTCATTTGCTTTCCACCCAAACCTTCCCAATTCTTTCTGTTTTGTTTCTGGATTATATACAAAATTTGCTCTTCCTGAGATGCCGTCCCCATCTTCGTCATTTGGATCCACCCGATTTAAGATAATCTTTTCGGAAACCGCTTCAAGTAAACCCACACCAACTAATTGTTGAGCTATCCGTGGACCAAATTTGATTTTTGGATGCGGATTTCCATAATACTTATTGAGAATAACATTATAAATGGGCTTTCTTAATGAAGCAGTTCTTTCATTTTTTAATTCTTTAATTTGTTCAGAATAACTAACGCGAACAATGCCCTCTGGCTCTATTGAAGGATCGGATTTAGTAGCCAACTGAAGGCCTAGGATTGGATCACCTTTCAATTGGCCTGGAACATTGAGACGAAAAACTAAACCTACGGAAGCAGAATCTTTATTAGTAGGAGCGCCTCTCCCATCTTTTACATGGCAACTAGAACAGGATCTGGCGTGGAAGAGAGGACCTAACCCATCTCTGGCGGTAGTTGAACTAGGAGAAAAGACCCAATTTTTGTTGAAAAAAGAATTTCCTACAACGTGAGCTCTCCTATTTGTTCTTGAGATATTCGCCAGAGGCATACCAAAGGCATTCTGTCCTTTATTAAAAACCGTAGTGTCGCCCCCACTAAGTTCTGTGTTCGCATTAGCAAACAAAGAAAAGTACAAAATTAGTGCTGTAAGGGAAAAAAATGTAAAAAATAGCCTCAATAGAGTTATTCATCGGGTTCTCTAGAAACTTTAACTCCTGACTTATCAGCCATTACAACCAAATTATCAGCAGTGGATTCCAGTTCCTCAATCAGGGAAATTATCGATTTGCTGGTAGCAGAACCTTCCTCCGCCAAAATGGCTTGATCAAAAGGCCTCGGCACTTCCATAGATTTTTTGAGCGCCGAATTTAATGAAGCATCAATTTTTTTGGTGAGATCGTTATCAATTTCTAAACCCAAATCTTTGATTCCAGTTCCATTAATTATTGAACCATCAGCGCGCGTATATTTACCAGTCCAAATGTTTTTTATACCTATAATGTCATATATAGCATCATTGTGTGTGGTGTCACTAAAGCAAGAATGTTCATCCTCTTGAGCTTTGGACTCGTAGGCTACAAGTATCCTTTCACCAGCCAATTCAAATCCAGATAGAAGAGTCATACCTAGTAAGATCTTTTGAAGGGATTCTTTCGGTTGAGCACCTACGAAATCATTTCTATAATTTTCAAGGTTAGGAGCCCAATCAGCTACAAGACTCTGTAAATTTTCAATTAATAGATCGACTGTAACCTTAAGAAATTCTTTTCTTCTCTCGGCGTTAGCAGCAGTTGTGTAATCCGTGAAGGGTCGATTCCCTGGGCCATTAGCATTAAAATCCTGACCCCATAATAAAAATTCTACAGCATGGTATCCACAACTGATGTTCTCTTCACCTTCTTTTTCATTAAGTGATAGTAAAAGATCTTTCGTAATTTTAGGGAAATCTTTTGAATTGTTGATGATTCCAGATTCTGGACTTCCTTTCACATAATCTACATAAGCTTCATCCATGGGCCAAGCGTTGAGTAAACCCTCAGGCCCATCTTCATCATCAATTGGCCCCCCATAAAATCTGTAAACTTCAGTTTGAAGGTATGGAAAACGAGAGTTTATCCAACTTTCTTTGGCTTCTTCAAAACCTTTTTCGGTTGGCGACTCCAAGAAGGCTTGAATTTTGGCCTTCATGTTATTGGCAAGGTCCAATGAATCAACATAACTAGCGTGCACAATATCAGCATAGTTAAGGACGATCTTAGAGAGCGTCTGTCCGGTTTGGAGAGAATTACCATCTTCGTTAGTCGTTTTCTTTTTGGAACATGAAGTTAAAGAAACAACAAAAATAACAGTAATTAGTGAATATTTGATCATAGCAAAACTTAGGTTCTTAATTATTTAAACGGCTGGTTATTAAAACAGATCATTTAACCTGATAATGATTATCAATATCAGGTTTTTATAAGAATCCTCAAACTAAATTTCCTATGCAATTAAGTCTTCGGATTGTCCTAAATTATCGATCAATTCCAAAAGATGCTTATTTTTGCTCTTATTTAATATTGGATCATCATTGATCAATTGAGCTGCCATTGACTGTGCCATACGAACAAGATCAGTATCCGAAAGTAAGTCTCCAAGTTTAAGTCCATCTAATCCACTTTGAGCCTTTCCGAGCATTTCACCTGGTCCACGGATTTTTAGATCAGCATCAGCGATTACAAAGCCATCAGAGCTTTGCTCTAAAACTTTAAGTTTTTCAAGCGCATCAGAACTTGGTTTTTTAGTCATTAAAACGCAATAGCTTGTATGCTCCCCTCGACCTATTCGCCCTCGCAATTGATGAAGTTGGGCGAGACCAAAGCGCTCTGCATTAAAAATATACATCACCGATGCATTTGGAACATCAACACCAACTTCAATAACCGTGGTACTAATAAGAACAGAAATTTCACCACTCCTAAAACGATCCATAATTTGATCCTTTTCATCAGCTTTTAATTTACCATGAATTAATTCACAATTATGGGGTTTTAAATACTCAATCCAATTTTCAAATTCTCCCTGCACGGAACTAACTTCTAATTTGTCGGAATCCTCAATCAAAGGGTATACTATGTAAGCTTGCCTGCCTTCATCAATTTGAGTTCTTAAAAAATTGATGGCTTCATCAAGATGCTTTTTGGCATCTCTCAAGTAGGTTTTTATCTTACCCCTGCCACTCGGTAACTCATCAATAACGGAGACATCTAAATCTCCATAAACAGTTAACGTTAGTGTTCTTGGTATGGGTGTTGCCGTCATAACCAAAACATCAGGAGCAAACCCTCGGTTGATAAGTTTTTGGCGTTGGCTAACTCCGAATTTGTGTTGTTCGTCAATAACGACGAGGCCAAGATCTTTAATCTCAGAAGATTGATAGAGCAGTGCATGTGTTCCAACGATGACGCGAGCACTTACTCTATCAAACAAGGTTGATTCAGTCGCGGTTTTCTTTTTTGAAGTGAATAAAGCAATGTCAATACCCAAAGGTGTAAGCCAACGAGAAAGGACAGAATAATGTTGTTCAGCAAGTATTTGAGTAGGAGCCATCAAGACAGCATTAGAGTCCGATTCGATCGCCTGGAGAATAGCGCACACAGCTACTAGCGTTTTTCCTGATCCAACATCACCTTGTAAAATACGGTTCATCGGTTTTGGATCTTCCATGTCCTGATGAATTTCATCAACGCAACGAGACTGGGCACCTGTTAATGAAAAAGGCAAAGAATCTAAAAAAGGGTTTATAAACTTTCCGGAACCCGCGTGTATACAACCATCAAGATTTTTATGGCGTGCTTTCCGGTATGCCACATTGAGTTGCAAAATAAAAAACTCCTCTAGGGCTAGAGAATGTCTAGCAGACTTTAAGATTTGCTCGGATTCTGGAAAATGAATCTGATTAATAGCTTCGAACCTAGAAATAATTTTTTTCGAACCTTCTGGTAAAATTTCATTAACATCGGATTGTTCAATTAGAGAAAGGATATTATGAATCGCAGAACGAAGCGGACGCTGGCTTATTCCTCCTGGCAAAGGATATATTGGCGTTATTCTACCTAAATGGATATGAGAAGTATCTTCACCTTTAGATGAAATTACTTCGAATTCAGGATGGTCAATAACGAAGCGGGATCCACTTTTTTTAACTTTCCCAAATATAATCAGCTCCTGACCAGTTAAAATGATCTTATGAATGAAAGGCATATTAAACCATCGTAATGTCATTTCTGACGAGTTTTCGGATCCCGACTCTAAGATCTTTGCTTCAAAAAAACGACGTCTACCAAAAAAACGACGAGAACAATTTATAACTTCAACTCGATAGCAACTTGCTGAGTCTGTTGGTTCATTGGGAAAATTATCAAATGTAGTCCTGTTTTCATATCTTCTAGGATAATGAGAAAGCAAATCACTGACTTTTGAATAACCAATTTTTTTAAGTGAGCTACAGAATCGAGCGTTAAGACTTTTTATTTCTGTAAGCTTTGTTGAGGGCTTCAGTGGCATAACTCATATGGTGGCACTAGATGACCGAATGGCTTTGACGTTCATTTGAATGCTTATATTACCTCTAAAATCGTTTCTAAGAATAGAAAATGCAACGTCCCAAGGAGGCCGTGGCAGACTAACCTCCGCACCGCTGAAATAAATGGCATCACAAATAGCCTCACCTTGTCTTAACGTCATTCGGAGGTGTTTTTGCTTAAGAATCTTTGGCTCTGCTGTAGCATGTAAACCTTTTGCGAGAAGAATAGGTTCCGCGTTACTAAGACCAAAAGGTTCTAATTTTTGATAATAATCAAGCAATTCAATATTGATCTCCTTAAGTTCACAAGTCGTATCAAGGTGTAATTTGGGCATCAATAAAGAGCTATCAACCTGCAGTGAAACAAACCCCTGAAGCTCCTCATTCAGAGCATCCAACTCTTGTTCCTTAATTGTTATTCCCGCAGCCATATCATGACCACCACCTGATTCGAGAACCTCCTGATTATCCTCTATAAACTTCACCAAAGATACCCCATCTATACTTCTACCACTTCCCTTACCCATTCCTTCTGCATCAATAGCAACAACGAAAACTGGTCGATAAATTTTTCTGGAGAGTCTAGACGCAACGATACCGACAACTCCTGGGTGCCAACCTTTGTTTCCAATAACAGCCCCAAAATTGTATTTTCCTGTATTATCACTTTCAACCATTTGAATGGCTTCAAGTGAAACGAGGCTTTCAATTTCTTGTCTTTGCTTGTTATTTTTCTCCAAGTCTTCGGAAATGTTTTGAGCGATTAGGGGATCTTTAGATAATAGTAATTCAAGTGCCCTTGTTGCACTGTCTAATCTGCCGGCGGCATTGATTCTGGGACCTAACCGAAAGCTTATATCCATAGCACTGTAAGGAGGTCGGATACCAGCAATTTCTGTAAGTGCAGCAAGACCTACATTTTTGGTATTAGCCATTACCGCTAACCCTTTTTTTACTAAGATCCTATTTTCTTTGATGAGTGGTACTAGATCCGCTACCGTGCCTAGTGCGACAATATCAAGGTATTCACGAAGGTCAAAATCATCAATTGGACGTGTTTTAAGTAAAGCATGAGATAATTTAAAAACGATACCAACACTACAAAAGTACTCAAAATTATTACCACCAAGGCTTCGAGTAGCTTTGGGGTTTACAATAGCAGTGCAATTTGGCAAACCGCTAGATAAGGCTTCATGGTGATCGAGAATAACAGATTCAACTCCAGAGTTATTGAGCCAGTCAATCTCTTCAATTGAAGTGGTTCCGCAATCAACGGCAATTATTAAGGATGGGGAATGATCATCAATACAACGTTTGAGGGCATCAATGGAAAGACCATATCCATCATCAATTCTGTGAGGAAGAAAAGTAATGGCATCGTTATTGAATGCAGTCAGTACCTTTTTCATCAAGGTTAAAGACGTCACACCATCCACGTCGTAGTCTCCATAGATGACAATCTTCTCCTCAAGATCAATGGCTTTAAGGATTCGCTCCACAGCTTTGTCCATTTGCGGGATTAAAAATGGATCGCTAAGAGACTTGAGCTGTGGGCTCAAATAGGAGGCTCTCTCCTCGTCACTATTAATTTCTCTAACACTAAGGATGGACTCAA
>MDTG01156161.1_pt1 | contig 11266 bp, 8 predicted proteins | sample 811421 | NCBI WGS metagenome assembly MDTG01 (sample SAMN05326645, study PRJNA326480) | marine metagenome | isolation source: seawater | place: Pacific Ocean: South East | collected 2011
AATTGTTCTTATAACTTTTACTTGGCAAGTATTTGACTCTATTCGCTCTAGCTACACTCCAACTCAAGCAATTTTTGTTGTCATATTTGGGTATCTTGGACTTCGTTTAACTTACTTCGTTTATTTTAAAAATAGCTAATTGTCAGGTAAATAACTTATTTGACCAAAATTTGACCCACATTTTGTAGAAAAACGTCTGGTATTGTCTAGTATCTTTTGGTACCACCTAGTACAAGCCTTACATTTGATGATGTTTTAAATTGACACTCTCTCGTATTCTCTGATAATCAAATATTCATTCCTTTGATGGAAGAAGTCACAGGTTCAAATCGTGTAGCACCCACAAGGGTTTTTCAGAAATCTTTACATATTAAAATGTTTAATTTTACAATTTGTCCTAGAGTTGATATGAATGATAAATCTAAAATCAAACATTTTATATTATTTAATATTTTTAAGCAGTTTATATATTAGTTTTGCTTATGGAAACCTTTATTATTCTACAACTTTAGGTCCAGATTTTGATTATTACAGTGGATATTTGGATTATTTTTATGGCACAAAAGATACTACTAACTTAGAACAAGGATTAATTTATTTCTATTTAATATCATTTTTTTCATCACTTAAATCACAATATTTAAATCAATATAATTATTTAGAAATTATTAGCCAAGGTATTCAACTGACGAATTTTATTCTTTATGTTATTGGCTTATTTGGAGTTTTTGTATTTTTAAAAAATAAAAATTATTCAACAAAGATTGCCCTAATTGTGATCACAATATTAAATTTTTTTCCTCCTTTATATGAACTGAGGTTAATATTTAAATTAGAAATTATTCTTTTCCCACTTTTAATATGGGCAATTGTCTTTTTAGATGAATATCTTAAAAATTATTCTGTAAAATTTTTATTTTTTTCTATGGTCCCGCTATCACTTATATTTACTTCAAAGGCAAATTCTGGAATTATGATATTTATTTATTTTTTAATTTTTTATTTTTTTAAAGTTTATAGATCAAATAAATATTATTTTTATTCATCAATTTTGTTGGTATTTGTTTTATTTTGTATTTTAAGTTTTGAAAATTATCAAGCTAATGGGTTACTTATTTTTGAACACAATCTTCCTGAAGGTTTTGATCAAAAAGCAAAATTAGATTTTTTATATCAAGTTGATTTAATAAATCTATATTTAAATCCATTTAGACACTCTCAAAATGGCTCTTACTTGGGAATATTGATTCTTGACACCTTCGATGATTATTTTACGATTTCTTGGAACGATGACTCAAGTATTTTTTATCTAGACAGAATTCCTTTTGTATCACACAAACTAAAGCCTTTTCTTGGAATGTTTTTTACATCAATTATGTATTTTTTAATTATCTGGAAACTATTTAAGGAGAAAAAAAATAGATATATTTATTTAATGCCATTAATTGGGATATTTGTCCAGATGATAATTTCACAATTTACAGGATATAACCCTGAAACTGGAGATATAGCTAAGACTTATTATTATTCATTTTTTTTGGCAATAACATTTTCATTGATAGTTGCATATGTATTGAAGTTGTATTTTAAAACTGGGTTAGTTGTTTTTTTATTATTTATAATTTCAGCAATACATATATTTGGTTTTCCAAAATTTGAGAATGAAGCAAGAAATGATTTTATTCATTTTAATAATCAAATAAGTTACGGATGTACTTTAAATAATCAACTATTTGGTTTTGAAAATAATGACTGTTTAAAAGTTGAACTAAACTTTTGTGACTATATGTATTCAATTTCTAAAAAAATAGAAATTATAAATAGTCAATATGAAATAAAAGAATATGATTTAAGTAACTCAAAAATTAATTTTGAAAAAAACAGTCTTTTTATTGAATCTAAAAATATTAAATCTTGCAACAACTTATTAAGTGATGGCTTTAAACCTGTTAAAGTTTTACGAATACAAAATACACCTTATATCAATATTTTGATGTTTATGTTGTTTTTATTTTCTAGTCTCTATTTTGTAAATGTAAGTAAGAGAAATTGAATAAATTTAATATATTTTTTCTTTTAATATTTTAAATTTATAAATAAGATAAATCAAAATTGTTATAAAAGAAGTTATCAATATATCATTCTCTATATATGAAGAAGGGTCAGGATTATTCCACATTGTTAAATATGTGAAATAAATAATTACTGGTAACGAGTAAAGAAATTTACTAAAAAAATTAGAATTCATATAAAAATAACCAAGAATCAATAAAATGTTTATAGCATTTCCTATACTGTAATAAATAAATCTCATTGGATACCATCCAATTAGAGACCAAAATAAATATACTATTAAGGTCGCAATTAGAATTAGGTAAAATAAATTTTTATTATTTTTAAATAAAAAGTACAAACACAATAGTGAAATTAGTAAAGGTATAAGTAAATAATCAAAAAGATTAAGTGTACCTTCTAAATAACATTTAATAAAACCTGGTATTCTATGACAGAAATATTCCCCATATTTTCTATTACCTCCAGTAAAATAATCAATTATCCAAGAAAATTGTTGATAGGTTTCGGTGTTTGTATCAAAAGTCTTTAAATTATTTATCACAAAAAATAATCTATAAAAACTTAAAGGTATAGAAAAGATAATTATATTTTTTACAAAATTTGCAAGATTAAATTTCTTATTTTTCAAATACAAAAAAAATACATATATGACATAGCTAACAAGAGAGGCCCTGTTGTACATAAACATTAACCCGAATAACATAGACACTCTAAAATCTAAAATATTTCTGTTTTTGACAAGATAAATGGGCAAAACAATTTGTAACAAGGTAAACATTTGAACTGATGGTCCAAATATTCCCCACTTTGCCATTGGTTGTAAAAAATTTAGTAATGAAATGAAAAAAAGATCATAATATTTCAATTGTTTAAGGCTTGCTATTTTTAAAATAAGAATCAAAGATAGATTTAGAACAATTGAGTGAATAAAGATTATAGAAATATAGATACCTAGTTTTTGATCTAAGCCTAAAAAATTATATATTGGTGAGAAGATTTCGTTAAATATAAAAACTATAAGAATATAAATGGGCCTTTGTTGATAAGAGTGATCATTGAATATTATAAAACTGAAATCCTTAAAGCCCAGAAAATACTCATTTTCATCACAACTATACGGAAAATTGAAACTAATTGGTTCGTTAAAAAGTTGAAAGGTTTGCTCAACAATCCGAGAGCAAACATAATAATCTGGTTCTATAAGTTGACTATTAAATAAAAAATAACCAAAAAATATTGAAAGAAGTACTGTGATAACATTTAAGGATAGATAGGTTTTTACAGAATTAACCATATTATTTAAATCTAACATTTATTTCTGAAAAACTTCGAGACTAAGATAAAAACATGAAAAAACTTATTTACTTTAGAAAGTTAAATTAATGACAAATAATTTTATATTCTTTGCGATGAAATTTTTCCTTTTTTTTCTTGTTTTGTTTTTTTTAGGGCGGAGTTTGTTAATAATTTTTAATAAATTCAAATCTATTGATGAAATCAAAATTTTTAATCTTAATATTTATATCTTTTATCCCGTTTTTGGTTTAATTTTTTTAGGAAATTATTTGTTCATTTTTAACTTTTTTTTACCTATTGGAAATAATCTTGTATATATATTTCTTCTATTATTATTTGCTAATTTTTTGAGTCTGCCAAAAATAACTGTTTTAAAAACTTGTTTAAAAAATTTTCCATTATATGTATTGTTTTTGGTACCTTCCTACAATATTTCTTATAATTACGATGCAGGTTTATATCATCTTGGTTTTCAAACTTTACTAAGACAAAACAATATTATCTTAGGAACATCAAATATATATGGCCCTTTTGGAGTGAGTTCAATATATGATTATATTTCATCAATTCTTTGGTTTGACGAAACATTTGTTTATTTTCAATTTTTAAATCTAATTTTTATAATTTTTCTTTACGAATTCTTATTAAATAGCATCAAGAGTAAAGATCAGATTTTAAAAAATATAACATTGTCTTTAATTATTTTTTCAATATTAGATAATTTTGGTATTGAAGGGGGAAGAAATGGCTTTATTTATTTTCAAGGGTTAGGTAAACAAGATATTGCACTTGCAGTGCTATTTTTGTTAGTTTCAATATTTATTTTTTTCAGTTTGAATAACGATAAATTAAGCAAAATTGAACTTTCTACTATTACTATATTGTCAATATTTATTGTTCAATTAAAAATTAGTGGATCTCCAATAATTTTGTTTTATCTTTATTTTTTATACAAAACATCAAAAGAAAATAAAATTAACTTTGCAATGTTTTCAATGTTTATTTCAAGTTTTATTGTGGTTGCTCTTTGGGTATTCAAGTCCATTTTACAAACTGGTTGTATCATTTATCCATTAGTGCAATCTTGTTTTGAAAATTTTGACTGGACAAATATTGAATATATTGAAGCTACTAGAGACTCAGCTGTGATGTTCAGTAATTCATATAATTTTGGTAGTTCTTTTTTTGAGTGGCTATCAAGTTATTTTGATCAACAAATTAATTATGTAATCATTGGTAATTTCTTTATATCGTTTTTAGTTATAAGATTTATATTTTTTAAAATGAAAAACCAAAATAAAATTAAATTTACAAAACACTTTTATGTTCTTATATTTTTATCTTTGTTGTTTTATTTGTATTATGGTCCTGACTCTAGATATTTAATTGGATTACAAATGTTGTTAGTCTCTACAATTAGTTTTTCTTTTATAAACAGATTTTATTTTAATGATAGAATACTTGTCTCCTTGATCATGATTTCAGCCATTTCATTAATAAGGTTAGATTCATATAGAAGTTTTGATTTTTTTTATCATCCAAGAAATGACATTCCTGTTCCAGAAATAATTAATTTTTCTGGTAGAACGATTCCAAAAGTGGGAGACCAGTGTTGGGCTGAGATTAATTGTTCAGCAAATCGCTTTGAATATGAAATTAAAAGTTTAGAGTATAATAAAAAAGTTATTTTGGAAAAATTAGACTAAATATACAATATAATTAAAACTTGTTGAATCAAATAAAACTTAAAACCAAACAACCATTAATGACCTTCATTCATATTTTGTCCCTTACAATTTCTTTTTTAGTTTACGAAATTTATTTCTTTAGCTCAAAGGGAGTAGATTACCCTGTGTATAGGAAATACGTTGATTATTTCATTTATAACGATATTGAAATGGTTAATAATCATGGATTAATTTACTATTACATTAATTCTTTAGTTGTCTATCTTAGAAAAGATGTATTGAACTCAGTTAATGAGATAGTTTTTTTTAGTAACACTATTCAATTGGCAAATTTTTTATTTTATATTATTGGAATATTTGGAATATACAAACTTTTAGTTAAATACAATTATAAAAAAAATCATATATTGATTTCTTTATCTCTACTTCACTGGGTTCCGAAAATTATTGAAATGAGAGTTCTTTTAAAACCTGAAATAATTGGTTTTGCTTTTTTACCCTGGCTAATACTCGGTATTGATGATTATTTTGAGAATAATAAAATTTTATCCTTAATCATCTCACTATTTCCTCTTTCTCTACTTGTAACCTCTAAAGGATCAATAGCTGGAATGATTCTATTATTTATGGTTTTGAAATATATAAAAAATATAAATGTTGATAACTTCAAAATTTTAATAATTCTATTTGTATTATTTCTTATTATTTGTATTGGGGTTGGTTTTGAAAATTTTGAAATTTCTAATCTAAGTTTTTTTGAGGTAGTAACTTCTGATAATTATCAGAACAAAGCAGAAATTAGTTTTCTAACAAATATAAATATTTATGATTTGATATTCAATCCAGAAATTGGTTATCATAACAATTCGTTTATAGGAATAACATTATTAGATACATTTGGTGATTACTATAAAATCAATTTAGGAAGTGAAGATAATTACTTTGTTTACAATAAAGTAAATTTCTTTGAAAATTCGGATGGTAAAAGTTATATTAGAGAATTTACTGGGATGTTACTTACTATCCTGTTTTATTTTGCAATATATTATTTTCAAAAAAGAAATAAAAAAATTCGAATAATATTGCTTTCTCCATTTATAGGGATGCTAATTCTTTTAATGAATTCTTTTGGATTTCCAGATTTAAATTTTGATCCAACTAAAGGTGATACTATGAAACCTAGTTATTATTCTTTTTTTATTGCACTAGCTTTTGTATTTATTATTTGCGAGTTGTTAAAAAACTTTGAATGGTCCAAGAAAATATTTCCTATAACTTTATTTGTAATATTGTTATTTACTATCGGTTTTCCAAAGTCGAATTATCAAGAAATAAATGACAACGTTGACTCAAAAATACAAATTTCTTTATTCTGTAATGTCTTGACACAATTAAATAGTGATTTATCAAGAGAAGATTGCTCAGATGAGATTAAAAAAAGCTGTGAGTACAATTTGTTTGCTAATGAAGCTCAAAATATTTCTATTGAAGATACGGATTCAGTACCAAATGGATATACAAGGGTTTATAGGAGTGACACAATTTTGGGTGAAATTATCCCGGATGAAAAACTTGATGAATTTATTAACGAAGGAGGATATTCTTTGACACCTGTATTTGAAAAAGATGAACTAAAATATTTAAATCCATCTGAATCATTAAAAATTCAAAAAGAGAATAGTGTTTTATTTACTAGTGATGTGGAAGAATGTATAAATTACTATCAAAATGGTTACAGAGCTACAAATGATGTTTCATTACAACTTGAAAAAATTCCATATGTTAATTTGATTTATTTGTTTTTTACTTTTTATCTTATTTTTAAATTTTCTTATTTAAGAAAAAAAACTTAGAAATAAAGTTTTTTTTCTAGTTTTTCATTTATAAATCGTTTTGATTTTCCTTGAAAATGTAAATTAAATAAATTTAAATACTCACCGTTTATTTTGTCGTAAACTAAATTAGTTTGTGTTTTTTTTGAATAATAAACTTTTATCTTTTTTCTTTTTGTTTTAAATTGTTCCTGACTGTTGATTCCTTCTCCATTTGCGAAGTTATTTATAAAAACATGCTTTTCATTGCCAATATTTATAGGTTCAAGTAAATTTTGCATTTCTACTAACTCCATTTGTACTATGTAATGATATAAAGTCATGTCGCAAACTCCTCCAGGATTGTTTTTATGATGTTGAATCTTATCTTGAATTAAATTAAATTTTGATTTATTTATAAATATATCTTCATATAGCATTTCATAGTTTTCACAAAACTCTTGGGTTATTAAACCTGCATGAACACTTGATGTAAACCAGTGATCTTCCCATACTTTTGGTATACAAATTGCATTTTTAGCTTTGAAAGAATAGTCATTTATATTTTTCAAAAGAAGGTTGTCACTATCGCAGCTAAAGATATTTTCAAGATTATAGTCTTTCATAAATTCATATATAAGAAAAAGTCTCATAAACCAGAAGTAATATGAATACTCGTCTTTATCTCCAAAATGCTCAAATTTTTCTCTATAAAACTTAAATTTTTTATTATTAAAATATTTTCTTATATCTACAAATGTAATATTCTCGTATTTCTCCAGATGCTTTACAGACTCATTGCCAATCAAAAATACTTTATTGTTTTTGCTTGTGATCCTTAAGCTAGTTTCTAGAAAATCTGATATTTTATCGTGAACTACAACAGTATTTATATTTTTCATTTTTTTAACAATTTTTTTAGCGTATACATAAAAAAATATACAGGGTATTTTGAATTAAAAATTGTTTTGTTAGAAATAGTTTGTTTCAAATCATTTAGTGCATTTACTTTATAATTGAATGAAAAGTAATATTTTTTATTGAAAAGTTGTCGATAAATATTTTGAAAATATTCTGCGTTATCATTTATTGCACCTTTTACAGTCCATGGCTTAAATTTTCCAGAATAGTGTAATAATCTAATTTCTGATTCCATTTGTTCGTCAATTTTATATGATGTATTATCTGCTTCCATATCAACTTTGTAGTTCATATTTTTGTCTAATATTTCGTAATTACCATCAAATGTAATATTTAATACATCCTGATCCCAAAAGAGTAAGTTTTCTTCAAATTCATTTAATACATTAATAAAACTTGCTTTTAAATTACTTTTTTTCCATTCTTTAAGATTAATGATCATCACCCCCGCATTAAAATATTTATCTGATTTAAGTTTGAGTTGTTTTCTTCCATAATCAAATAATGTATTTTCTGGAGCTACTGAAATTATATTATTATTTTCATTCATTTTACTAACTGTTTTTTTGATATAACTTTTAGGATTATTTATTGAAAAAACGTCACAATCTAAATAAGTTATTGTGTCAATGTCGTCAACTAAATAATCCTGAAGGAATAATCGGTAGTAAGTAGCTTCACTTACATGGGTTCCTAATATATTTGGAAATTCTAATCCTTTTAAATTAACTTTTGAAACATTTACTTCATTTAGCATATTGTGATTCAAAATCTTTTTGGGTAAAAAATCAGATGTCGAAAAGTTTTTATGCATAATATAAATATTTATTTTTTCATCAAATGTTTCAAGTAAAGAATAAATAGAGCAAGAAGCAGGAATATTATAATTTTCATCAAAACAATAAAGAAAGTTGTACATTTAATTTACTCTAAAGAATATCTTTTTTTTCTATTTGAAAGAATCTTATCGAACGACTTTTTCCACCAATCTTGATTTTTTTTATACCAGTCAATTGTTTCATACAATTGTTTGTCAAAATCTTTATCTGGACTCCAACCTATAGATTCAAGCTTTTTTGTATTAACCGCATACCTAAAATCATGACCTGGTCTATCTTTTACAAACTCTAAACGATCTTCATTAAGTCCCATTAAACCAAGAATTTTATTGGAAATTTCAAGATTAGTTAAGTAGTTTCCTGATCCTATATTGTAAGCTTCACCAGATCTTCCTTTATGAAATACAAAGTCTATTGCTTTACAAGTATCTTGAACATAAAGCCAGTGTCTTATGTTTTTTCCATCTCCATAAATCTCTATATTTCCACCATATTGAAGATTAGCAAAACTAAATGGAATTAGTTTTTCAGGTTGTTGATACTTTCCAAAATTGTTTGCTGGCCTTAATATTTTGATATCTATCCCAAATGTATTCTCATAAGATTTAACAATATGTTCTGCTCCAGCCTTTGAGGCAGAATAAGGAGATGATGGAAAAAATTTATCATCTTCAAGAGAAAAGTTTTTATTTATGCTTCCATAAACTTCATCTGTTGAAATATGTATAAAAGACTTTGAATTGTTTTTTATAGAAAATTGAAGCAAATTAGATACACCTAAAATATTAGAATTTATAAAAATATCTGGATTGTAGATCGATGTATCTACATGGCTTTCTGCAGCAAAATTAAAAATTCCATCTAAACTATCTATTTGTAAATCTTTAATTTGATTAATATCATTAATATCAGCTTTAAAAAACTCTATTTGATTATTTTTTTTTGAATTGTATTCGGAGTATGAGTTAGTTAATTTATCAATGCCATATATTTTGATATCATTCCCATAATTCTTTTTTAAAAACTCTATAAAATTATATCCTATAAATCCGAAACAACCTGTGACCAAGACTTTCATTTACTTAATGATAATAAAAATTTGTTAATCAATTCAAAATTAACTGTAAATTGTCAGCATACTCTGAGCCGCTAATTGAAGATATATATTTTTTCAACTCATTCTTTGAAATCCAACCATTCCTATATGAAATTTCATGAGGTGAGCAAATTAACAATCCCTGACGTTGCTGAATTGTTTTTACGAATGATGAACAATTATAAAAAGATTCAGCAGTACCCATATCAAACCATGATGTTCCCCTGCCAAGAGAAAATGATTCAATGTTTTCAAGTCCGTATTCATATAGAATATCAATTATTTCTGTCTCTCCACGAGAGGATTTTTTTATATTTTTAAAATGATTAATAAATTGCTTATCCAAAAAATAAAGACCTATAACAGCATTATTTGAAATATTTTCTTTAGGTTTCTCGATTAGCTTTGAGATAGACGCATCAGAGTTTTGTACAATCACACCAAAATTTTCAGGGTTTTTAACCCACTGATGAAATATAGAAATCTCTCCATTATTTTGTACTATCTCTTTTAATGTGCCAAAAAACTCGCCACCAAAAATAAAATTATCGCCTAGTGTAACAAGAAATTTTTCTGATTTTACCAAATCAATTGCAACATTTATAGCATCAGGTATACCGTCAGGATTATCTTGAATTGAGTAATTTATATTTATACCTAACTCTTCACCATTTCCTAAAAGGTTATAGAAAAATTTTTCATCATTAGAGTTACATACAATGGTTAAATTTCTAATTCCAGCTAGCATCGGGATTGATAAAGAATAATATATCATCGGTTTATCATAAATGGGAAGAAGATGTTTATTAACTATTTTTGTATTTGGAAATAATCTCGAACCAGTGCCGCCGGCTAATATAATTCCATCTATGTTACTCACCCTTTAAGATTACAAAATGAATTTTGCTATTTGACTTATTATTTATATTTTTTTAAAGAGTGTTTGTATTCATTCCATTATTAAGGTCGTAATAAACAAGGGGCTGAGAGAAATAATAACAATCTGTATGTGTAAGAAGCCCAAGCCAACAATCCCAATCAGAATATAATTTTTTTGTTTGTATATCTCTAAATTTTCCTATTTTTAAAATTAAATCTTTTTCAACAACTACGGATGATGTAATAATACAATTATGGACTTGTATAAACTTTAAATTCCATATCTCTGGATACTCGAATTTGTAAACAAAGTTTTTTGTGAATAACTTTTTTAAGGAAGAATTCTTGTAAATATTTGAAATTTCATTAAAAACTAACTCCTCATTAAATTTTTTGTTGGCTTTGCCTTGATCAAATAAACCATTATTTGCAAAAGCATCAGAGCATGTCAGCTTAAAAGTACTTGATTCTAATTTTTCAATTTGCATTTCTAATTTTTCAGACATCCAGTAATCATCATCATCCAAAAAAGCAATATACTTTCCTTCCGAAACATCGATCCCATAATTACGTATACTATCTGAAAAGTAACCTTTGCTCTTTACAGAATTGGTTTCTAAATTAATTACTTTTGAATTTTCAATAAAATTTAATTCTTTA
>MDTG01174180.1_pt1 | contig 11266 bp, 11 predicted proteins | sample 811421 | NCBI WGS metagenome assembly MDTG01 (sample SAMN05326645, study PRJNA326480) | marine metagenome | isolation source: seawater | place: Pacific Ocean: South East | collected 2011
TGAATGACTCTTGCTTCTCTGTATTCTTTCTGTTGACCTGCTGCGAATTTCTTCTCAAGCCAGCCATGAGCTTCTTCTGCTGAATCAACATTGTATTCTTCGTTATCTTTTACTTCGTTGATGTTGGCAACAATGTACTTGAAAGTTTCAGTAGGACCCGCTATTGCTTGGAACAGTTCTTGGTCATTTTCGATGCCAAGTGCTCGCATCAACAATACGACTGGGATTGCAGTTGTTCCAGCAGTACTAATCTTTACCATTAGCATACCATCTCTTCTCTTTTCTACTGTCAATGGTTTTCTCATACCATCTCTTTGTGAGAAAATCTTAGCAACTTCTGTTTGTTTCGCATATCTGTTATTGATTTCAACAGTAACTCTGTTTGGCGCAAGGTCTTCCATTGAAATTAGTACTCTTTCAGTACCGTTGATGATGAAATAACCACCGGGATCAAGTGGATCTTCGCCCTTCTTTCTCAAAAGACTATCCAATACCTTGCGGTCTTCTTCAGATGTAGTTGGGTGTAATTGTCTGTCACCAGCGATGTGGCTTGGATGAAGATTACATCTCTTACTTCTGACCATGATTGGCATGCTGCCAACTTGAACACCTTTCTCGGTTAAACCAGGCTGATCGTCTTTGTAAATAGTGAAATCCATTTGAACAGGGGACATGTATGTCAATTTCCTAAGTCGGCATTCCATAGGGAGAGATGCGTGATCTGAACCATCTGCTTCTCTGATGTTGGGCTCACCAAGTTGGATGTTTTTTACACGAATGACTATGTTTTGGTCCAATACGTCGAGTTTGATTAGGCCGCCTTCCTCGTCCACTACATCTTCATCTGTTCCAACCCTTATACTTCTGACAATTTTCTCCATTCTCGACAGTGTATTATCGCTGGAAGGAATACAATCATCATAAGATGCCAATTGATGGTTAACTAGGCTTCGTTGTTTGAAAAATGCTTCAATTATTTCTTTCATGATATCACCTCAGCTTAGCTGCCCTCCACGATTAGTCTGTAGGCAACCGACTTGCCAGCAGATGGAGATTTCCTGATGACCTTGAGTACACGGTCTGAAATCCACCCGGCAGGGAGTGGAACGTAGTCTTCTGAATCAGCATTTGCTTCCATCATTTTTTCATGGGTTTCTTTGATGACTTGTATTACTGGGTCTGAAATAAGAATTTTTGGTAGTAGTTCTTTTGCCAACCTCATTTCGCCTGTTTCGTGGTCTTTCTGTAGAAGACCCCACGGTTCTAATTCTGATTCTTCATCCTCGACAGCGATTAATTCCTGGTGAGGCACAATTATGTGATTGAGTACGTTGAATTTCTCTCCCGCAAGATCGTTGTCCTCAACCTCTGCAATTGCGGTCTTTGAAATGGTTATTTTCTTGCCTCGCTTCTTTTGTCTTCTGTTTCCTAACTCAGCGAGAGCATTCATGGCATCTGTAAATGTTTGGTCATCTTTTGAAACACCAAGAGTTGAGGCTATTTCATCAGCCGTCATTGATTTGATGTCATTCATGTTCCGGTCGGTCGCCAACTTGTGTGCGTACTCTTCCGCAATTCCCATCTCCATTAGGCGTTTTTTTGTCGCCGACTTAACTACCATTCTGACACCCCACATACCCGCAGTGCACTGTTCCTGTGGTTAGTCAGGCGGGCCTGACGGGGTTCGAACCCGCGACCGACGGGTTAAAAGCCCGTCGCTCTACCTGACTAAGCTACAGGCCCAAATGCAATCTTGGGCTTCTTGGCCGACCTACCAGTTATTATTAAATCCATCGGCATTCGTTTGGGCTGAAGAAAAAGGGATAGAGTCGAAATTTCAACACTTTTTTCTATTTTGTCTCAAGAAAGAGTGACAAATAAAACCTTCGCCTTTGTCACGAGAACCGTTCCCATGGAAAATAACAGCCACATTTCTAAGGAAATAATTCAGAGAGAAATCGAATCTCTTGATTCACCTTTTGACGAAATTGATTGGAAACCTGCAACCAATTTCGCTTTTAGTCTAAGTATACCAAAAACGGTATACCCGCCTAGAGAAGATACTGATTTACTTGCAAATCGAATCATAAAATTGGGACCTGGAAGAGGCAAAAAAATGTTGGAGATAGGTTCAGGATCTGGGGCGATAACAATTTTAGCAGCATCGCTGGGCTGGAAGGTTCATGCATGTGACATAAATCCCTTTGCAGTTTCTGCAACAAAAGGCAACCTCGAGCAAAATGGATTTAGTGGGATTGTAAAAGAAGGAGGCGTTGGTCCTGAAAAATTCCCATTTGAGGATAAATTCGACTTAGTTATCTGGAACCTACCATATATCGTAAGTAGTGCAAATGATGAATATCTGGGTCCAATGGAAGATGCTGCATTGCTGGATAATGACTTGCTTGGCTTAGACGTTCGACTTGCCCGATGCATCAAAAGTAATCAATTACTTACATCAGAGGGAATAGGAATTATGGTTTGCCGTATTCAAAGTGTAAAATCATCTTATTGCATATCTCATCGAATATGGGATAGGATGCAATTTGACGATGGTGAAGAGATAGTTACTGTCTGTTTGTGGGAACCATACTTTTCATCAACTGCGCTTTTCCTTGAAGAAACAGGTTCAACAAATCAAGATATTATCTCGGGAACTTATGACAAAAGCCATATTTACACAGGTAAGCAAACTGAGGGAAGAGGACGGTACAAAAGAAAATGGGAATCCATGGAAAAAGCATATGCAGGGTCATGGGACATTTCTGAAAATGAAAGCATGCCACCAGGAATAATTCAACTCGCAGCAGCTTTGGCTGTTGTTAATGCTTTAGATAACGATCAACTTTCTGTTAAATGGCCAAATGACATAATGATAAACCGTAAAAAATTAGCAGGAATACTTGTTGAATCTGTTTCTTCAAACGATAAATCAAAAATTGTATTGGGTATAGGGATAAATATAGTAGGGAGTAGTTCAAAATTTGATTTTACTTATTCTAGTCTATCAGAAATTGGTAACTATGACGTACATGAATTAGACAGAGTTTTGCATCTTAATATTGCAAATCTGTTCCAATTATCTGGAAACCTTCCTCCTGTTAGAATCAATGATTTGATTCCCAAAATAGAAAAATTGGTGAAAAAATATGGAAACCCGATTTTTAATAATTTGGAATACCCAGATTTCAGAATTTCAGAAGAAGGGAAATTAATTCTTGGTAACCATCTTGTAGACGAAATTGACACGGTTGATTGGGTTTAATCTTCAAGGACTGCTTCTATGGCTTCATCTGCTTTGTTAGCATCTTTCTTCCACAATCCAAAAGCCAAAATTGCAATTCCTATTGGGTACATGATATAATCATAGATAATCCCTCTTGAAACCTCATAATGAATTTCAGATTCTTCTAGAGGCACTATACTGAATGTGTGAACTCCGTCTTCTTCTGCAGTATATTCCCATTTGTCATCTACATTTTTATCGCTATACTCCACATATCCAGAAGGTTGTATTACTTCAGGACGTACAATTCCTTCGTTTACAGTGATGTAGAAAATATCCCCTTCCGACAGGTCATATTTTACTTGGAAATAATCTTCATCTTCAGGAATAATTGTCGGAATAGACCATGCTTGGATGATCAACATAATCAAAATTATCGATGAGCCTATCAGAATCATTACATTCTCGCTCTTAACTGGCGGTGCATCTCCTCCGGCGCCCATGTCTAGCCCACCATACGTTTATTCTTCAACGCTTTCTTGGCTTTCTGGAAAAATTCATTCTTTCTCTAACCAGCCTAATCTTACCACTCGAAGTCACAGAAATCACGCGCCCTGATGAAAATATTGATTTTATTGATTTGTAATCTTCGAGTTTAACCTCAAAAATGCACATATTATTTTCAAAATCAAATAGTTTGACTGGAATGTTACTTACGAACTTGATAAGATCCCTACGCGAGTCAAAACCTTCGCAAGTACAGCCAATCCATCTCCTCTTGCCCCGAAGTGCTTTTGTTAGTTTCTTCGGCATAAAATACCCTGTGAGGGCATTTATCTTAACATAATGGCTCATCAGCCCTAATACAGCGGAGTGGTATATTGACAGAAGAAATCATCCAAGAATCGAATCAGGTTGGTTTCTTGGACTTGATAAAAAATATGTTATCTGCAAGGACTTTACCTCATATCATAATGATTGGCATACTGTCATTTGTTTTACTGCTACTAGTAGACACTCAAGAAAATTTTGTATCCTTTGGTTTTATTGCCTTGTCAATATCATACGCAATAATCGCCGCTATATCTAACAATAATACAATGCAGAAATTAATTACCTTACCTGAAGATAATACTGGTTCTAAGTTATTTATTCGTCTTATGATGAGTTTCAGAATTACAATTGTCCCGATACTACTTGCTAGTGTTATTGTTGGTCTATTATGGTATGGACTTGGAGGAAATGATAACGAATGGGTTTCCCCAATGTTAGCATCATTGTTTATTGTTTGGTCTATTGCACAAGCCGCATCATTTAGAACTGGAATGGTAGAATGGTTGTCCAATGGACTTGGAGATGCAAAACTCCATACATACAAAGAAAAAATTTCTACTGCCTCCCAGTTTATTGTGGTTCAATCATTCGCTTTTGCAATAATTTGGATTGGGCAAGCGGTTAGTGATGCTGAATCACTGTCTGCTCAGGATGCGTTAATGGGAGGTATTGCTTTCTTACTGATATCTACATTATTACAAGTGTTTACCCTTTGGATCTCAAAAACAGAAAGAGAAAATCTGGGAGTGGAAAAGGGAATGGCTGCATTTTCTTTCAAGTGGATGATTATAGCTCAACTATTCATTACTTGGCACGCCTTTAGCGTATATCGTAGAACATGGATGAATCCATCTGAAATTTCAACTCTTATTGAAGAAGGGATCTTAATGGCGACAACAGTTGTATTTGCGGTGTGGTCTTTAACCACATATACGGTAAGAGATGGTAAAAGATTGATCTCTGAGAATGCATCACTACCTCTTGGTATTTCATTCGGTTACGCTTATGCAGGTTCAGTTGCGATGTTGACTGGGACCTTCGATAGTCTGCGAGAGGTCATGATTTTTGGCCACATTCTTACAATATGTGCGATGATTTTACTAATTCGGCCAACACTTAGAGCAAGTAGAATAAGCAAGGATATTCTGCACAAGGCAAAGAACATAGACATAACCACTGAACCTGACAAAGATGATTCAGAAAATGAAGAATCAACTGAAGAAGTGAATGAAGACTGGCAAGAAAATGAAAAGGTAGATTGGGAAAACAAAACAGGTATCGAAAGCGAAACAGAATGGGATTCAGAAGAAGATATCGAAGTAGTAGATTAATCTATAGAAATTCCACCAAGTTCGTCCAAACCAGAAACTACAGCAACTACCCTAATTCGACCTACCAAATCATCGCTTACTCTAGCGCCAAGAATTACCTGGGCATCATCATGGAATTTAGATGTAAATGCGTCTGCAATAGCACCTACTTGACCTACTGTCATACCATTACCGCCTTCGATTTGCAATAAGCATGCTTTCGCACCATCAAACGATAGGTTTGCGAGTGGAGCCCCCATTGCGTCGTCTAGCAAAGAAAATGCATCATTGGGATCTCCTTGGCCAACTAGAAGAGTAGAACCTCCAGGATGGCCAACAATAGTCTTCAAGTCCATCATATCTAAATTAATTAGGCCTAATCGGAGTAATGTTCTAACTAAACCTTCGACGAATTCTTCAACCCATGAAGCGCCCAATCTCCAGTCAATTCCTCGCTCTCTTGCCTGCCATGCAAGCCTGTCCAGTTCTAGTCGCACACAAACATCAGAGTTTGATTCTAATTTTGGCAGACCCTCTTTGGATACCTTGACCCTTGTTTCTTGGGCTTCAAATGGAATTGCTGCTATTGTAATTACGATCGCTCCCGCCAGTCTTGCTTGCCTTGCAAATTCAGGCCCGGCTCCGGTTCCAGTTCCTCCGCCCAAGCCAGCAAGGATAATGACTAATTCAACATCACTCAACAATTTTCGCACGATTCCGGAGGCATTTCTCATCCTCTGCTCACCCAATGGAGGTAAAGCAGCACAACCTGAGTCTTCGGATTGTTTTCCTAGCCTAATTAGATGTGCTTGATCGTAATCAAACGAGGCTTCGTCAGCATCGATTAGTACTAAATCGACATTGTTCCCACAAACAATGTGAGCTCTTTTTGCCCAAGAGCACCCCAATCCGCCTACACCGGCGATTAGGATTTGTGCGCCATCCATGATTATCCCTATTCATCTAGGTCTATCAATCTCTTCCCACATATCTCAGGTATCTTCTTCTAGCATCCCTAGCCCATGAGTTGTCTGGTTCAAGTTGCAAGACCTTATCATAAATTTCAACAGCTTTTTCAAAATCTGAAAAATGTCTACCATAAAGATGTGCTAGGTTATTCAAAGCAGGAATACATTCTCCGTCTTCCTTTAGCATATCCAACAAAATTTCTTCCGCTTTCCCTAAATTATTCCTCAGCATTTCTTCCTCGGCGTTGTCTAAGGATTCTAATTGCTCGGATGTCAAATCGTAAGTGTTGTCAAAAGCGTAATCTGACATAAACCTCGCTATATCTTATTCATCATATGGTTTGTTATTTCGCGAGTGTATTATTATTGCTCGAAAATGTAACACTGCTACCCTAATTTATGAAAAATAACAAGGAACGATTATAGGCGAAATGAGAGTCGGACAAACATAGAGGGATTAGCCATGCCTACGCAGAAGGTTTTCATCCGAAGTTTGGCATCTCTAATTCTTATTTCGTTAATGCTATTTCCAACCGTCACAAACGCATACCCAGGAGGCATTGGGGGAGAAGAGGTTTGGGCTGAAGGAGATATCAATGATGTTGCTAAAGAGGGGTGCTTGTGTCATGCTGCAGAACCATCCAATTCTGTTATGATAATTCTTGATGATGTCCCGTATTCTTGGGCATCTGGAGAATCCTACAACATGAGAATGGAAATTGTGGGTGGACCAGAATCCTCCAGCGGAGGTTTCTCTGCTAGAGTTAGTGCGGGAGAACTATCAGGAGATGGTCAAGATTGGGAAGGTGACACCATGGCTAGAACTCATTCCAATCCCAATACCAGAATTTACTCATTGACATGGACTGCCCCTGAAACAGGTTCTGGTACTGTCAACTTCTGGTTTACAGGAAATGCAGTAAACGGTAATGGCGCTCCTGACGGAGATTTATGGAATCAGTTGCAATTTAGTCTCTCAGAAAACGGTTCTAGCGAAGACAAGCGAGGTACAAAGACATTAATCGCTGGAAGCGGAACCCCTGAAGCACCAGAAAAATCATCCGGAGCCATAGATATTTCAACACTGGGGGCTGGATTTAGAGCACACTGGCTTGGGCTGTTAGGATTCGGTGCTGTGATTGCTGTGATAATCTTCTGCGGCTTAGTCCTTCGATATGGCTTCTCAACATCTTACAAAGGACGTAGCAACTTATTGAGGCTCAGATACAAAGTAAACAGAAGAGGTGATCAGTGATGGCAAAAGATACAATCACGCAACTACTTGAAAAGGTAGCTTCTGGCAAAGTCAGCGTAAAAGACGCAAGAGCAGCCCTCGAAGATGCGTCATTAACTGAAGAACAAATGGATGCTGCAATCAATCATGGTGTTTTCAACCCAGCAGAACCAGGAACCATAATTTCTGCAAGCCTAGCGCCTTCTGGTAATTCGGCTTTGACAATGTTCTTCTTTGGCTGGGGCATATTCTGGACACTGTTCTGGTTTAGCACGATGCTTTATGGACTCCTCAACGGAAGTGCGTGGGATCAACAACAACTTTCTTACCATCTGGCTATGGGAATAACGACCCTTTTGATGATGGGTATAGTTTACATGAAATGGGTACTTCCTGACAAAATTATTGTCAAGCACTCCCAGAACAAGTACATACCTGAGCATCAAAAGGACTGGAGAGAATATAACTGGTGATATCCATGGATGGCATGAGACTAAGACCCGCACCTTCCGAAGAAGGATCTGCTTCTAATGCACTTGGTGATATGAAAATAAATCGCAGGCAATTCATGAGATATGGATTTAATACAGCAGGAGGAGTTCTTGCTGCCAGTTTAGGAGCACTTGGATTTGCTTCTATTCTCCTACCTCCATCTGGAAGCACGGGAGGAGACTCTGCAGTCAAATTCTGGGCGAAAGGCCGTGAAGAAGAAGCGTGGTATGGAGCAATGCACCTACAACCAATGACAAAATCATCATTTGAAACAGAAGCAGCGAAATCAAATGTCGGCATGGCAGGAGCGCAAGGTGTTTGGAATGGTCTGCCTGTAATCGTAAACTATGTTCCACACGCTGAGAACTCTGGCAAACCTATAGCAGACAACTCTCCAAGATTCCAAGAAATGCCAGGTTACGACATTGCCAAAAACTATGTTGGCCACGCTACAGAATTTTTGTTATCGAATCCAGAAGTTTTTGACCCAAATAACAATCTTGTTATGTCATTCGGAAGATGCACGCATTTGTGCTGTATACCTGGATGGCAACTAGTATCGAATTCATTCACAGATGATAACTGGACACCCGGTGGAGGAGATGACGGTGGAACTAAGATGTTCTGCATATGCCACTCAAGCAGATTTGACCCTACAGCGATTGAAGTTAACAGAAACGCCAACAGGTCTAATGGACAAATGTTTGAATACCTTGGAATTCGAAGAGCAGGAGGACCTGCGCCTGTCGGACTACCAATTATCCCAATCATCATGAACGGAGATACCATTGAGGCATCAACTGAATATACGGGCTGGTTGACCTATTGCGACTGAGGTGATTAGATGAGCACAATTTTCTGGGTACTCTGGTTCTTCATAGCCTTCCTTATCGTTCTGATTGCGTTTACACTCCGAAAGGAAAACGAGGATATTCCACGTAGAGAAATTCTTCGAGCCGTTGAAACCTCTGGTAAAATGGGTCTGGCTGAAAGATCATTCCTCTGGGTATTTTCGTTCTTAGATACAAGATTCCGCATCCAAGACTATTGGAACATGAGCAAAGGTGCATACTACAACATGCACAGGCAAATGCCATTAACTCACGCTGAAAAGTACAAACTGAGAATTATTTGGTATTGGTACCCTCTGTATTGCCTGGGCGGAATCTCGTTCCTATCCTTCATAATATTAGTTATCACTGGAACAGTACTAGGAATCTACTATGTTCCAGGAGGAGAGGGCGACCCATCTCCTGCTTACGCAAGTATGGAATACATCATGACACAACTGCCGTTTGGATATATCATAAGAGCTGTACATCATTGGGGAACTCACTTCATGGTAGCATCAGTATTCTTGCACATGTGTAGAGTCTACTTTACTGGGGCATACAGAAACCCTCGTGAATTAAACTGGTTGATTGGAGTTGCCTTGATGGCATTAACGATTGTATTCGGTTATTCAGGTTATTTGCTACCATGGGACACATTGGCATATGGTGCAGCAGTTATTGGAATCAACCTTGCAAACTCCACACCTTTGATTGGAAAATATATCGCAACTCTACTATTCGCAGGTTCATCATTATCTCCACGAACAGTAACAAGAATGTACTTCATCCACGTATTCATATTACCAGTCATTGTTACTACATTGATTATCATTCATTTGTTTATAGTTTGGGTTCAAGGAATTGCGGAGCCGCATTGATAGGAGGTGAAGAGTATGGGATTAATGGAAAATTTAGGTGCTGTAGCGTCAACATACATGGATGAGAAGGAGAAACTCCAAACCGCTGAAGAGAAGAGGAAGAGAACTCGTTCAGGTCACGGATTCTGGCCTCACGAAGTTCTTCGAGATTCCTTAATTTTCGGCTTTATGATCGCGGTTTTATTGTTCTACGCTTGGTTAATTCCACCACCACTTCATAGTGCAGCAGATCCGTTCGCACAAGCTGGATTCGTATTCCCTGATTGGTATGTATTGTTTTCATACGGATACCTAAGATGGGGAGAATATCTCCCTCAATTCGATGTTCCATTAGGACCAGTTGGTGACTTCTTTGGTCAACCATCATTCCCATGGAACGCTGCATGGTGGGGAGCCTTCCTAACTGGAATCCCAATAGGAATCTTGGCTCTTCCTCCGTTCTTAGGAGGTCGTGAAAAGAGACCTGTCGAAGACCCGTGGTTTGCTAGTGCAGGTGTAGTTTACCTCGCCCACATTTGGTTCATTTCAGTATTCTCAATCAATATCTTCTTAGAATTATACGGTAAGAATAGAAGTGATTATTGTAAATTAGATAGTCATGGTGACTTATTGTGTGGAACAAGAGACCCATGGATTGCCGATTTATTCAATGCGATACCGTGGGTGTTAACCGGAATTTTGTTATGGATAATGATTTACTTCATAGCCAAATGGCTATTCAATAATGCTTGGGGAGCAAGATTCACACCCGCTCATGCAAAGAGTTTGATTATCGGAGCATTCGTTGTTGCTACAGCAGCCACTGTTGTAACTTATCCAGTATATGATAACGGGTTCTGGGAAGCAAGAGGATTACTAACAATTGCTGATTATCAGGAATTAGAAGACATGAGATCACAACCTACAGATGTTCAGGTTGCCGAAAGAACTAGTTTCATGGATGACCAAGGATTCGAGGGGGACATAGTACCCGCTTCTGCTTGGATGGAATGGAATATATATCAGCCCACGCGGTATTACATGATAGATTTCGCAGATAATAATGGACATCAAGATTTAGATGGTAAAGTCAATGGTGCTCAAGGAATAGAAAATTACACCGGTGAAGAAACGATTTGGGCGACTGGGACATTCTCAATAACCGATGAGTATTGGCCTGAAGACAATGATTTCAAAACTGTACCTCTAGATGCAACATGTGCTACAAGAGCAAGTGAAGTAATTATTGACGGAGGCGTCTCAACATCGAGACTAATCGAATCTAGTTTAGTGATAACAAACCGTGATTCAGGAAAGACTGTTGTCGACACAGATTGTTCAACTGGTGAAGCTGGAGTAGAACTGAAAGCAGGTTCCTATGATTACGAGTTTAGGGTTAATTCGATGGGACAACTAGCAGCAAACGACAGCGTAATTGTTGAAACATCATTCACAATCAAGGCATTCCAACCTCTACTTCTCTATGGAGAGAATGCAGGAAATGGATTAGCA
>MDTG01404028.1_pt1 | contig 11266 bp, 12 predicted proteins | sample 811421 | NCBI WGS metagenome assembly MDTG01 (sample SAMN05326645, study PRJNA326480) | marine metagenome | isolation source: seawater | place: Pacific Ocean: South East | collected 2011
CAGGCTGAAATTACCCAGCAGATTTCCGAAATTGTGGGCGGCGCCGACGCCCTGGCTTCGGCAAAATGAAAAGAGAGAATAAACGATGACAAAGATTGCACAAAAAACACCTGTTTCGTCCGGCCGAATAGCAAGAGTGACCGGACCTGTCGTAGACGTGGAGTTTCCCCATGACTCGATTCCGGAGATCTACAACGCTCTTACGACTGAGATAGTTATGGGAGGGGAAACCAGTGTGTTGACCCTCGAGGTAGCCCAACACCTTGGGGATGATCTCGTAAGGGCTATTGCCCTCAAGCCAACCGATGGCTTGGTCCGCGGGCAAGATGTGCTCGATACCGGAGCGCCCCTCTCAGTTCCGGTAGGAGATTCCACAAAAGGCAAAGTATTTAACGTTCTTGGGGAAGTCTTAAATTCTGACGACACCCTTGAAGGGTCGGAGCGATGGGGGATCCATAGGCCGCCCCCACCTTTCGATCAGCTGGAATCAAAAACTCAGCTATTTGAGACTGGTATCAAAGTGATTGACCTGCTTACTCCCTATGTCCTGGGAGGAAAAATTGGGCTCTTTGGCGGGGCTGGTGTTGGTAAAACTGTTCTCATTCAGGAAATGATTCAGCGAGTCGCCCAAGATCATGGAGGTGTATCTGTTTTTGCTGGTGTAGGCGAGCGAACTCGCGAGGGAAACGACCTAATTCATGAGATGGAGGAAGCGGGAGTTTTTGACAAGACTGCACTAGTTTTCGGTCAAATGGACGAGCCGCCCGGCACTCGACTGAGGGTTGCTCTCTCGGCATTAACAATGGCTGAGTATTTTAGAGATGTCCAGAATCAAGATGTATTACTTTTTATCGACAACATATTCCGATTCACTCAAGCTGGCTCCGAAGTTTCCACTCTGTTGGGGCGTATGCCCTCGGCTGTCGGATATCAACCTAACCTGGCTGATGAGATGGGAATTCTTCAGGAGAGAATCACTTCTACTCGCGGTCATTCGATTACTTCCTTGCAGGCCATTTATGTTCCTGCAGATGATTACACGGATCCCGCTCCGGCTACTACTTTTGCTCATCTCGACGCGACAACTGAGCTGAGTCGAGACATTGCGGCTAAGGGTTTGTACCCTGCGGTCGACCCACTGACATCGACAAGTCGAATTTTGGACCCACTTTATATTGGAGATGACCACTATCGGGTGGCAACTATCGTGAAGCAGATTCTTCAGAAAAACAAAGAACTTCAGGAAATAATTGCCATTTTGGGTGTCGATGAGCTTTCGGAAGAAGACAAAGTCACGGTTTCTCGAGCCCGCCGAATCCAACAGTTTCTCTCCCAAAATACCTACATGGCCAAAAAGTTTACGGGAGTTGAGGGGTCGACAGTTCCGCTGAGCGAGACAATTGAGTCTTTTGACGCCATAGCTAAGGGTGACTTCGATCATGTTGCGGAGCAAGCCTTCTTCAACGTTGGAGCAATCAGCGACGTTGAAGAGAAGTGGTCGGCCATGCAGAAGGAGATTAGCTAGATATGTCTGATTTGGCCGTAACGGTTGTAGCCGCTTCGGGCGAGATTTGGTCAGGCTCAGCAACTATGGTTATCGCCAGGACTACCGAAGGCGAGATCGGTGTGTTAGCCGGCCACCAGCCCACCCTTGGAGTCTTGGCCTCTGGAGAGGTGCGCATATCAGTAGCCAATGGAGAGAAAGTAGTTGCTAAGGCTGAAGACGGCTTTCTCTCCGTGGACAACAATCAAGTTACCGTGGTCGCGGGGGCAGCAGAAATTATTTCCTGACGATGATCATCATCTTGCCACCCTCGGAAACAAAAATTTCTGGAGGTATGCCCGGGTCCTCCCTACGCCTGAGTGATCTAAGTTTTTCGAGCCAAACCCCGGCCAGGCATGAGCTTATTGACCAATTAATTGAACTCGTTGCTGATGAGCAGTCAGCTTTGAGGGCTCTCAAACTCGGTCCTCGGGGGCGCTCGGATGTTGATAGAAACCGAGAGATTCTTCAGGCTCCCGTCATGCCCGCGCTACACAGGTACACGGGAGTCTTGTTTGATTCGCTCAGCATGTCTACGCTTTCCCAAGACGCGCGGTCGTGGTTACTGGAACGGGTAGCGATTTTCTCTGCCCTTTTCGGGCTTATCCGGGCATCTGACCTAATTCCGGCATACCGACTGTCATTCGATACCGTCCTTGCCGGGGGTTCGATTAAGTCGCAATGGAATTCTGTTTCTGTAAATCTTTGGTCTGAGGTCCCAGATTTTGTAATTGACCTGCGGAGCGAGGGTTACAGAAAGTTGTCTCCAGTTCCGCCGGGTAAGGGTGTCACGATTTCCTTAGTTAAGCAAAAAAAGGATGGAACTAGGAAAAACTTGGGTCATTTCAACAAAGCTGTCAAAGGTCAGCTGGTGAGAAAGTTCTCGGACTCCCGCCCAACACTCAATTCAACTTCGGATCTCGTTGAGTGGGGCCTAAAAAATGAAGTCCTTTTCGAATCGGTGTCAGACGGGTCTGATTTTCTAGATCTGGTGGTCAGAGAAAACTGATTCCTTCGCCGTGCAAGAGCTCTCTCTTAGTTGGAATTCCCTTCCCCGCGCTGTAGCCAGAGATTTTTTTGTTTTTCCCTAATATGCGGTGACAAGGAATTACAAGTGGTATCGGGTTTGAACCAACAGCAGAACCCACTGCCCGGAAAGCCCGGTGGTTCCCAATCAGCTGTGCCAAATCTTCATAGCTGAGAGAGTGTCCAAATGGTATCTTCTGAAGCTCATTCCAAACCTTAATTTGAAAGGTGGTTCCCTTCAGACCGATTGGAAGATCAAATTCTTTTCTTTGTCCGTCGAGGTATTGGGAAATTTGCTCCCGGGCTTCCTCCGTGATTACGTCGGGATTTGAATCTGAAGGCTGCTGGGCAATCTTAAGGCCAGTCAAATTGGTCCCGTCAGATCTGACGAGAACAAAGCCAAGTCGGGTGGCAAAATTCAAGTGGTAAAGCACTTATTTACCCTAGTCCTAATATATTCCTGGCATAGTTTTTTCTCGGTCGGTCGATGAATCAGTCCTTGAAGTCTGCGACAGATGGCTGAAGTTCCTCCTCGGCCTCCAACCTAATGTTGATGCCTTGGTTAAGTTCGGAGACTTCCTCATTTAGCGTCTCAAGTTCGCTTAGGAGACTGTTGAACTGATCTATCTTGTCTTGCAGCATTAGTCTCAGCTCTTCGAGGCGTTCTTGCTCGGCCACTAGTTGTGCCCGCGCGGCATCAAATTGTGATTTAGATGGAAAAGCCCCCGGCGTTGAAGCTTTTTCATTGAAGAGTTCAATTTTGGAAGTCAGGCTTCGCGCAGTTTCTTCGTAGGTGTAGCGAAGCCCCTCGATTTCTGCGTTCCGCGAATCGAGCTGGCTGCTGAAAACCTCGAGTTCTGCTTGTATAGTTTCGAAAACCACATAGACTTCGGCTGCAAGAGCAGCAACTTTTGAGCGGTCGTCAAAGTAGATTGAGTAGTGATCTTCAAGAACCCGGGGAATCGCAGAAATTTCGGTCCCAATTATTGCGTAAAGTTCTGGAATTCTGGAATCTGGATCCATCGCTTCATATTCTTTGATTCGTTGCACCAGCGGATGGCCGGGCCAAAGTGAGGCGAAAGTTTCCTCGAGTGGAGCTTTCAAATAGGCCTGCTCAGCATCGGACATTCGAAACCATACCGCGTGAAGCATTTCGTGCGCCGCTACTACGGGCTCGATGCTATCCAAGCGTTCATCGGTTACGTCATATAAAAAAATCTGGCTTGAAGCGGGTTTGTAACACCCAAGAACTCCGATTCCTGGCTCTTCTCTACTGCAATATTTGTCGAATTCGTAGGCCGGAACTATCTCTGGAAAGGAAGCTCGGAGATATAAGTAGCCTTCCCCGGATAAACCTGCTCTTCGGGCGTAGGAATCAATTTCGGATGATGTTTCAAATTGTTCAGCCCTAATCAGGTCACGAATCATAATCTGATTTTCCCAAGCCCAAAGAGCTCCCCAAATCAGTCCCATCTGGAGGACAAGTGCCGCCAGTGCAAGGAAAACTCCGAAGAATCGCAAAGCCTGATTTCCTGGTCGCAAAAATATAACCTTTCTCGCAAGACTATTCTCTCGGACAATAAGGCGAATTTTCAGAGCGTGAGTCCGTGTGGCGTTGACACGTGTGGCAAACCTGTCAGAGGACTCTTGCTGTGTACTGTGGGTAATATGAGTCTGTTTGATGCTCGCTCAGTAACGCCACCCTCACCTTGTGCGGGTTGTGGGGAAAAGGTGCCGGCATCAAGCTTTTTTTGTCCCGATTGTGGCCAGTCAATGATAAGCGATCCGGCTCCTTCCTCAAAAATAAGGAAAATGGTGGCGGATGCAAGAGACTCAACTAAAGATGTCCCCGATTTTTTTGAAGAGAGCCCAGGGCCCAAAACAACCGGATGGCTAAGACGAAGTCTCAATTTCGGAAAAAGAATTACTGTAGAAAACGCAGAGGGCTCTCAGGATCCTCAAATTAGTCTGCCTGAACAAGATACTCAAGAATTATCTCTGTTCGAAATGGAGCTCTCCGATAACAGCCGAGGGGAAAAGACCCGAGTGCAACGTCCGCCAACCCGGTTCGTCCTAAAATTTGATAACGGCATGCAGCATACCTTGGGTGAAACGCCTGGAATTATTGGCGTTCGGCCCTCCTCGGCTCAGGATATGCCGGGCATGCATAGAATTTCGCTTGAGGATCCCTCGGGTACTGTTGCTCTGGACCATCTCGAGTTCGGGAACAGGAATGGGGTCTTTTGGGTGAAGGACTTGAAGTCGGTCAACGGGACCGTGGTTGAAGAGCCGGGCACTAGGCCTCTGCAATGCATACCGTTTGATACCTACTCATTAGTTCGCAGCTCACGAGTGACCATCGGAGCTGTTTCCTTTACCTTGCACTGATATTGAACTTGGTCAGCGCTTCCTGCTGCCCAGAAGGGCAAATACGAACCAGCATCCCTCAGCTTTTTATCCTGGAGGAAAGTTCAACAGGTTCAATTCCGTGGGCTAAACCTACCTCACGATTGTAGAGTAGGCCACCGTCGGTGCTAAGTCCCTTTGCGAGTCCTGCATCGATATTTACAGCAGCATCGAGACCGTTATTGGCAATCATAATGACGTAGGGCAAGGTAGCGTTTGTTAGGGAAGCGGTAGAAGTTTGAGGAACTGCCCCAGGCATGTTTGCGACACAATAGTAAATGCTGTCGTGCACAATAAAAGTTGGATTTTCATGGGTCGTTGGCATTGAGCCCTCGAAACACCCGCCCTGGTCGACCGCGACATCGACCAGCACACTTCCTTGCTTCATTCTCGAGACCAGGTCTAGCGACACTAATTTTGGAGCAAGAGCACCACGAATCAGAACTGAGCCGATGACGAGGTCAGCATCCAAACAGGATTTTTCAATCTGGAACGAGTTGGAAGCCAAGGTCTTTACCCGACCAGAATACTGAGCGTCCAGCTCGGCCAGTCTCCTTAAGTTCGTATCTATCACCGAAACCTCAGCGCCAAGCCCGACGGCGATCGTCGCCGCATTACTTCCAGCGACTCCTCCACCCAAAATCACAACATTCGCGGGCCCTACTCCAGGCACGCCCGGCGCGAGCCGACCCATTCCCCCTGCGGGTTTCAGTAAAGTTGAAGCTCCCAAAATTGCTGACAACCGCCCAGCAACCTCGCTCATCGGGGCGAGAAGAGGAAGCCCCCCTGCTTGGTCCTCCACAGTTTCATAGGCTATCGAAGTGGTTTTTGACCTGAGTAAAGCAGCGGTAAGCTCGGCCTCCGCCGCGAGGTGAAGGTAGGTAAACAAAATCAGCCCCGGCCGAAAATACTGGAACTCCTCGACTGTTGGCTCCTTAACCTTGAGAACCATCTCGCCAATAGACCAAGCATCCTGGGCGTTCTTGGCAATCGCGGCACCCTCAGATTGATAATCGGCGTCTGTTATTCCAGACCCTGCGCCCGCTCCTGATTGAACAAAAACTTCGTGTCCGGCCGAGACTAGCGAACGCACACCAGCAGGAGTCATCGATACTCGATATTCGTTGTTCTTAATTTCACCTACAACAGATATTTTCATCTCTCGACACTGCCTCTCTACCTGGGCCCAAATTTCACCCTCTCCTGCGGGTGGCTCAAAACCTGAATTAGAGCGAAACTTCCAATCCACCCGCAATCATAGACCCTCCCAGAACCTCAATTTTTAGAATATCGCGCAGACGCTCATGGTCCCGAACGGAAATAGCCCCCACCAGTTTTAGCGCCTCTATTGCTACCAAAGATGTGGCTCGCATTGAGCCGTCAAGAATCTTTACCGCTACAGCTACACCCTCTGAGGTCCCGATGACAACCAAGCCCTCGGCTCCAATTTTGGCGATGTTTCCAAGAGTTTCGATTGTCACCGTATTGTTGCGACCGTGACCATCAATAATCCATGGATGCTCCACCACCGCATCGACAAGTTCTTCTTCGAAAGCGGTTTTGCGGCTTGCTATCTTTGCGATTGCCTTACTCAGTCCTTGCATGCTGATCGCGTGCAAAGGGGCTCCGCAACCGTCAACAGTGGTCATTGACGGTCTTTCACCAGAGTATTCAGCGATTGTTTCGCTTATTGCGAGCTGCAATGGATGACTCAAGTCCAGGTAATCATCGGTGGGATGTCCCATCTGGATGCTCGTCGCCAAAAAGCCCGCATGTTTCCCTGAACAATTCATGGCTAAGCGGCTAGGCCCTTCCCCCTGAGCTATTAGTTCGGCTCGCTCTGAGATGTCGAGAGGCCAGTCCTCGGGGCACTTGAGGTGAGCTTCCTCAAGACCGTAGGTCTGTAGAAAATCTCTGACTAATCTGCGATGGTCCTCCGAACCGCAGTGGCTCGAGGCGCTTAAGGCCAAGTGTTCAGTTGAGAGGGACGCCCCCATTTGTAGCGAAGCAATCGCTTGCACTGGCTTTAGGGTCGACCGCGGAAAAACTACGGCTTTGCCATTACCGCGCTCAAATAATTTATCGCCCGAAAGGTCGGAAACTACAACCACGCCCTGATGAGCCGACTCAAGCTTGCCATGCCGAGTCAGAACCGCAACCTGCACCCCATCCTGAGGTTCCAGCCATGAAGAACTCATAGCTTCAAAGAGAGCTCAGAGCCTCGTCTAGTACTGCTATCGAGGTGAGGAGTTGCTCATCCGTAATCACCAAGGCCGGGAGAAACCTCACAACATTTGCGTAGGTCCCTGCAGTGAGCACCAGGACGCCACTACTCATGGCAAAATTCTGAATCTCCTTAGCTAACGAGGCATCAGGCTCTCCAGTTTTTGGATCAATTAATTCCATTGCGAGCATTGCTCCGATTCCCCTCACGTCCCCGATCTGAGGGTATTTTTTCTGCAATTTTTTCAAGGCTGGCTTGAGCGTGGATTCGATCCGATTGGCTTCCGCCAGCAGGTTTCGATTATTTACCTCCTCGAAAACGGCCACAACTGCTGCAGAAGAAACGGGGTTCCCGCCAAATGTCCCGCCAAGCCCGCCGGGATGAGAGGCGTCCATAATTTCGGCCCTGCCGGTCACTGCAGCAATCGGCATGCCTCCTCCAATACCTTTCGCACTAGTCACGAGATCGGGTTCAATTCCAAAGTGCTCAGACGCAAAGTATTTTCCAGTTCGTGCCATGCCACTCTGGACTTCATCCGAGATGTAAACAATCCCATTGTCTTTACACCATGACAAAAGAGCCGGAAGAAATCCCTCGGCCGGGACTATGAAGCCTCCTTCTCCCTGTATTGGTTCCGCAACCAAGCATGCGAGGTGTCTGGCACCCACCCGCTTTTCGAGGAAGTCAATGGTTCGGGCAGCAGCGTCGCCTCCGGAAAGCCCGTCATGGTAGGGAGACGAGTTTGGGGCGTGATGAACCGACCCTGCCAGCGGCCCAAAACCCGAGCCGTACGGATGAATCATGTAGTTCATCGAGCTGGTCAAATTGGTTCTTCCGTGATAGCCGTGATGAAGAACCGCGATTTCACTTCGACCCGTGAATTTTCGGGCGATCTTCACAGCGTTCTCCACTGCCTCTGCGCCAGAATTTACAAGGACAGATTTCTTTTCAAAAGCTCCCGGGGTGTGTTCAGCAAGAAGCTCGCATACTCGAACGTAAGGCTCATAACCGGCCACGGTAAAAAGAGTGTGCGTGACCTGAGACGCCTGCTTGGCAACCGCCTCTACAACGGCCGAGTTGGTGTGACCAACCGTCATGACCCCTATACCTCCGGTCAGGTCGATAAACTCATTTCCATCAACATCCTCGACTAACGCCCCGTGAGCTCTTTCCACGTAAATTGGGAAGGTTGCCGCAACTCCCGCGGAGACCACTTTCGAGCGTCTTTTGTGGATCTCAATCGAACGTGGTCCGGGAATCTTCGATGCGACTTGACTATTTAGCTTGCCGGAAGAGACATTTGCTTTTGGGTCTGTCATTGTCATAAAACCTAATTCTAGAGGTGTCAACCTGTGTTTCAACCGTATTCAGGGTCATAGAGTAGAGGTATGGCTAATCACCGGTATCGGGTAAGTGCACAATGGGTTGGTAATCTAGGTTCGGGAACAGTTGGATACAAGTCGTATTCGAGGGACACGGTCGTCCGCGCCGGAGATAAGCCCGAGCTTCGCATGTCAGCAGACAAAATATTTTTTGGCAATGCCTCCCTCTGGAATCCTGAAGAGGCCCTCCTTGCAGCACTTGTGCAGTGTCACATGCTGAGCTTTCTCCACCTGGCGTCCAGTGCAGGTGTAGTGGTGGAATCGTATGAAGATAATGCTGAGGGAATTCTCGAGACTGAGGTAAATGGAGCAGGAAAAATGTTGGAAGTTACGCTTCATCCGAATGTGGAAATCTCTACAGGTGATATCGAAAACCTTGCAGATCTTCATGAGCGAGCCAGAGAGATGTGTTTCATCGCCAACTCCATGAATTTTCCAGTGAAGCACCAGCCGTCGGCTTCGAACCGGAGTCGGGCCTAACCAATTGACCGTAATCGGACGAATTGAGGATATTTTGAAAGAGCATTTTGCACCGCAAAAAAAATCACTATTTCTCTTGGGAGCAGCCCTGAGTGTAATCATGATTTCGGGTTGTGTCGCCCAGGACTCGGATGACCCAATTGTTTCAGATTTTCGTGAAGATGCTGAATGTGCCGTTAGCGGAGATGGAGTTCGAGCTGTCTCGGTGTCGGAAAATTTTGGTTCTACTCCAGTGGTCGAATTCGAACCTCCCTTGACCTCGGTGATGTCTGAACGCTTTGTTACTTTCGAGGGTGACGGCGAAATTGTTGAGGATGGAGACTCTATTCTGATTCACTATTCACTCTACGGTGCAAGCTCCGGAAACTTGATCGAAGATTCGGGTTATGAGGAGGGAAGCCCTGTCGAGCTGATAGTTTCCACCGGGGAATCAACGTTAGTCGGTTTCTCGCTGACTGCTGCCTGCTCAAAAGTTGGGTCCCGGGTCGTTGGTCTAGTACCTCCGAGAGAGGCTTTCGGTCCAGAGGGCCTCCCGGATTTTGGATTGTCCGCTGGCGAGTCAGTCATTTTTGTTCTGGATGTTCTCGAAATCATGGAACCTCCAGAGAAGCCCCTAGATAGTTTGGAGGGTGAGCCAGTTGAGCCCCCCGAGGGTTTCCCCGCAATAAGTTTTGATTCTGAAGGCCTGCCAACGATTTCGGTTCCCAATAGCGACCCACCCCAAGATTTCTCTTTAGCGGTTCTCATCGAGGGCTCGGGAGAGACAGTCCTGGATGGTGATGTTGTGGTCGTTCATTACCACGGAGTCAATTGGACGACAGGAGCGACTTTTGATTCCAGTTGGGCTAGGGGAGAGCCGGCGAGTTTCCCGACCGGGGGAGTTATTGCAGGTTTTCGCGACGGTCTAGTGGGTCAATCAGTAGGGTCTCGAGTGATGCTCATTATTCCCCCTGAGCTGGGTTACGGTCCCTCTGGCGGAACGTCCGACGGATCGATTGGCGCAGAGGACACTATTATCTTCGTTGTCGATATTCTCGGAACTCAGTGAAAAGCCTATTTTTTCAGCCGTTCAATACGTTCAACAGCTCTTTTTCTGCTTGTTGATTCGGTTCCAAGAGTGCGGCTGATTATTCTGAGCATCAATCCAGCGCAAAACGGTGCTGGCCAACGGGGGGATTTAAGTCCCAACATCGAACGAAAAATGGGTCTGAGTGTGGATATGGCTCCTTGCATGAGAATCCAATAGGGGACTCGCGCAATCAGCGGGATAGGGGGATTCTTGAGAAAAGAGACTGCCTCCTGGACCCGTTCGTCTGAGCGAAGAACCGGCTGAAAGTTAGCGAGGCAGCGCTCCAACTCTAGGAGAGATTTAGGCGGATTTGTAAGCCCCATTAGCTCGCCAGCCTTCGACCATTCCCTCACATACCGGTCTGCGCCAGACTCTCCGCCGAATTCCGCGGGTATTTGATCTCCCCAGACTTGATGAGCTCCTAAAAAAGCATCTGTAAAAACCACGTGAACCCAGGTGATTAGGTCCAAGTCTTGGGCAGAGTAGTTCTGAAGTGTTTCATCACCTATCTCCGTTTGGAAGGACCCCTTGACCCTGGAGTGCATTTTTTCAACACGTGTTAGTTCTTTTCGGACCGTTTCGGTTGATCCAAAGGTAGTGGTTACCACCCATCTCACAGTTCCTGACAGTCTTCCCAAGGGGTCAGTTGCGTAGCGCGAGTGGTCATGAACTCCAGCCATCGCTCCAGGGTGAAGCGTTTGCATTAACAATGCCCTTATTCCCCCTACAATCACGGATATGTGGCCGTTCACGTGCCAAACTGCAGATTTTGGTCCGAAGTAACCCTTGTCTGAACCGTCGCTCATAGCCCTAACCCAGGCCGGCTCGCCGTCAGGATCTCCAGAAAGCATCTCTAAAATTTGCCGCCGCAGGACAAGTCGCAAATTACTGAATGGGTCGTTAGCTGGCACTCTTAAACCGTGGCAGAGAATTGCTGATAGGAGTCTGGACGGGCAACGTCGGGAATCGCGCAAGATTTGGGGGGCAAGAGAGGCCTCCCATTGTCTTGTAGGGTTGTCTTATGGCTATTAGCGTCGCAGTAGTCGGAGCAACTGGTCGGCTCGGATCTCAAGTGGTGAGGGTCATTGAGGCCATGCCAGACATGGAGGTTTTCGCAAAGCTCGACTCCAAGTCGG
>MDTG01139019.1_pt1 | contig 11265 bp, 6 predicted proteins | sample 811421 | NCBI WGS metagenome assembly MDTG01 (sample SAMN05326645, study PRJNA326480) | marine metagenome | isolation source: seawater | place: Pacific Ocean: South East | collected 2011
GTCCTCCGAGCTTTCTTCGCGTTGCTCTCTGTTGTTGTTGTCGTTGTTGTTGTTATTATTGTTATTCTTTCCGTGTCGATTTCTGTGTTGATGATGTTGATGCCGATTCTGTTGGTGAAGATGGTCGTTCGTCCCGCGCTTCGTCGTCTTCCCTCCTCCTCCTCCGGATTTCCGGGACCTCCCGGCCATGCTCCTCCTCCTCCTCCTCCTCCTCCTTCGACAAAAAAAAAGAATACTCAGAGTCGTCGTTCTTCTCGAGTATTATGCCCGCACGGAGAGAGAGAGAAAGAGAGAGAAGATGAGAGGGAAGAAGAAGGAAAAGAAAAAGAAAAAGAAAAAGAGAGGGAGTTTTTGACATTTGAGACGACGACACGATTTGACACTTCTTTTTCAACAAAGTCCCCTTCTCTCTTTTTGTCTCTTTTCTTGCTTCTTCTTCTTCTTTTTTTCTTTTCTTTCGCGTTATTAAAAATAGTGGTTGTTGTTGTGTGTCTTTTTTTCAAAGTCCTCCTCCTCCAGTCCTCTCAAAAAAAAATGCAAAAAAAAAGAGGTCTTCTTCCAAAAAAAAAGGGTTTGAAGATGAAAGAAGAAGAAAAAAAAGGCGAAAAAAGAAAAAGGCGAAAGAAGAAGAAAAAGACGACGACGAAGAAAACCTCACAAAAAAAGACAGAAGAAGAGAAAAAGAAAAAATGCCATCATCATCATCTCCGAAAGGAGGAGGAGGGACGAGGAGGAGGACGAAGAGAGCCCGGGAACATTCACCACCCGCTTTGGGGACGACGACGATTCAGACGACGACAAAGAAGAAGAAGAAGAAGAAGCGGAAAAGTAACGACGACGACGACGTGAACGACGACGAAAAAGAAGAAGAAGAAGAAGAAGAAGCGGATTCAACAAAAAAAGCAGCAGCGCTTTCTTTGACGGTGGTGGTTCCAAAAATTCGGGAGGAGGAGGATGGGAAAAGAAGACGAACGAAGGGAGGAGGAGGGTCGTCGTTGTGCGCACCCATCGTCGTCTTAGAAGGTCACGAAGGCGCGGTGAACGACGTGCAGTTTTCCACCGACGGCACCGTAATCGGCACGGGAGGGAACGATCGATGCGTGCGATTGTGGTCGTACGATATTGTTTTTGAAGAAGGGACTTTGACGACGAAAACGACGACAGAAACAACGCAGAAAGAAAAGAATTCGATCGAAAACGTCGCAATCTTGAGAGGCCATAAAAATGCGGTGTTATCGCTCGCATTTCTCTCGGATCAGTTCACGATTGCCTCGGCGAGCGCAGATAAATCGGTCCGAGTGTGGGACGTGGAATATGGAGAACAGGTGAAAAAATACGAGAAGAACCACGCGAGAGCGATAAACTGCGTCGACGCGAACGAACGAGGCGCGAGTTTAATCGTCTCCGCCTCGGACGATGGGTACTCTAAAGTTTTCGACGTAAGAGTGGCAAAGAAAGAGGTGATGAAGTTGAAGCACAAGTTTCCTGTTGTTTCGTGCGCTATGAGACAGGACGGGATGGAATGCGCGACGTCTGGCGTGGACGGAATTGTGCGAACGTGGGATTTACGAAACGCGACGAGGTATCACGACGCGCCGAAGGAAGAAGACCGAGAACGTTTGGCGAAAGAAGATTTATTGAATTTAGATACTAAAATGACGACGTTAACCATGAAAAACGGCCACGCGGACATCGTCACCGGTCTCGCGTACACCTGTCCAGACGGATTCGAAGTCGCCTCGGTCGGTATGGACGGCAAGTGCAACTTGTTCGACGTAAAGCCGTTTCGAGAAAACGGGGATTCGAGAGTCGAGAAAACATACAAAGGCGTCCAAACAGATTTCGAAAAGCGAATTATCAAGTGCGCGACGAGCTCTCCTTTACTCTCCAGTAACGTTTCGTCGAAACCAACGTACGTATCTTCCGGTTCCGCGTGCGGCAACGTCTTCGTCTGGGACCAAAAATCTGGAAAGATCAAATACAAACTTCCCGGCCATAAAGGAAGTTGTTTATCCGTCGCGTTTCATCCGTTTGAACCCGTTTTAGCCAGTTCGGGCGCGGATGGCAAGGTTTTCTTAGGGGAATTAGCTTTGTAATAACACATAATAATTCATTCTGCCTGTAATTCGTTCCGCGTGTGGATCGTCGTCGCGCGTTGTAGTGTTGTTGTTCCGTCGTCGTCGTCGTTCAAAAATGGCGTTTGTTTTTTTCAAATGTCTTTTTTCCCTTTTTTTGTCTTAATAAGTAAAATGTTGGCGGCTTTACGCAGGACTCTTTTCGAAACTTTTGTGTCGTCACAAAAAACGAGGAGGAGGAGGAGGACTTTGAAAGACTGTTGTTGTTTTGATGTCGAACAACTCGACACACAACGGCGAGGAGCCGACGTCGTCGTCGTCGTTTGCGGGCGAGGCCGGGTCTTTCCCGTCCTCTGGCCCTTCAAACTTCGACCCGTCGTCGCCTCGCGCGGACCCGGTGGCGTTCGTGCGTCAGCGAGAGCACGAGACGCGCGAAGCCATGATCGACATCGAGAAAGCGAAGCTGATCCGGGAACGTTTGCGCGAGTGTTATCGCCGGGAAGGCGTGAACCACTTCGAGAACTGCAAAGAGCTGGTGGAAAAGTACACGGAGGCGTTCCACGGGAAAAGCTTGGCCAGGATAAACGTCATGAGAGACTCCAAGTAGTGACCACCACGGACGACGACGACACGTTGTTGTTATAGACGTCGTCGTCTTGGGGTCAATGCGTCGCGTACCATTTTTTTCAGACGTTTTACGGAGCGGCCTGTTGTAACGAGTAGTAGCAGTAATACACAAATAATAATAAATACACGTCCCAACGACGCGAAGACGTCGGTTCGCCCGAGACGTGGCACAAACACGCAAACTCCCCCAGGTTTTTGGCGTGTTCGATACTCTCGAAACCTTTTGAAAGAGAGAAGAAGTACATAGTCTTTTCGCACGTAGTTCTTTCGAGAATACATCCATTGTCCATACAAGTCCCTCTTTTTTTTACTCCCCAACATTGTTAACACAACACAACAACCTCTTTTGTGACAAAAAAACACATCACATCACCGCTCTCTCCTTTTGTTGTAAAAGGTCCTTCCTCTCGGACGCAGTATTCATCAATTACCCACCACACGAAACGAACCCTTTTTGTTGGTTGGTGGTGGTGGTGGTGTTGAGTCAGGAGGACGCGCGCGCTCGACGCTGAGGAAAGTCGAGGAGAGGAGAGGCGCGCGTGTGTGCGCGATTCGGAACCCACAACAGATTCGATTCTCGATTGGAAACATCATCGTGTGTTGTGTGTCCTCGAAAATTTGGAGATATTTATTCGTCGCAGGCACGCGTTTACTTTTGCGAGAAGACGCGGGGGGGAGAGAGGAAGGCGAGACAGAGGAACGCGAAGAAGGCGAAGAGATAAAAGATGGCACCAACAGGCCCTCGAGGCGTGGGCGCTGCCATGGCCAAAAGCGAACGCGCAAAAAAAACGCGGGAGAAGGAAAAACAGGAGGAAACAGAAGAAAAGAGAAAAGAGGGCGGTTTGACCGCGTTCTTTAGCCGAGGAAGAAATCGGTCGGAAAGAGACGCAGAAAAGGGAAACGAGGAAAAGAAGGATGAAAAAGAACTATCGATTCGAGTGAAAGATTATAAAAGACCAGGAGTGATGAGGACGGTGACGTTCTCTAGTACTACAAGCGCCGCGGCGGCGACCGCGGCGAATGCCGTTGGCGAGGAAAACAAAGAATTTCAAATGGCGTTAGATCGAGAGGATGAGTTGGACGTGTTGATGGAAGATTCGCTCGACGTTTTGTTAGGTGAAAACAACGATAGGTCGCCGGGCTTTGGCGATAGAAATCAACCGTATGTGAGAAGAACGAAAACGCACCCCGCCGCGACGATGAACGCGAACAAGTATAATACTTCTTCCGACGATGCATATAAGAAATACAAGAAAGAATTTGAACGAAGTAAAAGTCAAACACATAACCAACATTTGGATACGTTTGCGAACTCGTTCGCCGGCGACGGCGACGAATACAGAAATAATACGATTATAAAAAAGACGCAAACGAAAAAGAGTCGGTACGTGTTGCCGAACCCAGAGAACACATGGTATCCGTCATTGGACATCGTCAAAAAAGCATTTCGAAACGTTCTAAACGAGGTCACAAAGAGAGTGCTGAAGACAGACACGCAGTTGGGATTACGTTCGAGCGGTGTGAGGAAGAAACAAGTCCGATGGACTATGAATTTGGCGAAAATTGAAGCCAGGAGAAGACATCGCGACGCGGACATCAGAGAGGACGATCGGACTTGGGTGCGAGGAACGAGATTCTTTGAGTTTTCACAGACGAGATTATTTACGACTTGGATTGCAACCATGGTGTTTTTATACGTCCTCACGGAAGGTATCGACAACTGGGCCGGTATTGCAACAATGACAAAAGTTGGCGGGTGGCGCTTGGCGTTTTTCAACGCCATTCAATTAATCATCAACATCACGTTTTTAATCGAAGCAATCGTGAAAATCGGCGGTGCCGGTCCAGTGGTTCGCGTGACGCACAAAGAAACGAATTACGACGACGTTCTTGAAGAAGAAATAGAAAAGATAACGGTGAAGTACCGATTAGCGAAATGGGAACCGTGGTCGTATTTCTTTAACTTGAGCAACATCTACGATTTTGCGGTGAATCTTTTTATCATTTACGGATATTGCGTGGATGCGGTTCCGGGCGCCAACGTTGGGTGGTTTACCCCTGGAAGAATCACTGCGTTTCGATTGTTGCGTATGATTCGCGTGTTGAAGTTTTTTTACTCGTTTCAACAGTTTTCGGTGATTTTATCTGGCATCGCCGCCGGGATCAAAGGTATGGGGTGGGTGGTTATTTTACTTCTCGTCGTCATGTACGTGTACGCGGTGTTGGGCGTGACGTCGTTCGCCTTGATCGACCCCATGCATTTTAGAGATTTGCACACATCGTTTCTAACCGCTGCAAATGTAGCTACAATGAACGATTGGAGGACGTATTTGTTGACGACCATGTACGGGTGCGAGCATTTCGGATACACCGAGGATGATCACATGGACAAGTGCCCGTATTTGTTAGATGACGACGGCGAAACGAAACTGTACGCCAGGGGGCATCCAATCATCGCGGGCATGTATTTTATTTCTATGATTTTAATAATCGGTAACATCATGATGTCCTTAGTTATCGGTATCATCACCGCAAAAATGGATGAAGCGAACGACCGCGTCGACGAGTTGAGAAACGAAAGGAGACAAAAATTCGCCTCGAAAACCATCGGCGCTATTTGGAAATCGCGCAAATCTTTAGATGACAGTTTATCTTTGTACGAATACAACAAGGTTATGTCCTATTTGCACTTATTTTCGGGTATTATGGACGATAAGGAAAAAGATCAATTTGGCACCCCGGATACGAGAATGGAACAAATACAAAGCTGGATGGCGAGAAATATAGTCGACACGAAATGGTTCGAAATGATTATCATTCTCGCGATTGTTGCCTCTGCATGTATTAGCGGGTATGCCACACAATTTGTAGGCTATACCGACGATCACACGATGGAGAAAGACGTCCCAGACTGGATTCTAGACGTCGAGTCGAGTTTCATATATCTATTCTTGCTTGAAATTTTAATCAAGTTTACCGTGTACTGGGATCCGCCGGTGATGACTTTTTTTACCGGGAGGCAGAAGTATTGGAATATATTCGATTTAGTCACCGTTCTCGTAGGTTTAGCTGGTGAAATTGCTGAGCGTGCGTTCGAAAAGGCGCAGAGTTTAGCTTCGTTTTCGAGAATCGTCAGGGCATTACGTTTGGCGCGTTTGGTGAAAGTCATGCGAATGGTTCCGCAACTGAACATCATCATTCAATCGTTATGGCTCGGAATGCTTTCTCTGATTTACGTGCTGGTTTTGATGGGTTTTGTATTTTACGCCTACTCCGTCATTGGTGTCGTTTTGTTTTCTGTGAACGATCCGTTCAATTTCCGAACCGTTCCGGTTTCCTCGGTGACGTTGTTTCAAGTGTCCATGTTAGAAGATTGGACGGCCGTTTTGTGGGTGAACATGATGGGCTGCGACACGGATGAATTTGGCATCAAAGATGACGGATTTTACTATCATAACTTACAAGAAATGGAAGAAGAGCCTCCGTATCCGTGCAAGAATCCGAAAACGAATCAAGTCACTGCGTTCGTGTATTTTTTTACGTTCGTGATTATCAATGCGTTGGTGTTCGTTTCGGTGTTCATCGGGGTCATCGTCAACGGTATGCAAGAAGCCACGGCTTCTATGATTAGTCAAATCAACGTGAAAAGGAGGACGGATGCTATCAAAGAACACTTCGAGGTTGGTATTCAAAAGCTCCATGATTTACAAAACACGTTTCACTTGATGAACTGGAAAGGCCGCGAGAAGATGAAACTCTCGCACGTGGAGGAGATTTTAACGAAGGTGCAAGTGGAGCATAAACCGGGATATTTGCGACGCGTGATTCAACTGTGGAGCACCGAGAGTAGGTACTCGGTGTCGAGCAAAATAGCTACGAAAACTCGTGAGTCGAACAAAATGCCAAAGTATAGCATGAAGGATGGCCATCTTAAGAAAATGAAGTCGATGCGAGGGAGTTCGAGAGGGGATAAGCCGATGCCGACTAGCCCGAGACAGACGGATTCAAACGCCGTCCGCCGACGAGATCACATCTCGTTCTCCGAAGGTCTCGAGCAGCAAATCTACGACGAAGCCGCGAGCAGCCCATCGAAAATCGCCATTGATTTCCCAGATTTCATGTTACTCATTTGCTTGTTAGAACAAGCTGAGTTTTTGGAAAAATCGTATGCCGAGCACCCGAACTCGGGCAAAGACAACTGGGAAAGCGATTCCTCCTCTGTAACAAACAGCAGCGAAAGTGAAAGCGAAAGTGAAAGGGAGATGCAGCACGATGATCAAGAACGAGTGTTCCGTCGAGAATTGGAGTTGAAGAAAGCAGAATCCGTTCGTATGCGTTTGAAATCCTACCAATCGGGCAAGAAAGGAATGCTCAACGCGTCCAAGTTTCGCCGAAACATCGACGCGTCCTTCGGCGCGACGTCTCGCTTCTTTCGCAAAGTCAAACTGTTCGCGAAAACCGTGCGGATTCGAGCAGAAAGTAGGTTCTTTAACGTGCAGGAAAAGTTGTTCGAGGGAAGTAACCGAGTGATTGGAGAGATAGAGGTGTGAGAGAGACGCGTTCGTTCGTTCGTTCGTTCGTTGATAGGTTCCAACCGTAGTAGTATTTATATGTGTATTTATTATTTCTTTTTTGCCTTGAAAAGAAAAGAAGACGAGACCAAATGCAAAAAACCCAGACATTTTTCTCCTTCAATTTTCAGTGTCATCAAACATCATCATCATCGCGTTTGGACGAGGAGAGAGGGACGACGAAGACGACGACGACGTTTAGTCGAAGAGACGCGACGGGTGACGGGCCTTTCGTTTTAAAACGATGGTGAAAAAGGTGCGTCTCGAAGAGATTTTTTCCCTCCCTTTTATGGAGAGCGGATTCGTCGTTCTTCGCAACTCGCGTTTTTGATCGCATTATAGTCTTCGCTTCGAGCGGCGCTCGTTTTCACCATCGCGCGTTTTGTCGTCGTCGTCGTCGTCGCAGAATAAAAAGGACTCCCCCAAAAAACCCCTTTCGGGTCTCTTTCTCAAAGTTCTCGCGACAGAAACGATTGGTGTGTTATTCATTCGTATCGCGGGGTATCGCCTTTCTTCTCATTCTCCTCTACAAAACAGGACACCGGGGAGAGTAAAAGACGCCCCAAATCGAACGACGATGTGGTGGTCCCTCGCGACGTGACGCTTCCGTTGGACGTGCACTCGCGCGTGATGTGCCGATTTCGGTCGGGAGATGAATTTTACATGGTGAAAATCATCGAGAAGCGAGACAGCGCGGAAAAACCAGGAGACGCGAAACACGTGGAATACTACGTGCACTACGAAGCGTTCAACAGACGCTTAGACACGTGGGTGAGCCTCCTGGATTTCGATTTAGGGACGTTGGAGAAACCGAGGGCGAAGGAAACGTCGGACGCGCAGCCGAACAAAGACGACGGAGAGAAGGATCCGAAGAAAAAGAAACACAAAAAAGATAACGATAAAAACGATGTGAAAGTAGAGAACGATGGGGTCGCGGCGGAGAATAGGATGAAAGGCCACGGAGGGCACGGGAACGCGCATCCTGACCCGGAGCACGCCGAGTTCGATCCGAGAGCATTGCAAGAACACGAGGAGTTTACAAAGGTCCGGAACATTTTAAGCATCGAGCTTGGAAATCACGAAATGGACACGTGGTATTTTTCGCCGTTTCCTACGGAATATAACGGGACGAAGAAGTTGTACTTTTGCGAATACACTTTGGCGTTTTTCAAGAGGAAAGAGCAATTGCAGAGACATCTGAAGAAGTGCAAGGTGCAACATCCGCCCGGGGAAGAAATCTATCGAAACGGAAAGATTTCCTTCTTTGAAATCGACGGGAAGAAACACAAAATGTTTTGTCAAAACCTGTGTTATTTGGCTAAGTTGTTTTTGGATCACAAGACGTTGTATTACGACGTCGATTTGTTTTTGTTTTACGTTTTGTGCGAATGGGACGAGAGAGGGTACCACGTGGTTGGATATTTCTCCAAGGAGAAGTGTTCAGAGGAAGGGTATAATTTGGCGTGTATTTTAACTTTACCACCGTACCAAAGAAAAGGTTATGGGAAGCTGCTGATTGCGTTTTCGTACGAGTTATCGAAGAAGGAAGGGAAAGTCGGAACGCCAGAGAGGCCTTTGTCCGATCTCGGGTTAGTGTCCTACCGCGGGTATTGGACGCGAGAGTTGTTGGCATTGTTGGCGGATCCGAACAGACAGTTTGTGTCCATTAAAGACTTATCGGATTTGACAATGATTAAAACGGAGGATATCATTACGACGTTGCAACATTTGAACTTGTTGGCGTATCAAAAAGGCGCGTACGTGATTTGCGCGGCGCCGGATTTGGTTCAGAAACATTTAAAAAACGCCGGCGGACCTGGCGTGAAAGTGGACGCGAAGAAGATTATCTGGACGCCGTTTAACGCGGATAAAGAATACGAGAAGTATCGTGGATAAATGATACGAGAATGTAAACTACACCATCACTCTTACCTCTACTAATTGATTTCTATGTGCTATTTGCTATCACACGCCCCCTAACGCTACGTATTTAGTTTCTAAAAATGCCTCCATGCCTTCCATCCCGCCTTCACGTCCGTACCCCGAATCGTTCATACCTCCAAATGGCGCTTCTGGCGCGGAAATAGCACCAGTGTTTATGCCCACAATTCCAAAGTTTAAAGCCTCTGAAGCTCTGGTTGCTTTCGATATGTCTTTTGTGTACGCGTACGCGCATAAACCGGAATTCGTATCGTTGGCTAGCGCAAAAGCTTCATTTTCGGTCTTAAAATCTGTTACCACGGCAATTGGAGCAAATATTTCTTCTCTCCACACCAAAGCTTTTTTGTCTTCTCTATCTACGCTAATGCGTTCACGCTTTATGTCTTTGTCCATTCGCAGAATTTGTGGGTACACGAAATTCAAAGCATCATCGTCCGTCGACCACCACGTCGTCATTTTATCCTTCCCTCCGTAAAAGTCTTCGCACGCTCTCGCAACTTTCTCCTTCGCTTTCGCGTTAATCAACGGTCCCAAAGAAAACTGACCTTTTGGAAACGCTTTCGTGTTATCGCCGACGGTCAATTTCCCCGAGCGTTCGCTAAACTTCTCGTAGAATTCCTCAAACACACTTTCGTGCACGATGAATCGTTGCGGACTCACGCACGTCTGTCCGGCGTTTCGAAACTTTGCCATCATCGCGCCAGAAACCGCGCTTTCGATATCGGCGTCCTCGAAAACAATAAAAGGTGCGTTCCCTCCGAGTTCAAGAGACAGTTTCTTCAATCCTGCTCGGCTCGCTAACCACTTTCCAACGCTCGTCGAGCCGGTAAAACTAATCTTTTTCACCACTTCCGATTCCGTCATCGCTTCCCCGACGCGTTCGCTTTCGTTCGTCACAATTATTTCCAAGGCTTCTCTCGGAACTCCAGCTTCATACGCCAACTCCACTAACTTTAACGCGCACAACGGCGTCAATTCGCTAGGCTTTAAAAGTACCGAGCACCCGCTCGCTAACGCCGCCGCGACTTTCCTCGTCACCATCGCCGCTGGAAAATTCCACGGCGTGATAACTCCAACCACGCCGACGGGTTGTTTGATGACTGAACATCGACTCGACGTCGACGTGGATGATCCCATGTTTCTTCCATACGCTCTCGACGCTTCCTCCGAAAACCATTGCACGAACGAATTCGCGTACGCGACTTCCCCGAGCGATTCGTTTCGCGGTTTGCCGTTCTCGTACGTCATGAGTTTCGCGATCGTTTCTTTTTCTCGATCGATATTTTCGTGCCATCGTCGTAACACGGATGCGCGATATCTCCCCGTTCGGCGATGCCACGTCGTCGTCGCTTGCGTATTTTGTAACGCGCTGTTCATCCGTTCGAGCGTTTCCAGACATCGTTCTTTTGCGTTTTTAGTAGAGGAAACGGTTCCGAACGACGTCGTCTTCACCGTCGCGAACGGGGTCCTCGTCGCCGCGTTCCGAACGACCACCTCGTCCTCCGTCTCCGCGGTTGAGGTTGTGGTGGTGGTGGAGTTTTTGTTTTCGTCGTCCGTCGTTCCCATAAAAATTTCCGGGAGTCCTTCCTCGTCTTCCCGAACGCCGACGACGCGAATCTCGTCGTAACTGTAATAATAATCATCGTCCTTCTCCGTCTTCGTCTTCTTCTTCGTCCAATAATGTGCTCCCCCGAAGAAGAACGACGACGACGAAGGGGACGACGACGACGAAAACTCTCGTCGTCTCGTCGTCGACATCGCATAAGAGTTTTGGAAAAGAGACCACCCCTTTGCGCAAAAAAAACGTTGGAAACGGCGGTGGTGGTGTTTCGAGAGGGACGACATGATGAACAAAGAAAAAAGCCACCAAAGGCTTTTGGTTTTGACGACGACGATTTATAAAGACGAAAGAAAGACGAGAGAGAAAAGAAGGACAACAACAACAACACGATTTTTTTTTTGGAGTGTTGTTGTTTTGAGGAGTCATGTGGTATATAGATATACCTCTTTTCTCTCTCTCTCTCTCAACAAAGTCGGGGGAAGTGATAAAA
>MDTG01373183.1_pt1 | contig 11265 bp, 6 predicted proteins | sample 811421 | NCBI WGS metagenome assembly MDTG01 (sample SAMN05326645, study PRJNA326480) | marine metagenome | isolation source: seawater | place: Pacific Ocean: South East | collected 2011
TCATATATAGTTATCCACTCTCTACTTTATCTGTTTATCTATGGTTGTCTTCTATTAATTATATGTTCAATTTTATTTTTAATTCTTATTTCTTATTGATACCCATAAAGTATTTAATTCTATCATTTATATTTGTCACTGGATGAATTATATGTCTCTTAATTATATAAAAATTCAGACCAAATTCCTACACTTTTTTTCAATTTATAAGGTTTAAGTACTAAAAAATAAGAGGATAGACCTATGTCTATCCTCTTAAGCTGTTGACAAAGCCGAATTTCTTCGTTGTTGCTTCAAGCAAAAACTCTTACGTATTTCCGTATACGCTTCGACCTCTCGCTTTCAGCACGCATCGAACTTCAGCTTTCTCAAAAGCCTATCCTCTTTATATTATTTAACTTACTTATTTTAACTTAATTAAAAGCTGGCCAGATTTTACCTGCTGTCCTTCTGATACTAATATACTATCTACTTCTCCCTTTATAGTTGATAATATGTTTGTTTCCATTTTCATAGCTTCTATGACAATAAGGCTTTGCTTTTCTTCTACCTTATCACCATCTTTAACAAGGACCTTAGTTATTGTTCCAGGAATAGAGGATCCTATCTCCTTACTATTATTTGGATCCGCCATAACTGTTACATCAACCGCTCTAGTCTCTCCATAGTTTTTATCTAGGATTCTAATCTCTCTTCTATTTCCGTTCACCTCAAAGACAACTGTTCTATATCCTTCGTCATCAATTTTTCCAACCTCAACAAGCTTAACAATGAGTATTTTTCCTTCCTCTAGCTCAACTTCACTTATTTCTCCTTCTTTCAGACCATAGAAGAATACATGACTTTCCAGGTTACTAAGTTCACCATATTCCTGTAAAGACTTGAGGTAATCACTATATACCTTAGGATATAGTGCATAGCTTAATTTGTTTCTCATATTAGCATCCATATTAAATTCTTCTTTTAGCTTCTTACCTATTTCATCAAAATCTGCAGGTTCTAATATTTCACCCGGTCTGCATGTTATAGGTTCTTCTCCCTTTAGTACAATTCCTTGAAGCTCCTCAGGGAAACCTCCAACGGGCTGACCCATCATCCCTTTAAAATATGATATTACGGAATCTGGGAAGGTTAAGTTCTTTCCTTTTTCTAAAATATTTTCCTTAGTGAGTTCGTTCTTAACCATAAATATTGCTAAATCACCTACAACCTTTGATGAAGGTGTAACCTTCACTATATCTCCTAGAAGTCCGTTTACATCTCTATAGGTCTCTTTTATTTCGTTAAATAGGTGACCCATTCCAAAGCTTTCCACCTGAGGTCTTAGGTTTGAATATTGACCACCAGGTATTTCGTATCTATAAATTTCGGCTGTTCCAGATTTAAGACCAGATTCATAAGTTTCATATACCTTTCTTACATCTGTCCAGTAATCCGATATTTTTTGTATATTAAGAAGATCTATTCCTGTGTCATATTCTGTATTTTCCAATGCGGCAACAACTGAATTTAGAGCTGGCTGACTTGTAAGCCCTGCCATTGCATTAAAGGCAGTATCAACTATATCTACTCCAGCCTCAGCAGCCATTAAAAGTGTAGCCACTCCATTACCACTTGTATCATGGGTATGAAGATGAATTGGAATTGAAATCTCCTGCTTAAGGGCCTTGATTAGTTTGGACGCCGCATATGGCTTTAATAATCCTGCCATATCTTTGATTCCAAGTATATGTGCCCCCATTTTTTCAATATCCTTAGCCAAATCAACATAGTATTTTAATGAATACTTGTCACGACTCTCATCTAGAATATCTCCCGTATAACATAGGCATACTTCTGCAATCTTTCCAGTTTTTAAAACTTCATCCAGTGCTACTTCCATTCCTCTTAGCCAGTTCAAGGAGTCAAATATTCTAAATACATCTATTCCTTTATTAGCAGCTTGATCGATAAATTCCCTTATTACATTGTCGGGGTAATTGGTATATCCTACAGCATTTGAACCTCTAATAAGCATTTGGAATAATAGATTTGGAACCTTTGCTCTAAGGGCCTCTAACCTTCTCCAAGGCGATTCTCTTAAGAATCTATATGCAACATCAAAGGTCGCACCGCCCCACATCTCAAGGGAGAACAAATCTTTACCATAGGCAGCAGTAGCATTTGCTATCTTTACCATATCCTTCGTTCTAACTCTAGTGGCAATCAGAGACTGATGTGCATCTCTAAATGTGGTATCGGTTAATAGTAATTTCTTCTGATTCTTTATCCAATCAATTACAGCTTCTGCTCCCTTTTCATCAAGGAGCTGCTTAGTTCCATTTAATCCAGTAATACTAGGTGTCTTAGGTACAAGCCCAATGTCATAGTCCTTTTTAGATCCCCTTACCTCATTTACAACCTTCTCACCAATAAACTTTAAAATCTTCGTTTCTTTATCCTTTTTAGGTCTAATGTCAAACAGTTCAGGTGTTTGATCAATAAAGTGGGTGTCGCACTGCCCGCTTAAAAACTGTTCATGGTTAAGAACATTTATAAGGAAAGCATCGTTTGTTTTAACACCCTTAATGTTCGTCTCTCTTATTGATCTTGCTGCCTTTCTTGCTGCATCTTCAAAGGATCTTGACCAAGATATTACTTTAACTAATAAACTATCGTAGTATGGTGAAATTATGGAACCAGTGTAACCATTACCCCCATCAAGTCTTATCCCACATCCAGAACTTGTTCTGTAGATATCTAACCTTCCAGTGTCAGGTGCAAAGCTATTTGAAGGATCTTCAGTGGTTACACGACACTGAATAGAGTATCCACGGATTTTAACGGATTCCTGGGAAGAAATATTTATCTTCTCAGAATCTAGATCATATCCCTCGGCAATTAGAATCTGACTCTGTACAATGTCTATGCCCGTCACCATTTCAGTAACAGTGTGTTCAACCTGTATCCTTGGATTCATTTCTATAAAATAATGATTTCCATACTTATCCACCAGAAACTCTGCTGTTCCAGCACTAACGTAATTTACTTCCCTTCCAATTTTTAAAGCATCATCACATATCCTCTGTCTTAGCTCATCACTTATAGCTATGGCAGGCGCGAACTCAACAAGCTTTTGATGTCTTCTTTGTATAGAACAGTCCCTTTCAAATAAATGTATAATATTTCCCTTTTTATCACCAAGAATTTGAACTTCAATATGTTTTGGCTTCTCTAAATATTTCTCTATAAAAATATCATCTATCCCAAAGGCTTTTCTTGCCTCATTCTTAGCACTGTTAAACTCTCTGCTTATCTGATCCTCTGCATAAACTATTCTCATACCTCTACCGCCGCCACCAGCTGCCGCTTTTAGGATTATAGGATATCCATGGGTATTGGCAAAGTCTATTGCCTCTTGGTCTGAAGTGATTGGTTTATCTACTCCAGGTATGGTTGGAACTCCTACCTTTTTAGCCAATATCTTTGACTTAATCTTATCTCCTAGATTATCAATGGTCTCACTGGTAGGCCCAATAAATTCTATTCCACCTTCTTTACATTTCCTAGCAAATACCGGATTCTCAGATAAGAAGCCATAACCAGGATGTATAGCATCGACTCCCTTTTTAAGAGCAAGCTTTATGATCTCATCCATTCCTAAATAAGCCTCAATAGGTTTTCTCTTTTCACCTATTAGATATGATTCATCGGCCTTGGTTCTGAAAAGGCTATATTTATCCTCTTTAGAATAAATAGCAACGGTTCTAATTCCCAATTCCTTACAGGCTCTGAAAACTCTTATTGCAATTTCTCCCCTATTAGCTACCAATACTTTATTTATTTCCCTTGCCATTTTCTCCCTCCTTTAATATATCAGGCAATTGAGCAAATTGCATAATTATCTTTAGAAGCTTTCTATTATATATGACTCTAAAGAAGTGTTCCATTTATTATGCAATTTTCTCAACAACGAAAAAATATTAACTTTATAGGATTTATAAAGTAGAACAATTTAGCCTTATTAAAATACTCAATTTTTCTGAGCGTTTTTAATGCGTATAAATCAAAGTCTCTACTTAAATTCCTATAGATGGTTGTTTTGTTGAAATTTATAACGAAAATTATATATATATTCATTTTTTTATATATCATAATTTTCTATGTACTTTCAAAATTACGAATGTTTTTAGAATTCATTATATATTTTGTTTGGCTTTATGTCAAGAACTTTAGAGGATTTAAGAAGTTTTCTACTTATATAAGTATTTCACTAATACGTTTTTATTATTAAATATGAAAAAGAATAAAAATAATATGAACTTAGTTATTTATTGCATAATTATAAACACAGTAATATATTAGTTATATTATTTAGAGGTGACCCCTTTGGTTAAAAAATTTTATCTATTAAAAATTTTTATTAAATGTATTTCGTCATTTGCGAATTTTATAGTATAATTAGACTATTATGTGAGGAACTTGCATAATTCTAACTTGGCTGAGTTGCATAATGCATATTGTATTAGGACTTTTATCAGTAGTAAGTTCTTTAGGACGGTAATTATACAATTCGCTCATGTTAATTAATTTGTTGATGTAAAGACTAGGAGACATACAATGGCAAAATTAAAAAAAATCCTTTTCGGATCACTGATTGTCACCTTATCTTCTCAATTCTATATTGATATCTTAATCTCTGATTTTCGTGTTACCTGCGCTATAATTGCCCTTGGGTTATTTTTATATCTTAATAAAGATATTTCCCCTATTGTTATGGGGTTTGCAGTAGCCTTCTCCACATATTTTTGGCGAATCATAGTCTATTTTTTTAGGCATGGTATTGACTATAATATCCTAGGTGCCTATACGCCAGAAATCTTCTTTTATATTATCTATGGCATACTGGTATGGAGATTAATCTATGTAACGGAATCTTTAAATCAAAACGTCTTTTTCATTATTACGATTGTATCTGACTTCACTTCAAACATTATAGAAATTTTGATTAGAATTATCTATTATAACTATACTTTTTACTTCGATATTATTCCCTCTTTATTTCTTGTGGCCTTGATACGTTCCGTTGCTGTCTGGCTCATCATAACTGCTATAAAATATTATAAGATGCTTCTACTTAAAGAAGAACATGAAAAAAGATATAGAAAGCTTCTTTGGCTAACAATGATTTTAAAATCAGAAATGTATTGGATGGATAAGAATGTAGATAAAATCGAAGAAGTCATGTCCGATGCCTATAAGCTTTTCGAAGAAATTCGAGATTCTAAAAATCCCGATAATTGGGCAAATAGATCTGTGAAAATTGCCAGTGATGTGCATGAGATAAAAAAAGATTATGAGCTTGTCATTCGTGGAGTTCGTGGAATCACAGAGACTCGCTATAAAGATAATGGTATGTATTTTAAGGATATTATGAGTATATTAGAGGAAAAAATGAAAAACGAGATCAGGTTTAACAATCTTGATATTGAACTCTCAATTGAAAGAGGTGGCGACTTCTATACGGACAAGCATTATCAGCTTATGTCGATTTTTCGCAACCTAATTATGAATGCCTTTGATGCTTTAGATAGCAATAAAAAATATTCGAAAATATCACTTATTCACCAAAACCTTGAAAAAGAACATCTCTTTAAAGTTGTAGATAATGGTAGTGGTATATCTAAAAATGATATGGAATTTATTTTTTCACCAGGCTTTTCGACCAAGATCAATTATGAAACGGGACAAATAAACAGAGGTCTGGGTTTAAGCCTAGTCAAGGATATCGTTGAAAATCATTTAAAAGGAAGAATACAAATACACTCAGCTTTAGAATCAGGAACTTGCTTCAGTATTTATATTCCTATTGAAGAAATTGAGGTGAGTATATGAAATATTTCATTGTTGAAGATGATTTAAATATCGTGAAGATACTAAGTAAAATCATTTATGATCGGGACTTAGGTGAGGTTGTTGGATACTCTTTGGATGGAGCTTCAGCCCTTGAAGAGATTCTAAACCTCGGACCTGATATTGTCCTTGTGGACCTATTTATTCCACAGAAAGATGGCATATCCCTTGTTAAAGAAATTAGAAAAAATGACAAGAACATATCTTTTATTATGATATCCCAGGTTTCTTCGAAGGATATGATCAGCAAAGCATATGAAAGCGGTATCGAGTTTTATATACAAAAACCCGTCAATGCAGTTGAGATTCAAAATGTAGTCGGTAGTGTAAAGGATAAAATCCTTAGTAAACGGAAGCTAAACCAAATAAAAAATCTTTTTAACCTACAAAATACTTCACCAAAACAAAATGCCAAACCAGATTACGAAAAAAATCTAAAATATGTTCTTCAAAAAATCGGTGTTATGGGTGAAGCTGGAACACCGGATATAATAGCAATCATAAAATTTTTAATTGATTCAAATGTAAATCTATCTGATTTTACCATTAAATCTATATGTAAAAAGTTCAGTTATAATCCCAAAACTGTTGAGCAAAGAATTCGTCGTACAGCAGTAAAGGGAATGATCAATCTAGCCCACCTCGGAATCGAAGATAATATGAATGATACCTTCTTAGAATACTCAAGTGGACTATATAACTTTAAGGAAGTCAAGATTGAAATGGACTATATCCGCAGCAAAAGTAAGGAGCGCGGTAAGGTAAGTATAAGAAAATTTATTGATGGACTACTATACTATAGCAAGAATCAATAATCTGATTTTTCATAATTTTTAGCTATTTCAGTAGCCTATTGAAACCTTCTGTAACCTCATGAAACTCACCTGTTATAATGAAATAACTGGTAAGCGAAGGGGGGAATCGGAAGGTTTTTTAATTTTTTTATACTTATTTTAAAGGAGGAGAATTATTCATGGAAGCTTTAAACGCACTTATAGGTAAAATTAATAGTTTTGCTTGGGGAGGATTAATGATATTCTTCCTAGTTGGTACTGGTTTTGTTCTTACTATGGGAACAAGAGTTGTGCAGTTCAGAAAGCTTGGTTACGCTTTTAAATTACTATTCTCCAAAGAACATCAAGGCGAGGGAGACATCACACCTTTCCAGGCTTTAATGACTTCACTTGCTGCAACAATTGGTACAGGTAATATCGCAGGGGTTGCTGGTGCAATTGCAGCCGGTGGTCCGGGTGCTGTATTCTGGATGTGGGTTACTGCAGCATTTGGTGGTGCTACAAAATATGCAGAAGCACTTCTTGCTATCAAATATAGAATTACTAACGAAAGGGGCGAAAAGTCCGGTGGACCTATGTACTATATCAAATTAGGTATGACTGAAAAGTATGGTGGAGACTGGTCTTGGCTTGGATGGTTGTTCGCATTCTTCGGAACAGTGGCTGCCTTCGGTATAGGTAACATGGTACAAGCCAATTCAGTTGCTCAATCCCTTAAGACTTCTATTGGACTAAATCCGGCTATCTCAGGTATATTTATAGCTGTTGCTACAGCCCTTGTTATACTTGGTGGAATTAAGAGTATAGGTAAAGTTACTGAAAAGATAGTTCCTTTGATGGCTGTTATCTACGTTATTGGCGCATTAATTATATTATTTAAAAACGCATCTGCAGTACCAGCAGCATTTGGCATGATATTCTCAAATGCATTTTCTGCAAAGGCTGTAGGCGGTGGACTACTTGGTACCGTTATTAGATTCGGGGTTGCACGAGGTGTATTCTCAAATGAAGCTGGTCTTGGTAGTGCTCCTATCGCCCACGCTGCATCTCAAAATGACGATCCAGTAAGACAGGGTATTATCGGTTCTCTAGGTTCTTTCTTAGATACTTTAGTAGTTTGCTCAATGACAGCTCTAGTTATACTTGTATCTGGACTAGTACAGCTTGACCCTACTTCAGGCGTAATGTCAATCACAAATGATTTAAGCGGAGCTGCACTGACAACTAGCGCATTTGATATGGCATTCCCAGGTGTTGGTGGTATGGTTGTAGCCTTTGGTCTTATCTTCTTCGCATTCTCAACAATCCTTGGCTGGTACTACTATGGATCTAAGTGTCTAGAGTACATAGCTGGAGTTAAGGCTATTAACTTCTACAAGTATATCTGGATTGCGCTTGTATTCTTTGGAGCGATATATAAGGTTGGTTTCGTATGGAATCTATCTGATACATTTAACGGTTTAATGGCTATTCCAAACTTAATCGGATTACTTGCACTTAGTCCTCTGATTTTCTCCATGACTCGTGATTATGAAGCTGGAAATCAAGAAAAACTTTCAAAATAATATTTTTTCTCACCCTAGTATATATATAAAGAAAGAGGTGCCTCCCCTGGCACCTCTTCTTGCATAATACATTAACGCCTGAATTATAATTTCCTTACTATGCATTCACCGTTATCAGTTCCAACAAACTTCTTTTTATACACATGTCAATCGACAGCTGCTTCTCTCCTTTTTCATCAAAATCTATGGTGATCAGATTGTCTTCAATACTCTTTATTATCCCAAGTCCAAATTTCTTATGTCTTACAATTGAAGCTTCTTGAAGCGGTATAGGCACATATCCCGTTGTTTTTGCATTTTTAGTCATGTATTTCTCTATTTCTTTAATAAACCTAGAAGGCTGGGCATCCTCATTATTTTTGTATTCAAGGGTTAGCAGCTCTAAACTCTCCTTTGCCCTTGTCATACCCACATACCATAGTCGTCTTTCCTCTTCTAAACTCTTAGAATCTCCTAAATCATCTAGGCTGATACTATCCTTAGTGGGAATCTGTCCTTCTATTAAATCTATCATGAAAACCTTCTTAAACTCTAAACCCTTAGAAGAATGCAATGTGGACAATGTTACTGCATCCCTACCTCTGTTATCCCTTGATTCATGCATAACTCTTTTTAAATTGTTTAACTTGTCTACAAACTCCTGCATCGAAAAGGTTCCTCTAGATATTTCCTCAAGGACATTCAGTATATACCTTAGATTGTCAATCGAATAGCCCGTAAGATCAGCATAGCCCACTAATCTTTCTTCATATTTTAAATTGTACCGAATAAATCGGATAGCCTCCTGCGGTCTTTTTATTTTAAGGTTTATGAAATCCTTTTTAAAGTTTATTAGATTCCTTTTCTTAAACTCCTTCATAGCCGGAAAGGTAATAATATTGTCAAAAACTGATTTAGTCTGATCCTGACTCCTAATATACTCTAGCTCCTTTTTTGATATATATGAATTAAACTTAGTGTATATCGATTCAAGTAGTGGAACACTGGTATCATCATAGGAAAATCTAACAAAGTTTAAAATGTCATTTAAAATCCAATGACTAAAGAAATTCCTATGGTAATCCTTCATATAAAACTCGATACCTTCTTCATTCAACCTTTGAGCTAATCCAATTCCAGATATATTGTTTCTGTAGAGAATAGCAGTCTCTCCTAAATTCTTATATAGCTTTACTGAGCCAATGATATAGTCTAGTTGATCCTTATCATTTGCCAGTTTCACTATCTTAACTGCTTCCCTTTGGGGATTTTCTGTGAACATTTTTTTAGGATATCTTAAGGAATTATTGTTTATCAGCTTATTACTTATATCTACGATATTTTCACTTGAACGATAATTGCGCTCCATAAATATTACCTTTGCGCCCCCATGTCTTTTCTCAAAGTCCAATAGGTATGCAGGTTCTGCCCCTCTAAATCGATATATCGATTGATCATCATCACAAACAATAAATAAATTATTTTCCGGTAAAGCAATTTTTTCTATTATTCTGTTTTGTATTAGAGATGTATCCTGACCCTCATCCATCATCACATATTTGAACTGGCTTTGATATTTTTTCAATATCAGTTTATTCTCTTCTAAAATATTATTTGCCTCTATAAGCATATCATCAAAATCCAATAGTCTCTTACCAAGCTCATTATTTTTCTTATAATCCTCATAGGCTTTAAATATCTTATCAAAGTTTTTCGTTTGAAATTTGTATTGCTTAAAGTCCCTTGTTTCTATCATGAGATTCTTAACAAAGCTTATTGAATTTGACAGCTCGTCCAATTTATCATCGTTAATATTAGATTTATTTATGCTCCTATATATCCTTTGAAGTATATATCTTTTATTATGATTTGTTTTAGTCCCCTCTATAAGCTCGTAATCTATTTTATTTATATAGAAGTAATGCCTAATAATCTTGTATGAAAAGCTATGGATGGTAGAGAATTTAATTCCTTCAGGGATTAAGCTTCCATAGGTGCTATAAAATCTATCGTTCATATCCCTTGCTGCTGCTTTACTGAAGGTAAGAGCAAGTACATTTTCTGGTCTTACAGCGCATTTAGAAATCAAATAAGCGATATGCGCATTCAAAACCGTAGTCTTGCCAGACCCAGGGCTGGCTAGAACTAAAATTGGTCCTTCTTTTTGAACAATAGCCTCCCTTTGCTTTTCATTAAAATCTATATTAAAATCTTTTTTGAGAAAATTAAAAAAGTCTAGATGCATAAAATATCCTCCCTGTAGAAAAAAGCATGTATATATACTACAACTTTAATTATATAATTTTTCTACAATTAATAAAAGAAAAGAACTCCTCTAATTGTGGGTTGCTGAGGAATTCTGTTTAAATATTTGTAATAAGTACGAAAATACTATTTTCTTGTCGTAAGAAACCTACTATTTTGTTATGGGAATTATAAGTGGTCTTTTAGTTACAGGATTTTTCATAATATGAATATCTATATCGTATACATTCTTAACATTATCATGGTTTATAACCTCTTCGGGTCTTCCTTGATCAACGATTTTACCCTCGTCCATCAGTATAAGATAATCGCTATATTCTATAGCAAAATTCAAATCATGAAGTACTGCCACCACTGTGATATCTTCCTTTCGCGACAACTCTTTCAGAATGTTTAATAGATTAATCTGGTGCTGTATATCAAGATTTGAGATTGGTTCGTCCAATACTAAAATCTCAGATTGCTGCGAAAGGGCCCTTGCTATTATTACTCTTTGCCTTTCGCCACCGCTGAGTGTATTAATGCTTCTATCCTTTAAATGCCATGTATCAGTCATTTCCATGGATTTTTGTGCGATTTGGAAATCCATTTCACCTTCCACCTGAAACCTATTTAGATGTGGTGATCTTCCCATTAGTACTATATCCATTACAGAAAAATTAAAGTCTACTACTGTATTTTGAGGAACAGAAGCGATTCTCTTTGCTAAATCTTTATATCTATAGTTTGAAATATCTTTGTTTAATATAAATATCTTATTTTTTTTCTAA
>MDTG01081834.1_pt1 | contig 11264 bp, 9 predicted proteins | sample 811421 | NCBI WGS metagenome assembly MDTG01 (sample SAMN05326645, study PRJNA326480) | marine metagenome | isolation source: seawater | place: Pacific Ocean: South East | collected 2011
AGACGGAGAGGTGGTTTCCTACCGGACCCGCCACGGTGGTCAGGGCGGCCTTGAAGTCATCCATGACTGCGACTTGGTGGAATTGGGCGCATCTGCTCAGCGAGCAGCTTTGCGCTTGCTCAACGCCGAGCGTGCCCCTTCCGGTAAACTCCCGCTCATCGCTGACAAGGACCTCACGGGCGTCTACATCCACGAGGCACTCGGTCACCCGTGCGAGGCTGACCTGGTTGCGGCCGGTGATTCCTGCCTTGACGGTAAACTCGGTCAGCAGATCGGCAACGAACTCGTCACCGTGGTGGACGACCCCACCATGATGGGAGGCTACGGCGCATACCCCGTGGACGACGAAGGTGTGGACACGCGCGAGAAGGTCCTCATCAAAAACGGTGTTCTGACCGAGTACCTCAACCACCGAGAAACCGCTCACCACTTCGGTGTCGAACCAAACGGCGGAGCACGGGCTCAAGACGGGCTTCACCACCCGCTGGTTCGGATGAGCAACACGATGATTCACGGTGGCACCCACGCCGACATGGACGAGTTGATGGAAGACATCCAGTACGGCGTCTATGCTTGCGGAACCCGAGGCGGTCAGGTTGACACCGGTCGTGGTTCCTTCCAGTTCGCGGCCCAAGAGGCATGGCTCATTGAAAACGGAGAACTGACTCGTCCGCTGAAGGATGTCAGTGTCAGCGGTTTGACCCTCGAGATTCTCAAGAACGTCAACGGTTTGACCCGAGACGCCTCTCTGGCTTCCCCAGGGTTCTGCGGAAAAGGGCAAACGGTTCCCGTCGGCGACGGAGGGCCCATCATGCGCATCAGTGAAGCGTTGGTGGGCTGACATGCTTCCCGACGGTGCAGAAGAACGGCTCCTCGCCAACGCCGACGTCCTGGCCGATGCCTGTCGCGCCAGCGGCGTACAGCAGTGGGATCTCATCGGATTCCAGTCCTACGGGCACCAGTTGGACATTGAAGCGGGCAAGATCACCATGGCCGCAGGTGGCGGTGAGGGTGGATTTGGAGTTCGTGTGGTGGACGACGGACGCTTTGGCTTTGCTCACCTCGTCGACGTGAGCGGTGCGCAACGTGCGGTTGAACAAGCCGTGGCCATCGCAAAAAAATCGCCCTCGGTTGCAGGGTTTGTGCTTCCCTCTGAGCAGCCTGCAGAGCAGGTCAACGGTCGAATGGACCGTGCGTTGTTGAACATGAGTCCAGAAGATCTGCTCGAGCAGGCGGACGGAATTCTCTCCGAGGTCAATTCTCTCGATGAGCGGGCCGTGGTAACCGGAGGCGGTGTGGGCGTTTCGGCCACAGCTGGTTGCCTCATGAACAGCGAGGGGGTGCTCTCGGCGGGCATGACCACCTCGCACGGAATCGGTCTGCAGGTCACCCTTGATGCGGACGGTGAGCTGACCAGTTCCTACCAGGGTCAATCCAGTCGTGCGAAACTCCCGGAAGTCCCAGAATGCGTTTCAAGAGCGGTACATTGGGCTCAAGTAACACAAAACCCACTTCGCCTTGACAGCGAAGCACACGATGCGCCCGTTCTCCTTACGAGTGAGGGTTTTTCCCCGCTCTTTTCCATGGTGGTTCCACCAGCGATGACGGGTGAAAAGATGGTCCGAAAGGAATCCTTCTGGTCGGATCGAATGAACGAGCAGGTCATCAATCCAAGTCTCTCAATTCGCGACAACGGTGTGCTGGAAGGAGGCATGTCCTCGGGCTCGAGAGACGCCGAAGGTGTGCCTCGGCGTCAACAGACCTTGGTCGAGGACGGACGTCTCACGAACATGCTTTGGTCGACTCGAGACTCAGCCCAGCAAGTTGCTGAAGGACGCATTGACGCCGCTCAATCGACGGGTTCAGCCTCGTCCGGAGGTCATCAATCGCCGCCCTCCACAGGATGCACGGAACTCTTCCTGACCTCATCCGAAGCTTCCCAGAGTAGAGATCAGATGCTGGAAAACATGGGCGACGGGTACGTGGTGAACAGCGTGATGGGCGCTCACACAGCAAACCCGAGCAGCGGTGACTTTTCGGTCACCACAAGTTCAATTCTCAAAGTAGAGGGTGGCGAAATCGTCGGTGCTCTCAAGCAAGCAGGACTTTCTGGAAACCTTGCCAAAGCCCTCAACGGAGCGGTGGTCCTGGGCCGAGATGTGCGGCGTCAGGGATCCTATTCATCGGGCAGCATGCACCTGCCGGACGTGTTGCTGATGGACGGCTTGAGAATCAACCCTGCGTGAACCCTCCAAGCATCCTCACGGGATTCTTTATGACCCGTCGTCGATGGTGATGTGTCCCATGGAGGTCAAGGGAGTGTCCAATCTAAACCAACCCGCACGAAAGCCCGCCGCCTGTTCTCCGCACAGGCCACGAACATCAACGCCTGGCGGAGGTCGCAAGCATGTCGAATGAAAAATACTCGGACTACATCGAGGCCGTCTTGAAGGAATGCCCGGACGCTGACGCCGACGAAATCGCCGAGGCGTTTACCAAATACGAAGAGGAATTCTACATTCCTCCTCAGGACGCCATGCGATCCGTGCTTCGACGATTTCAGAGCGGAACATCGCCCGCTCCCACCGGAGGCGCTGGGGGTGGAGGAGCACGCCAAACCAAGAAGGTCTCTGCACTTTCGGAGCTTGCCGGTGACGACCGCGACATAGAAATCGAAGTCGCCATCGTATCGCACAATCTTCGCGACCAGATGATTCGTGGCGACGAAAAGAAAATTGCGTTTGGAATGCTCGAGGACAACCCTTGGGAAGAGAACGGTCAACGAACACGGTGGGACTACAAAGACTGGGGGCCTCATGCCAACCTAACCTCTGGAAGCATCGTTCGGATTGAGGGTGCGAGTGTGAACGAATACAACGGTAAGATGTCCCTGAACATCAACCAGTCAACCCGAATCGTTGTTTTGAAAGAGGGCGTTGCTGCATCCGTGCCCTCAAACGATCCACTCGACATCAGCGATGTCCCCAAGGAGGGTTACATCTGTGTGGTCGGTCGAGTGCTCGCCAGCCGCCCTGACCAAATCCACCGCAAAGACGGCTCGGGCTCCATCGATGTGGTCCGCGGCCGCTTGGCTGACGACACCGGTACGATCGGTTTCCTTTCGTGGGAGCCCTTCGACCACGAAGTCGGGGCTCTTTTGAAAATTGACGGAGCTCAGGTTCGAAGTTTCCGCGACACACCCGAACTCAACTTTGGTCGCACCACGCGCATTGAAGTCTTCCACGACGCAAATTTTTCTGATTTGGACGCACTCGCCCAAAGCAGCCTCACCAACGTGGCTTCGCTGCGAGACGGCTCAAGGGATGTTGACGCCGTCGTACAGATCATGGACATTGCCAAGCGGACCTTCAACCGAGATGGTGAGGAAAAATTCCTTTGGTCGGGGCAAATCGCAGACCCGTCAGGTCGCTGCAGAATCAGTGTGTGGGACGCCCTCCCATTTTCTGAGGACAACCTGCCGGTGACCGTCCAAATCAAGGGCGCACGTGTACGTGCCTGGCAGGGGATTCCTGACATCACCGTTGACAACGCTGACCAGTTGACCGTTCTTGAGGCTCCACCGTGGGACGAAGGAATGGATTTGTCAAACCATTCCGTTGATGTCTCGCTCGGTGAGGTCGTGGCCGGTCCCAGCAGGGTCGGCATCAAAACCAGCGGTATGCTGGTGAGCGTCCGAGAGGATTCTGGATTCATTCGTCGATGCATGGAATGCCGCCGTGTTCTCCGCGACGGAGCGTGCTTTGAGCACGGTCCAAACGAAGGCACTGAGGACATACGTTGCCGATTGGTCATCGACGATGAAGGCGTAACTGCGGCCGTTCTCGTCAACAAAGATGCGTCCCTCCAAATTCTGGACATGACCGTTGATGAGATGCGCAGCCAAGTGGAGGAACTGGGTGAGTCGGGCTTCGTACAGCGTGTTCGAGAAACGATGCTTGGACGACGCCTCTCCGTTTCGGGCCGCAGCATCGTGGACGACCAAGGCGCCATGGTCTTGGCCGATGACGTCGATGTTGTGGAGCATGATGCGCAGATGAGAGCCAGTGAGTTGCGTGTTCAATGGGGGTGGGCTTGATGGAGCGCGCACGGATTGCTCGACAACCTGCTCACCTCTTGCTCGCTTCTGAATTCGGAAGTGCAACGCTCAACGAGAAAGGCTCGGGAGAGTACGATCCGTCCTTCGTTATCACCAAATTGGGCGCCAAGGTCAACCGAATTGTGGCCGCAGGTCTTCTTGAACGACTGGAACTGCGTGAAACAAGCAACGGTTCATCGCTGTATCAAGGCCAGTTGAGGGACCCCACCGGTCTTCACTATTTTTCAATCGGTGAATACAACTCAGAGATGATGCAAGAACTTGCTCACCAGTGGACCGAGCGTCTCGACGACGGCGAGCCCTTGCTCGTGATGATGACCTCGAAAACACGATGGTACCAAACCGACGAAGGAGCCGTCTACACCTCGCTTCGTCCGGAAGAGGCGTGCGTGGTCAAACGCGAGGTCTACGCCAATTGGCTTCTGGATGCATGCGAGGCGACCATGCGCCGCATGAATCAATTCTCATCGGCTTTGGAAGTCGAACCAACGCTGGATGCGTACGCGCGAGCCGGCTTGCCCGCAAGCCTTCTTGCTGCTCGAAACCATTACGGTGAGGTCGACCTTGAACCCTTTAAATTGAATTTGATGCAAGCGCTTGACATTGCAGAGGGCCGCCTCGAAGCCGCCACCACGCCGCCACCCGTGATGACCCTGCCCGACGGTGATGAAGCGGATGAGGGCTCTGGGCAGGACGTCCAAGCCTTTCTTCTGCAAGCCATCGGGCACCTGGATCAGGGCGAGGGCGTGACGTTTGACACCCTGCTCAAGAACGCCGTTGCCCGTGGTTTTGTCCGAGAGGTGGCTGAGGCCAAATTGGACGAGATGTTGGACGCTGGAGCGTTGGATGAACCGCGGTTTGGGTGGTTTAGACTGGCCGCCTCCGATTGAATTACCTCCAACACATTCAAGTCCTTTTCACGCTGTGGAAGCGACAGGGGTTGACCATGGCTGGAATGGATTTCTTCATTCGTCCCGCAACCGGGACATCAAGTTCGGATTGGGTTCGGATTGCAAACGCTGACATCAAAATAAAAATGACGCGCCGATTAACCCGAACCGTGGTTCGTGGACAGGAGGGCGATGACCTTCACGACGAAGGTGCAGAATCAACGCTCTATTCGGTGCGCGGGGAGATCACAATCGACGAATACAAGCGTATTGTGGCCATGTTTCGAACCGGACAACCTTACATTCACGACCCGTTTGAAGAGCGCGATGTCAAGGTCATTTTTTCCACCATGGAATACGACAGCTCCAACGAAGGGTTCCACTTTGAACTTCTTGAAGACGTGATTTGAGGCGGGTGAACAGCGTGCGCAAACTCGAGGAAAAGCGTGAACTCCTCTACGTGATTCGCACCATGGACGTGTTGATGTCATCAGGCGTTGGCCTTGAAGCAGCCATCCACACCATCGGGCGTGGAGGCTATGGCATCATCTCCGAGGATTTCTCCGAGATCATGAATCGTTTGCGAAAGGGCACCGGAGGTGGGCTTGACAAGGAGCTCAAATCCTTGATGAAAAAAGCCGATTCCCCGGGTTACAAACGTCTGCTTAACACGCTGTACACCAACGTCACGCAAAACACGGATTTGGTTGAGACCCTCAAAAAGCAGGGTGCTCGCATGGAAGAGGAACGTTCCGAAGAGGTTGAGAAGTACATTGAGGAGCTGGGCGGTGTCCCCGAGACCCTGCTCTCCATCGGTATGATCGGGCCGATCATTCTGTCCATTGTCGGACTCGTTCCTCAATTGATGTCGGGAGATTTGGGTGCGTTTATGTCGCTTCCCGAACCGGCCGTCATCAATTCAGTGGTGAACATGGGCTTGATCATAACGCTGGTCGGCATGGCGCTGGTTGGCCTCAAAGCCCACACCAAAGATCCGGGTTTGTGAGGTGTTCGTGTGATTTTCGGTTTCCTCGAATCCTTCAATCAGTCGCCGCTTCTGCTCTACCTTGGCGTGGTTGCTGTTGCTTGCGTTGGTGGAGGCATCCCCCCGATGCTCGAACGCCGGCGGCGTCGGGCCATTGAAAATCAGCTCCCAACCTTCCTCGAAGCACTGTCGGACTCGGTTGGTGCCGGTCGCGGTCTTCAAGAAGCCATGATGGAGCAGTCGGAATCGAACGATGGTCTTCTTGCCACCTTGCTCTCTGAAACCCTAAAAGAGGCCCACGCTTCTTCCTTCGAGGCCAGCCTGTCCGCTTTCGCGGCCAAAACTCGATCGAGCCAAGTCCAACGGGTCATGATGCTGGTCGAAACCGCCATCCAGCAGGACTCCTCCCTTCGAGACATCCTCTCGGACCTGAGCAGGGATTACGAACGGCTCAACGATTTGATGAACCAACGAGAAACTGAACTCTCCGGTCGAGGCATGCTCATTATCCTCTTTGTTAGCGTTGGCTTACCAGTGCTCATCGCTTTCATTGTTGGCCTTTTCGCCCCAGCCAGCAAGGGGTTTCAAATCACGAATTTCAACCAAACATTCAGTCTTTTCTTTGCAGCAGCATCGGCGGTCGCCGTCGGTGTTTCTGGCCGCATGATGGGTCGCCTCAAGGACACCTTGTGGTGGCTTCCAATGTGGATGGTCGTTTCCATGGGCCTCTACCTCGGGGCCGTGAAAGCAGTAGGAGGTTAAAGCATGTCAGAACAAATTCTCGAACAGTACGGACGCGTCACGATTTACACCGAAGCAAACCACCCCTCGCCCATCTATCATGTGGACGGGGACATTCAAGCCAACCCCTACGGAGACCTTGCGGCGCTGTTTGAGGACGATGCGCTTGAGGAAGTCATGTACAACGGAGGAACACAATGCGTGAAAGTGGCGCACCGAAACCACGGCATGTGCCGCACAAACATCTGGATCGACGACGATTCCGGTCTTCAAATTGCTAAAAACATCGCTTCCTACACCAACGTCCCTCTGGGCGATGGCCCCGGCCTCGTGCCCATCTTTGACGGCCGCCTGCCCGACGGTTCTCGTGTGAACGGAACCATCCCTCCTGTCTCTCCCGACGGTCCAACCCTGACCATTCGAAAGTTCAAGGAAGACCCGCTGACGATGATTGACCTGGTCAATTTTGGCACCGTTAATTCTCGCTTAGCAGCTATGATGTGGGTTTGGATCGAAGGGCTCGACAGTCGGCCCGCCAACTTCGTCATCGCAGGCGGCACCGGTTCGGGTAAAACCACCACGCTCAACTGCCTCGGTATGTACATTCCGTGGTCTCGGCGCCTTCTGACGGTTGAAGACACCGCTGAATTGCAGGTGTATCACGATCACTGGTTGCGCATGGAAACCCGCCGTGAGCGTCCCGACGGCACACCGGAGGTTGACATGAACGACTGCCTCAAATCCAGCCTCCGCATGCGGCCTGATCGCATCATCGTTGGTGAGGTTCGAGGTCCTGAATGCGCCACGTTACTGACGGCCATGAACACCGGCCATGACGGTTCGTTCGGTTCACTCCACGCAAACACGGCTCAGGAAACCGTGACCCGTATGATCAACCCGCCGATGAGCGTGCCCCCCATCATGCTGAGCGGCCTTGATTTGATCATCATCCAAGCACGGCTGCAAGTGAACGGCAAGACCGCCAGGAAAATCACAGAAGTGGCTGAGGTTGCAGGCATGGAGGGCGATAAGCCTCGGTTGAACGCTATTTGGAAGTACAACGCCGCCACGGACCAAATCGAAGAAACCGGTATCCCATCCAAGTTGCGAGAGACGATCTGCACCGCTGCTGGCGTCACGCCTGACGTCTTCGAACGGCATGTTTCTCAGCGGCAAGCCATCATCGAAGATTTGTGCGAGCGTGGGATTTCCGACATTCAGACCGTGACCTCGGTGGTTCAGAATTTCTACGCACAACAACACTGAACGCTGTGGAATTTAGCCGTTCAGGCGGTTCAACAAGTCATCAATGCGGTCAATTTTTCCGCGGACCCGAGCGATGTTGTCGGAGGCGTCTGCGACGGACTCGCCCAACCTCTGTTCTTCCTCCACCTCGGCCGTTTCTGTTGGTTTAAAACTGGCAGCGAGGCTTTTCAGCTCGGTCACAATGGCGTCAACTTCTGTTTCCGTCACCAAAACGCCCGGTGCAATACGCGGTATTTCTTGGGGAGAGAGGTACCCCAACTCGGCTCCAAGTATCCCAGCGCAAGCAAGAATCCTCGGGCGCAACGTGGTGGTGTTCACATCGTAGCCTTTTGACTCCAGGAATCGAACCACCAGCGCTTGCTGAGCTTCATCAAAGCCTTCCTCGCCGGACTCGAGGATGGTTTGGACAAGTTCCTCGAACGATGCGATGTTTCGTTCGAGTCGATCGACGGTCATGCGCTCAGTTTCCGACATATGAACGGCGCCGCGATGCAAGACGCGAAGCATGCGCTCACGCCGCAGAACCACCGGGTCGTGAAGGGCCTGACTCTCGGCGATTTCAATGTGCAAATCAAACAGAGCATGGAGTCGGCCAGAAACGCTGGGGACACGAAGGTCAAGGTCAAGCTCTCGGCCCTCGTTTTCAAACGCCATCCGGGCCTTGACAACGTCGTTGGGGTGCAGAGCAAGGATGTTTTCCAAGCGATCTCGTAAGGTGTTGCGAACCTCCTCGAAACGTCGCAAAGCCTCTCGCTCGCTCCACGATTGTGGCATGGCTGTTGCAGCGGTTGATTCGTTCTGGACTTTGTAATCGAGCTCCATGATCATCTTTGCAACGGCTTGGCGCACCGGGGGCAAATCCGTTGCAAAACCTTGGCTTCGAAGAGAATGAATGAAGGCGTTCATGTCCTCTTGGTCGGTGGTTGAACTGACCATCAGAAAATCCCGGGCAAAAGCGTTCACCTCTGCCGTCCGTTCGTGAAGTTCCATCAGGGCCGTTTCGGTTTCAAGGCTGTGCGTTTCAACCGTTTCCGTGTGTTGAATCATCGGTGGAACGGAGGTTCCATCACCATCGGGTGCGGCACGAAGTTGCCCATCCATCATCGCGTCAACCTGAGACGCCGACACGTCGTGTCCGATCGTCGCCAGGTCTTCTCGAAGCGATGTCTCGTCCTCAAAGGTCCACCCCTCGTCGTGTTGTTCCACGAACGTGGAAACGGTTTCTTCCATTGATTCGCTTTCAGCGGTCGCAACTGCTGAAACCATCTTGGGAAGATTCACCGGCCCGCGAGGCCGACGCAGGCTCTTTTTCACCTTCCCCCAAGCGTTTTCTTGAGACGCCAACACCCCCGCTACACGCGCCAGCAGCGTCTGTTTATTTCCAGAGAGTGGAAGTTCCAAATCCTTGCACATTGAATGCAACTCGTCGCGTGTCATGTCGTCAAGTCGTTCAACAGCGAATGATTTGGGGTCGTGATTCAGATGCAAAAACAAGCGTTGTCGGCGAGCTTTGATGGAGCCAGATTTTTTGATTCCAAAGACGCCCAATATTTCGCCAAGGTCGCTGTTCGGAATGGTGCGCAGTCCAGCAGGCGAGAAATCCCAATCTGGGAAGACCAGATGGCGAATCAGCCGAGCACGCAGGGATTCAACAGGCCCTGTTTTTGACAAGCCGTGTTGTTGAGCAAGGGCTTTGAGGCCGTCAAATCGGGACTGGTAAAGTTCCCCCAGCATGGCCGATGTGTCCATTCGTACCTCACCTCTACGCCTTTTCCCGCATTGAAAGCATATATGTCTTCGCAGTCATATGGCGGAGTGCAGGGCTGTTCTTGCGGGTTCGCCGCTTGACGGACTCGGTTTTCAATCGTCGAGATTCATCAGCCTCGGCTTGGGCTCCATGAAACTGTCCGGCATCCCTCGTACGTTTCGCTTGGTCGCTTCGTGATCGGTGGTCATCACGTCGAGCAGGTCCATGAATTCCTTGAGCAGATTCACCATCCCCATGTGACTGTTTTCTGGCAGCACCATGCGTTCGCATGCTGCTGTGATGGTGCCCTCTGCGTTGAGCACCTCGATCATCATCTCGACACGAGGACCGCTTTTGTAGGCCCCGCGCCTCTTGTTCGGGTCGACCAGGGAATTGAGAAGGGCTTCGTCCCCTTCTTCGGACGCCTTTTTCAAAATCGTCGAGATTTTTCTCTGCTCGATGTACGCACCGACGATCGGTTGCAACGACGGGTCCAAGCTCTCGAGAAGAGCCGCCTCAAGGCGATACGCCAGTTCCGCACTGGGATCCAGCATTTCCCGAACACTCCCTTTCGGGAAGCCTTGGCGGCAGACCAGGAGCGTGAAACCGTGAAGAGGTGGTGGGATGAAGCGCTCCCTGTTGCTTTCGTTCTGATTCCTTTGCAGGCCCAGCGTATGGCGACGTCCTTTCATTCGATGCCCTGCGTGGATGGCCCTCGGGACGATGAACCCGCTCAGGTGCCCTTGGAGTCGCTGTTCCTCGACCCACGGCCAAATGTCCTCTTCGTCGAGGTCGGCCACCGCTTGGGATGCGTCGAGTCGTTTTACGGTCTGCTCGAGGCTTTCCAAGACCACGTCGGGGCGCATGCGCCTCATCTGTCGACGGAGCAATTCGTGGTCGCACATGACCAAAGCGCCCTGTTCGAGATACTCTGGTTTGTCATCGGCGACGAGCACCCACGTCGGTTCCTTACGAGACAGCAATCCTGCGATGGACAGGCCTGTGACGTCGTGCTTTTGCCAGTCAAATGCACTCATGGCCAGCAAGTCTGCGGTCCCGTCTCGGAGCGTTTGAAGCGCCGTTTCCATGTGGGGCATCTGCTTCAACAGCAGGTCCCGGTTTTTCCCGTGGGTTTGCACCGCACGCTCTACTTGGAGGCGAACGCCATCGTTTCTCGACGGCGTGGTGAGAATCACGAGACGCTCACTGTTTTCCATCCTTTCACCTCGGCAAGGGTCGCCCCTTGCATGCCTAGGGCGTGGACGACCGGTTAAGAAGCCCACCCTCGTAGGCTTGATGTGCGCAGCAATGTTGAGACGCTGAATTCCTCGTTGGAATCCATGCGGGACGAGGTCAACGACGCCCTACAGGCGCTCATTGAACGTGAGGTCGACATGGGCGCTGGGGAGGTCGCACGTGAGGCTGGCCGAGTGCTGAACGCAGGTGGAAAACGCCTACGACCCATTCTCTTCCTCCTGGCGTATCGGGTTGCAGGCGGAACGAAGCAGGACGACGTCA
>MDTG01188957.1_pt1 | contig 11264 bp, 8 predicted proteins | sample 811421 | NCBI WGS metagenome assembly MDTG01 (sample SAMN05326645, study PRJNA326480) | marine metagenome | isolation source: seawater | place: Pacific Ocean: South East | collected 2011
CTGCTTAATCCTACTGCCTCAAAATTACAACCTCCTCTGTAGGAACTAATTACTGAAATTCCCATTTTTGACATAATTTTTAATAGTCCGGCATCAATTGACTTTTTAAATTTTTTTACGCAACTTTCAAAATCAGACTTTCCAAACAGTTTTTTTTCAAATCTATGGTAAATACTATCGATGGCTAGATATGGATTTATAGTTGTGGCACCTGCTCCTATCAAAACTGCAAAAGAATGAGTATCTAACACATCTGAACACTCAATATTTAAAGAGCAATATCCTCTTAGTCCGTTTTTAATTAAGTGAGAATGAACTGCGCCGACTATAAGTATGCTGGGTATGCTTGCCTTCAAATTAGAAATATTTTTATCTGATAATATTAAAGTTGTACTGCCTTCTCTAACTGCAGTTTCACATTCAATTCTTATTTGATCTATTCTGTCTTTTAGTGAGGATTTAAGATCAAAAGTGCAATCTATTTCTTTAATCTTTTTTGAAAAAATTTTTTTAAATTTTTTTAATTGAGAATTGGTAAGAACAGGGCTGTCCAAAACAAAAATATCATCCTCTGTTAAATTATCAAAGTCTAAAATATTTCCTAGATTTCCGAATCTAGTTTTTAAGCTCATGACTTTATTTTCCCTTAAAGAGTCAATTGGAGGGTTAGTAACTTGACTAAAATTCTGTCTAAAATAATGAGAAACAGGTCTATAATGACTAGAAAGAACTGCAACAGGAGTGTCGTCACCCATTGATCCTGAGGCTTCTTTACCCTCTTCAGCCATTGGATGTAAAATTAATTCTAGATCTTCTATGCTTAGACCTGATAAGAATTGTCTTTTTTTAAGCTCCTCTCCAAAATAATTTGCCTTTTCGTTATCGGATGAAATCTTTTTATCAAGATCTATGATTTGTTTATTATATTTTTTATAATCTTTCGCCAAAAGATCTTTGATTTCTTTGTCTTTAAAAAGTTTACCTTTTTTCAAATCTATTGCGATTATTTGTCCAGGTCCTAGTTTTCCTTTTTCAATAATATTTTCTTCTGGGATCTTAATCATCCCCGACTCTGAACCAGCAAAAAATAAATCATCAGAAGTAATCGCATATCTCAATGGCCTCAAACCATTTCTATCTGTTGAAGCTAAAACCCATTTGGCATCAGTTGCACAAATTGCAGACGGTCCATCCCAAGGTTCAATTGTACTATTTAAAAAATTAAACAAATCTTGATGATTTTTAGGAACCGTTTTACTTCTTTTTGACCAAGCATCAGGTATCATCATGAGTTTTATTAAAGGAGCTAACTTGCCCGAATGAGTTAATAATTCAAACACATTGTCAAGAGCACCAGAGTCAGACGTGCTTCTAATAACTGGTTGTAAATTTTTTACATTCTTAAATAGTTTGCTTGACATATCTTGTTCGTGAATTTTCATCCAATTTATATTTCCTTTTAAAGTATTTATTTCACCATTATGTGCCAACGTCCTAAATGGTTGAGCTAAGTCCCAACTTGGAAAAGTATTTGTAGAATATCTTTGATGAAATATTGCAAACCTAGAGGTTAATTTTTTATCGTTTAAATCTGGATAAAATTCAGCCAGCATTTCAGCTAAAAACATTCCCTTATAAACTATTGATCTAGAACTTAAAGAGCATATATAAAAATTCCTCAATTGATTTTCTCTAGCGAGTTTTTCAATTTTTTTTCTTGTTTCGAATAAATCTCTTTCCAAATCGTTTGTTTTTAAAATCTCATTTTTTTTAAACATAACTTGAGCAATTTCGGGTCTGCTTCGTTCTGCGGTAGATCCTAATACATTTGAATTAAAAGGAACTTGTCGCCATCCGTAAATATGATAATTCTCTTCTAATAAAACTGACTCAATAATTTCTCTACATTTTTCTTGATCTGAATAATTCGTTCGGGGTAAAAATACCATTCCAACACAAATTCTCTTGGTTTCATCTGGAGTTTGACCAGATGAAATTATCTTATCTTTAAAAAAGTCAGGAGCTATTTCAATCTGAATACCCGCGCCATCTCCTGATTTACCATCAGCATCAACTGCCCCTCTGTGCCATATAGCTTTAAGTGCCTCTATGCCATATTCAACGATCTTTCTTGATTTTTTTCCATTCGTTGAGGCTATCATTCCCACACCACAAGCATCGTGCTCCATTCTTTCATTGTATGAATGATTCTCAGATAAAATCTTTTTATTCTTTTCGTATAACTTCATTTTTTTAGGCAGCAATTATATTTTCCTTAGATCTAGTCTTTAAATATTTTTCAATTTGGGCAGCAGCATCTCGACCATCCCTGATAGCCCAAACAACCAAAGAAGCGCCTCTTACAATATCACCTGCTGCAAACACCCCCTCTAAATTTGTTTGCATTGATTCTAAATTTATTTTTATAGTTCCCCATTTTGAGATAGCTAATTCTTTTGCATCAAACAAATTTGGGATATCTTCAGGGTCAAAACCTAAAGATTTAATTACTAAATCCGCAGAAATGGTAAATTCAGATCCAGGTTTAATTACAGGTTTTTTTCTACCTGATAGATCTGGTTCACCTAAAGTCATTTTATTTACCTCAACTTTATTAATTTTTTCATCACCTATAAATTTTTTTGGACTAGTAAGCCAAATAAATTCTACTCCTTCCTCTTCAGCATTTTTTACTTCTCTTGCAGACCCAGGCATATTATCTCTATCTCTTCTATATAAACACTTTACTGATTTAGCTTTTTGTCTAACTGCAGTTCGTACACAATCCATTGCAGTGTCACCTCCGCCAATTACTACAACATTTTTTCCCTCTGCGTTTAATGTTCCATCGTCAAATAATTCCACTTTATCTCCTAAACCTTTTTTATTTGAAGCGGTAAGAAACTGCATTGCTGGAAAAATATTTTGTAAATTATGACCAGGAATATTTATCTCTCTAGCTTTATATACTCCTGTTGCAATTAAAACTGCATCGTGTCTTTCCCTTAATTGATCTAAAGATTTATCTTTTCCGACTTCAAAATTTTGTACAAACTTAATTCCACTATCTTTTAAAAGCTTTGTTCTTCTTTCCACTACAAATTTTTCTAATTTAAAGTTTGGTATACCATATATTAGCAAGCCCCCTGGTCTGTCATAACGGTCGTAAATTGTTACCTGATATCCTTTTTTTCTCATTTCCTCTGCACAAGCCATGCCTGCGGGTCCAGCACCAATTATTCCAACTGATTGTTTTAATTCTTTCTTTATCTTAACAGGTTTAACCCATCCTTGTTCCCAAGCGGTATCGGTTATATATTTTTCTATCGATCCAATTGTAACAGTTCCATGTCCTGATTGTTCAATGACGCAATTGCCTTCACATAATCTATCTTGAGGGCAAATCCTTCCACAAACTTCTGGCATATTATTTGTGCTTTGTGAGAGTTCATAAGCTTCCTGCATTCTTCCTTCTGCAGTCAATTTAAGCCAATCAGGAATATTGTTGCTTAGCGGACAATGTATTTGGCAAAAAGGGACACCACATTGTGAACACCTACTTGATTGTTCTTTAGCTTTATCATTAATAAATTCGTTATATATTTCTTGAAAATCTTGACTCCTCTCTACTGTTTCTCTTTTAGGAGGTGTCTCTTTTTGCAAGTTAACAAATTTCAACATATCTTTACTCATAACAATCACTTAAATAATAGAAATTTGATGGATTTAAAAGCTTATTTAGGTAAATATAACTGACCTTTTAGATTAAAAACCTCCATAAATAGGGATTTTATTTTGCATACCTGATATGCAATATGCTTTGTCATCAAATAAACATTATATTTGTTAATCAGTAATGAATGATTGAAATTTTAATTCTTTCTATAGTTCAAGGTATAACAGAATTCATACCTGTGAGTTCCTCTTCACATTTAATAGTCTTATCAAATCTTTCAGAGTTCGACAGTAACGATATATCAATTGATGTTAACTTGCACTTGGGGTCCTTATTGGCCGTAATTATATTTTTTAAGAAAGAGATTGTAAACTTTACTAAAAACAAAAAATTATTTAAAAAAATAATACTCTCGTCTTTACCGGTAATAATATTAGGCTATTTATTAATTCACTACAATTTAATTGATCACATTAGGAATCTAAAGACTATTGCATGGACAACTTTGATTTTTGGAGTATTGCTTTATATAAGCGATAGATTTAAATCTAAAAAAAAGTTAGAAAAAGATTTTTCTTATAAAATTGCAATTATTATTGGTTTATTTCAGATGTTATCATTAATTCCAGGTGTAAGTAGATCTGGTATTGTTATCAGTGCGGCGAGAATGTCAAACTTTAATAGATTTGACTCTGCTAAGATATCATTTCTTTTATCTATTCCAACATTGGGAATTATAAGTGTTTATGGAGTAAAAAATTTAATCATCTCTAATGATCTAAATTTTTCTATATTGAACATATCTTCAATAATTTTATCTTTTATATTTTCTTTTTTGACAATAAAATTTTTCCTAAAATTTGTAAAAAAGTTTAGTTTAATATATTTTGTTTTATATAGATTTTTTTTAGGATTAGTATTATTGTATATAGTTTATTTATAAAACTAATGTCAAAAATAATAATATAGAAATTATAATTATAAAAAACACTTTGACAGCTTTTTGTAAAGATAATTTGTTAATAAACTTCATAATTAATCATTTTGTTAAAATTGATTGTATGCTCATTTTGGTTAATCCCGCAACTTTTATTGAAAACAATCTAATTCTATTGTCGTAACGATAAACATCAAATAATAAATAATTCAAATTTTTTCTGATAACATCAAGATCAAATTTTATATTTGTAAATATAGCTTTTTCTCCAGGGCACTTCATTCCAATAAAGTAGGAAGCAGCACATATTGCATCACAAAAAACATTTCCATAAATATTTGTAATTTTAGGAAATATTGGGAATTTTTTATTTTTTAAAAGTAAAATTTTAAATTTTTTATTCAGAAATCCCATAGGGTTTGCATTAATTATTTTTTTAGATCTCATAATCTTATTGATTACTTTTTGAGGTATATTCGATTTTATTTTGTTTGAATTATTAAATATTAAAAATACTTTTACACAAATTTCTTTTTTATAATTTTCTATTTCTATAAAGTTATTTTTACCATCTTTATAAAAATAAAATTTTATTTTTTCATTCAAAAAAACTGGTCTAAAAAAGCTGCAATTTACATTGTAAATTTTTTTTTCTGTAAAATTTAAAAAATATTCTATTGCACAAAGTAAAATATTTACACCGTGAACTATTGTTCTTTTAGATTTAAATTGATTTTTTTTTACTTTAAACCTATGAGCCTGGTTGTAATCCAATGATAACTTGAGAAAATTTAGTTGATCCTTTTTGTAAAACGTTTTTTCACCTATTAATGAACTGTTCATCTCAAGCTTTAGAAAGTAGAGCACAATAGTTGATGGTAATTTTTCTTTTAATGATCTCATTCATCGGTAAATCTTCGACTGGTAAAATCTGTTTACTGTCAATTTTAAACCCAGCTTTCTCAATCATTTCCTCAATATCTTTAACAGATTTAAAATGATAAACGTGATCTATTGTGGGGCAGTCAACACAAGTAGACATGAATAATTTGCCATTTTTGGATAAAATTTTATATATACTTTGTAGTAATATTCCAGGAGTATCAACATGTTCTAAAACTTCTCCCATCTCAATAAAGTCAAATTTCTTATCAAATTTATATTTTAAAATATCTTGAAGCTTGTAGTTGATATTTATCTTGTCATTAACTAAATAATTAATAATAGATTTCGTGATTTCGATTGAAGTTTTACTTATATCCACTATCTCAAAATTAGTTTTATCTTTAAATCTTTTTATGGCTTCAAACAAAAATAATCCATGACCACAGCCTATTTCTAAATAATTTTTAATATCAAGATCCTTTTTCTGTATTTCTTGTATAAAAAAAGAATACATAGCATAATGTGTTGACCATAAAAACTGCGAAACAGCTATACCATAAACATAGCTTTTCATTTCATTTGCATTGTCATAGACCTTTTCAAAAGCATCTTTTTGTTCACTTAATGGGTATTTATTATGCTTATAGAAATATAAATGACTAATCATCATGTCTGCGCACATTTTTAAATATGCTTTTGTTGCTGTATCTAAACTAGTATTTTGCATGTTAAGATATTGTTGAAAATCTTTAGAAAATTCCTCAGCCCTCTCAAAATATACTTTATCGACTTTTTTGTGAAAGTTTAAAATTTTTATTTTTTGCAAATGGGAGTTATCAATAACAAGTTTGACGATTTTTTTAAAATTTGGGTATTTGCTTAAATATGCGAGTTCCATTTTATATTAAGTGTTGTGGCCTTCTAAGTTTAAAATCAAAATTGTAAATATATCTATTTGTACCATTCTTCTTTAAGTTTAGTTTTTTTAAAAAATCTAAACATGGCTTATTTTTTTTAGTTTTAAAATACTTAAAATTAATTTTTTTTGATTTATTTTTTTTAGATGAAAGAAAAATATGATAAACCATTAAATTCTCAATCGATCTACCAAATGCTCTGCAGCTTAAGATAAAATCTAGCACGTTTGTCTCTTTTTTAGCAAATTTTATGACATATATTCCCACTAGTCCCATATCGCCAAGTTTATCCGATACTCTCAGAGCTTTTATTTCTGTTTTTTTGTCTAATATAATTTTTTGTAATTGATTCTCATTTAACCTTCTGGTTGTAAGATTCATTTGATTAGTTTTATTAATCAGTTGGAGAACCCTTATCTTATTATCACTATTAACTTTTTCAAATTTTACTTTTATTTTTAGTGATTTTAGCCAAGCAGCATGAGAAATAAAATTTTTCTTTGCCTTCTCTCTTTTTTTTTCATCTTTATAAAATTTTGTTCTCAATTGATCTTCTTTTGTAAGATCACTTTTATTAAAACAATTTAGTTTAAATAAAGTATCTACATAAAAACTTGGGTCCTCTGGTAGATCGGGCACTAGTACATCTGGGATAGCTGTTTTAATGCGATTTCGTTCGTTAATGTTATCATCAATAAAAACACAGGCGTCTGGGGATAAATTCAATTCTTTTGTGATTTTTAATAAATTTTTAGCTTTATCATCCCAGTTAATTTTCCAAGATGCAAAATCCTCTATCTTCAATATCATTTCTTTATTTTTTTTAAATGCCTCTAGTGCAACTTTTTCATCATTTTTACTAATTATTGCTAACTGAATGCCTTTATTTTTTAAAGATTTAATTTTACTTTGAAAATCTTGAAAAGCTTCACCGAGATAATCATGGCCTCCTAAAATGACTTTTTTCCAACCTAAATCTCCGATGTTTCCACCCCATAAAGTATTATCTAAGTCTAAAATTAAAAGTTTTTTTGAAGATTTAGAAAAAGCCTCGATTATTTCACTGAAATCATCTGAGGCAACTTCGAATAATTTGTTATTATAGGGAATTTTTGAGGTGTACCAAAGCCTTGGGTCAAAAGTATTAAAATTCTTTTGTAGTAAGAAATCTATATTAAAAAAATGTATATTAGACTTTTTTTTAAATTCTTCAGCAATTTTTAGATTAATCTTATACAAGTTCTTAGTTAAACCAAAATCATTTGTAAAGTCTTGTAAATAGTAACCTCGATGTAAATAAGGCAATGTCCAGGATGTTACTATAAGGTTCTCTGATTTCTCGCTCAACTTTAAGATTAAATCTATATAATTATCTACTTCATTGTTTAATTTTTTCAAAGATACATTTTTAAAATTCATCAAATTTGAAAATTCTTCTAATACTTTTTCTATTCTACTCCAAGCTACTATTGTATGATATTTGCTTTTTGAATTTATAATCCTATAACACCCATTAGAAAATAATTCATAAGTGGGTTTATAAATTTTATATTCTTTTTCATTTAATTTATTGTTTAGAAAATTATAAAATAAATCAAAATTAAAATCAGAAATTAATTTAATCTCTTTTTTCATCTAATTTTTTTTTCAATATCCTGTTTTAATTCGCTAATCTTGTAGCTTTTAGTAGTCTGCATTTTTTCCATTAAAAAATTTAAAAGATTGAGACTTGAGTTCTCTTTTTTCAATTTTTCCTCAATCATTAAAACAAAATTTATTAATGCCATAGAGTCAAAATTACTATTTTTTCCTAATATCTCGAAATCTTCCTCTTTAGAAATATTTTTATCTTTTGGAAGTTGTTTGTTAATTAAGTCAACTGACTCTTCTATAATATTATTTAAATTGTTCATAAATTTCTAAAAGATAGAATCTCCATCAAGTTCACTCGGATACCAGCTATTTTTATTTTTTAAAAAATCACTTAATTCTAAGTTTTTACTTTTGAATAAATAAGGTGAAAATTTATTTTTTCTAACAAAAGGACTTAATTTATGCATATATTTTCTTTTTTCATCATCAAATCCTACCATTTGAAATAAATCACAATCAGAATTCGAAGACTCGGTTACGCAAGACAGAATTAAATCAAATGCAAGTTGTTCATTTTTTTTTAATAACATTAGATCAATTAATACAGCTTTTTTCATGTTAACACTACTATCATATTTATTTATGCAAATTGCATATCCGATGATTTGATTGTTTTCTTTTATTGCTAAAATTAATGACTCATTTTCTATTATTTTGTTATTTAAATGCCAATTTATCCATTCACTACTTCTATTGAAAAGAAATTTATCATTTTTTTCTAATTTAATCTTTTCCCAAAACTTATCGAACTCTTTATCAAATTTTTTATAGATTTGAAAATTTTTATTCTTTTTAAATTTTTTCCAAGTATTTATTTTGGTATACAAAATTAAATTTAAAAAATTATAAATAATTTTGAAAAGTAAGTTATTTTTTTTAAATTTTTTTTTAATGTATGAATTATAGACCTTTTTGAAATTTAAAATAATATTCAATTTATTGTCATATTCCTTATTGGGCATTTTCTGCCATTCAAATGTCTGTAAAGCTTTAACTGTTTTGATGTTTGAAGTTGTGGCTAAAAAAAATCTGTACCGGATTGAGTGTGATACTCTTTTATCAGTCTTATAGAATGAAGTCTATATTCTGGTTCTACAACCCAACAACTAATAATGGACCCGTTATATTTTTTTTGATTAAAAAAGTATTGTGTGGGTATATTTCCAAGATGGCCAACTATTTTTTCGTCGTTTATTAAAACCCAGCCAATTGTCCAATTTATATCTTTATTCTTTAAGCGTGGATTTTCTTTCCAGATGTCCTCCCAATTGCTTTTTGAGTAAACGCTAATATTAAACTTATTTGCCAGACTTTTTATTTCTGAATAATCTTCAAATTTTACTTTTCGAATAATCATAGTTTACTATTACACTTTATTGGTGCGCCTGCTAGGATTTGAACCCAGAACCTCCTGGTCCGTAGCCAAGCGCTCTATCCAGTTGAGCTACAGGCGCAGATTTTAAATTTTTACTATATAACATATATCGTGTAAATTTCATGTTATAAAGCATTATCATAATTTCAAAAAAAAGATGAATTTATTTTCAAATTATCAGTTCACAAAATCAAATATATTTGGTTTTCTAATATCACTATTACCAATCAGTTTTATTGCAGGAAACATGATAATAAATATTAATGTTATAATTTTAATATTATCTTCCATTATTCTCTACGGAAAAAATACTTTTAGAATTAATTATTTTTTTTTAGATAAGGCAATTTTAACATTTTTTGCTTTCATTGTAATTACTGGAATTTATAATGATTTCAATCTTTATACAAATTATAATGATTTTTATTCTTACAGAGGAAATTTTGCTACTACGATCAAATCTATTTTATTTTTGAAATATCTTTTGTTGTATATTGTATTAAGATTTTTAATTGAACATAAAAATGTTAGTTTAAATTTTTTTTTAATTACTTGTTCGCTTTCATCATTATTTGTTTGTTTCGATATTTTCTATCAATATATAAACGGTAAAGACATCTTTGGTTTTGAGACTATTGGAAGAGGTAGAAAACTAGGAGGTCCTTTTGGAGACGAACTTATAGCAGGCGGTTATATTCAAAGGTTCTCTATATTTGCTTTTTTCACGTTGCCAATAATTTTTATAAAATTTTCGAACCAGTTCTCTAAATATTTAATACCTATATTATTTTCAATATTTGCATTTGGGATTATTTTAGCGGGAAATAGAATGCCAATGTTACTATTCTTATTATCTATGTCATTAATCATTATTTTTCAAAAACAAACTCGTAAATTTTTTATTCCTTTTGTATTTTTGTTTTCAGTAATCTTTTTAATTTTATTTAATTCTAATAACCAGATAAGAACTCACTTTTTAGGCTTTCATGACAAAATAGTTAAAATGGGATTGGCTGTTAAGAACAAAGATTTTGATAATAAAAAAACTCCTCAGTATTTAAAAGAATTTTCAACCTTTTATGATACATGGCTAATGAATAAGTATGTAGGAGGAGGGATTAAAAATTTTAGATTTTATTGTCATGTAAGACCAAATATAAAAAAAGACTCTAAATTTATTTGTAATATGCATCCCCATAATTATTATCTTGAGATATTAACAGAGATAGGTTTGATAGGATTTGCTATTGTAGTAGTAGTTTTTCTTTCAACTTTTTACTTAACTTTTATTAGAAAGTATTTTTTTATATCGCCTTTAAATAATAATAATTTAATAATTCCCTTCATCTTTCTATTTATTACAGAAATTTTTCCAATTAAAAGCACTGGAAGTTTTTTTACAACAGGTAATTCTACATATCTATTTTTGATACTGGGTCTAATGATCGGATTAATGAGAAAGAAAATTTAATTGAAAGTTAATTTAAAAGATATAAATTAGTATAAATGAAAAACGTTATAATAACATCTGCGACTAGAACTGCTGTGGGTTCTTTAAACAAGAGCTTAAAAAATGTTCCTGGTTATGAACTGGGTTCAACTGTTATTAAAGAATCAATAAAAAGATCTAATTTAAAAAATGATGAAATAGATGAGATAATCCTTGGTCAAGTTCTTACTGGAGGAACAGGCCAAAATCCAGCAAGACAAGCGGCTATGAAATCAGGAATACCTAAAGAAAAACCCGCTTACATTGTAAATCAAGTTTGTGGTTCGGGCATTAGATCAATTGCATCAGCATTTCAGAGCATAAAAGCTGAA
>MDTG01341666.1_pt1 | contig 11264 bp, 9 predicted proteins | sample 811421 | NCBI WGS metagenome assembly MDTG01 (sample SAMN05326645, study PRJNA326480) | marine metagenome | isolation source: seawater | place: Pacific Ocean: South East | collected 2011
TAAACAAAGAAAATTTAAGAAATAAAAAAGAATTTGTAAATCACAAAATATTGGATTGTCTTGGAGATTTATATTTATCAGGTTTTAAAATGGTCGGAAAAGTTACCTCTTCTCAAGGTGGACACAATATTACTAATTTAGGCTTAAGAAAATTACTAAGCAAAAATGAAAATTTCTCTATTATCGAGCTTAAAGAGAAAAATATTCCTCATTCCTTTTTGAACAAGAATAATCTAAAATCTATCGCATAAGATTTATTAATAAATAATCTTTATAACTGCGAACTTATGAATTTTATCAAAACTTTTTTAATATATTTTTTGGTCTTTATCTTTCTTACCAATTGTACGAAGCAAGAGAAAATTTCTTTAATTGAAGAGAAAGATGTCGAGTTGCAAATGATAGAGGCTTTTAATGTAGGTTATAAAGAATTAGAGGCAGGTGATGCATTATTTGCAGCAAAAAAATTTAATGAAGCTGAGCTTTTGTTCCCTCAATCATTATGGGCTCCTCGAGCAGCATTAATGGCTGCATATTCTTATTATTCTCAAGATTATTATTATGATGCAGAAATTGAGCTTAACAGATTTATAAAAACATATCCTAAAAATAAAAATTTAAATTATGCACATTTTCTTCTTGGTATGTGTTATTATGAGAAAATAGTAGATGAAAAAAAAGATACAGGTCCATTATTAAAAGCACAAGAAAAATTTAATTTTATAATCAAAAATTATCCAAACTCAGATTATGCTCTCGATGCAGAATATAAACTTGATTTAATACAAGACTACCTTGCATCAAAAGAAATGTATATTGCTTCACACTATTTAAAAAAAAAAAAATGGATTGCATCAATCAATAGATATAAAAACGTTGTTGAAAAATATGACAAGACTATTTATGTAGAAGAGGCATTGCATCGATTAGTTGAGCTGTACTATAGTATTGGTTTAGAAAATGAGTCACAAAAGTATGCTTCATTATTGGGATATAATTATCAATCAAGCAAGTGGTATGAAAAATCTTATAAAGTATTTAATCAAAATTACAAAACAAAATTAGAGATTAAAAAAGAGAAAAAAAGTATGTTAAAAAAATTTAAAAACCTTTTTGAATAAAATGTCAGAAAGCTCAAAAGCGAACAAAGATTATAAAAATAAAATAAAACAATACAAAAAATACAGCAAGAAATATTTTGAAGATAGTTCACCTATAATATCAGATCGCGATTTTGATTTATTAAAGAAGGAAATATTTGAATTAGAGAAAAAATTTAATTTTAGTGACAAAGACTCACCTTCTCAAACACTAGGTTTTAAACCTTCTAAAAATTTTGAAAAATTTCCACATAGAGTAAAAATGCTTTCATTAGCAAATGCTTTTGATGAAAAAGATTTGATAAACTTTGAAAAAAAGATAATAAATTTTCTTAATTTCAATAAAAATTTTGAGTTCGAATATAGTGCTGAACCTAAAATTGATGGCATATCGGCTTCTCTTACATATATGTCTGGTAAACTTGTAAGAGGGTTATCAAGAGGAAATGGAGAAGAAGGAGAAGATATAACATTAAATTTAAAGACAATATCTGATATACCGCATTATATAGACCAAAAAGATTTTCCCGACGATATAGATATAAGAGGAGAAGTTTTCATTCAAAATAATGATTTTAAGAAAATGAAAGATAGTTTTGCAAATCCACGAAACGCAGCCTCTGGCTCTTTAAGACAAAAAGACCCTAAAAAAACATCTAAGATACCTCTAAAATTTATCGCTTATACATTTGGATTTTCATCTGATCAGACTATAGACAAACAGACTAATTTTCTTGTTAAATTAAAAAAATGGGGTTTCAAAACTTCCGAATTGAATAAAAAAATTACAGGTATTAAAAATTTACTGTCTAATTACCAAAATATAGAAAAAAAAAGATTTAATTTAAATTATGATATTGATGGCATTGTGTATAAAATAAATGATTTTAAACTTCAAAAAAGGTTAGGATTTGTAACGAATGCTCCTAGGTGGGCAATAGCCCATAAATTCTCTGCGAGTAATTCTATTACAGAAATTCTAAACATTGATATCCAAGTTGGACGGACTGGAGCACTAACACCAGTAGCCAAGGTAAAGTCAGTAAATATAGGCGGAGTAATAGTTTCAAATGCAACTCTTCATAATGAAGAAGAAATTTTAAGAAAAGATATTAGGATTGGCGATACTGTTAAAATTGAAAGAGCAGGAGATGTAATTCCCCACGTAATTTCTGTTGATTTATCAAAAAGAAAAAGAGAGTCTGAAAAATTTATTTTTCCCTCTAACTGTCCATCTTGCGGATCAAAAACTATAAAAGAATATAATTCTCAAACAAAAAAACATGATGCTGTAAGAAGATGTACAAGTGAAGGTTTTAAATGTGAAAAAATTTCTATAGAAAAAATAAAGCATTTTGTATCAAAAGATGCGCTTAATATTGATGGATTTGGAAAAAAGATAGTTCAAAATTTTTGGGAAATTGGTCTCATAAAACTTCCACATGATATCTTCAATTTAGACTTTGATAGAATATCGAAATTAGAAGGCTGGGGTAGCTTATCAGTTAATAATTTGAGGAAATCTATTCAAAAATCAAAAAAAATTTCTCTAGATAAATTTATTTTTTCACTGGGCATAAGACATATAGGTCAAGAAAACGCAAAACTTTTAAGTGAATTTTTAAAAAAAAAAGATAACTTTCTTCGATTAAAAAATCAAAATAATATTCAAGAGTTAATCAATATTGATGGAATAGGCGAAACTCAAATCAATTCATTAAGGATGTTTTTTAATGAAAAAGAAAATTTTGATGTTATTTTGAATCTATCAAATTTACTAGATATTCAAAGTTTTAAAGAAAATAATAGCAGAGGAAAACTTAAAGGTTTAGTCTTCATGTTTACTGGGAAACTCAATAATATCTCAAGAGCAGAGGCTAAATCATTGATCGAAAATAACGGAGGTAAAATCGCAAGCAATGTAACCAAAAAATTAGATTATTTGGTTATAGGAGAAAAACCTACAAATAAAAAAGTTGATTTGGCTAAGAAAAATAAAATAAAGGTAATTAATCAAAAAACATTAGATGAATTGTTAAACTGACTTTAGAAGCCATTTTTTTTCACTTAAAGTCAAAAATCTATGAATTTTAGAATATACTTCTAAGTGATAATTTACCAAATATTTTTTTTCTTGAGAAGATAATAATTTAAAATTTACTAAATCGATATCAATTGGTACCAATGTAAGATTTTTAAAAAATAAATTATTTTTTTGTTTTTTAATATAGACTAAATTTTCAATCCTGATTCCATACTTTCCTTTCAAGTAAAATCCTGGCTCATTACTTAATATCATTCCTTCTCTTAAAAAAACTTCATTTTTCTTTGAAATTGCCTGTGGACCTTCATGAACATTTAAAAAATAACCTACCCCATGTCCAGTTCCATGACTAAAATCTTTTTTAACTTCCAAGAGATACTTCCTTGCCAGTTTATCAATATTTGACCCAGTTTTTTGTTTTGAAATATTTGCAGTAGCCACAGCAATATGTCCTTTTAAAACTCTTGTGAAAGCATCTTTTATAATTTTCGGTTGTACTTTGAAAGAAATAGTTCTTGTGACATCGGTAGTTCCATAAGTGTATTGCCCTCCTGAATCACAAAGGTATATTTCCTTTCGTTTTATTTCTCTGCATGTTTTTTTTGTGGCACGGTAATGAATGATTGATCCATTTTTTCCAGTTGCTGATATAGTGCTGAAACTTGGAAAGAGATAATTTTTATTTCGTTTTCTTAAAGACTCTAACTTTTTTTCAGCGCCAATTTCAGAAATTTTTTTATTTTGATTTTTTTTAATCCAGAACAAAAATTTAGTAACTGCTACTCCATCATAAATATGACTTTTGATTGTATTTTTTATTTCTACTTTATTTTTGATTGATTTCATCAAATATACAGGATCTCCAATTTTTGAAATTTTAAATTTTGAACTCATCAAATTCTCAAGTAAAACAGAGCAGGAACTTTTATCGATTATAATTTTTTTAGCGTTTAGTTTATTCAAAAAACTTTCAATTTGTTTCTCTTTATAAAAAGATATCCTTAAAAAACTTTTTTTTTTAAAAATATTAGATGATTTTTTTATGTCTGAAAAAAAACTTACTTCTCCTTTAGTATTTACTATTATCTTACAATTTGGTATCGGGCTGAAAGGATTATCTCTTCCTCTTATATTTAAAAGCCAAGCCACATTTTCAGGTGCCGATATAAAAATATGATCTGATCCATCATTCTTTAAAATTTGTATTAATCTTTTAATTTTACTATTTACTGTTTCTCCAACTACTTTAAGGTTTAGAGAGTAGAACTTTCTAGATGAATGATTCCTTGAAAAATCTGAATTTATAATTGTTTTAGTTATTGGGATTAGTTTAATTTTATTTCTAAAAAAATATTGCAAGCTCCTAGAAGTGAAAACCGTCGGATCGAACCCTAAATTTAATCTCGAATTTAAAACTTGATGAGGAAGTTTTTTTGGTATTTCTAGTATTTTGAACTTTTTACCAGCCTGAATTTTAGCCTGCTCAACATATCTTCCGTCAACAAAAAGATAATTTCTCTTTTTTAATATTATCGCTAATCCAAATGATCCACTAAAACCTGTAATGAATTGAAGTTTATCTCTTTTAGCAAATTCGGAAAAATACTCGTCATTTTTAGGGATTACGTAACCATCTATTTCGTGATGGTAAAATTTATTTTTTAACTCTTTTAAATTTTGAGAGATCATTTTAACCTTTTTTGATATCTGATCCATCCTGGACTTCTAAAATTCTCATTATCATTATCTATATCCTGATTGAAGTCGAAGTCTTGATTATCTCTTTCTAAATTATTACTCTTCTCAATGAATTTTTCTGGAAGTTCATCAACAAATCTTGATGATAAACTATCTATCCAATCGCCTTGGTAAAATCTATTCAAAGAAAAAGATATAAAACTCAAATCTTTTGCTCTTGTAATACCAACGTAGGCGAGACGTCTTTCTTCCTCAAGACCATTCTGACCTTTCTCATCTATAGATTTCTGATGCGGAAACATGCCTTCTTCCCAACAAGGTAAAAACACAGCGTCAAACTCTAACCCCTTTGACGCGTGCATAGTCATTAAATTAATTTTTTCACCTTCCCACTGTTGATCAATAGAAGTTGCTAGAGAAACATGTTCAAGAAAACTTTCTAAATTATCAAATTCCTTCATTGCGCTGAGGAGTTCTTTAATATTTTCGAGCCTATTTTCGTTTTCTAAATCTTTTTTATCTTTTAAAGAAGCCGAATAACCAGACTCATCCAATATAATTTGCATAAGTTTGACATGATTTATTTTCTTAATAAAGTGATCTCTCCTCCATTTCTTGATCATATTTAAAAATGATAAAAGTCCTAATTTAGTCTTAGGTTTGATTAAATTTTGATTGATCAAATTTTGAGAAGAAGTCTCTAATGATAAATTATTTTTTCGCGCATATTCATTTATTTGTTTAAATGAACTTTCTCCTATAGATCTTTTAGGTACGTTGGCTATCCTTTCAAAGGCAAGGTCGTCTTTCTCGTGTTGAATGATTCGTAAATAAGAAATACAATTTTTTATTTCAGCCCTTTCGTAAAATTTAGTTCCACCTAATATTCTGTATGGTAGGCCGATTTTTAAAAACCTTTCCTCAAACTCCCTTGTCTGAAATATTGCTCTTACTAGAATAGCAATATTATTATATGAATATTTTTTTTTAAGCTCGTTTTCAATTATGTCTGAAACCCCTATAGCTTCATCTTTACCATTTCTAAAACAAGTTAATCTAATTTTTTCACCTTCAGATTTGTTTGAATTTAATTTTTTTCCCAGCCTATTTTCATTATAAGAAATCAAATGAGATGCTACATTTAAAATATTTTGAGTTGATCTATAATTATCTTCTAATCTTATAATCTTAGTATTCTTATAAACTTTATCAAATTCTAAAAAATTTTTAATCTCTGCACCTCTCCAACTGTAAATCGATTGATCATCATCTCCAACACAGCAAATATTGCTATGCAATAGTGTTAAATGTTTTAGCCATTTACTTTGTATATAATTTGTGTCTTGGTATTCGTCTACTAGAATATACTTAAACTTCTTTGAATAAATATGATTGATATCATTATTTTCTTCAAAAATTTTTACACAATGAAGAATTAAGTCACCAAAATCACATGCGTTAAGGTCAGTAAGTTTTTCTTGATAAACTTTGTAAACTTCCAACATATTCTTTTCTAAAATCTGCCCTCTAGATATTTTTACATTATTTGGATACCAGCCAAAATTTTTCCATTTATTAATTAGAGCTAAAACAAAATTTGGAGAAATTTTTTTGATGTCAATATTTTTGCTTTTGCAAATATTTTTAATTAATCTTTGTTGATCATCTTGGTCTATTATCGTAAAACTTTGCGTCAGATTTACAGCTTTTGCATGTTTTCTTAATATCTTTGCACAAATCGAGTGGAAAGTACCAAGCCATGGAAGGCCAACCGCTTTCTTTTTAAGTATAAAACCAATCCTATTTTGCATTTCCCTTGCCGCCTTATTGGTAAACGTTACAGCCAGTATTTCATTTGGAAAGGCAAGATTTTTTTCGATAATGTTAGCAATTCTCGATGTGAGGACTTTCGTTTTTCCAGAGCCGGCCCCAGCAACAATCAAAAGAGGTCCCGATGTATGTAAAACAGCTTCTTTTTGAAAATTATTTAATTTTTCTAGATATTCTGAGTTTATCATTTATTTAAAATCACTATAAGTCATTCTATAGAATAATGAAAAAATTTAAAATTCAATCGTTCTTACAAAAAAACTTTTTTAGAAAAAACATATTAAATAAATTTTTTAGTATGTTTTTCACATTATTCAATACGCCTAAAGGCGCATGGAGGATTAGCTTTAACCAATTTAAGAAAAAAAATATAGAAAATTATATATCTGAAAAATTTCAGCTGAATTATGCGTTATTTATACTTAGTATAGTATTTTTTCTTTATCTCCTTTATCTCTCAATTCCAGGAATGGTCATGTCTCAGACTATGCAGATTGAATTAGAGGAAAAATTAAAAAAAAAATACAACTTAGACTTTGCACTTTCACCAGATATAAATTATTCGATTCTTCCAAAACCGCATTACATTATAAACGATGTAGTAATATTTAATGAAAAATCAGGTTATCAGAAAGAGTTTAGTCAAATAAAAAAATTAAAAATTTTTATAAATCAAAATAATTTTTTTAAAATGAATAATGTAATTAAAAAAATAGAAATAAAAAACGCTAACTTTTTTATAGAAAATTCTGATTTCAATTTTATTAATGATTTTTTGGATAACGGATTTTCAAACAAATCTATGAAAATTATAAAAAGTAAAATCTTTTATAAAAGTAACGAAGGTCAAATTGTTTCATTTTTCACCCTAGAAAAAATTTTAATTTTCCATGATGAATTTAAAAAAGAAAATTCTTTAATTTCTAAAGGAAAAATATTTAATGTCCCATTCACTTTCGACTGGAAATATGATGAAAGTTTAAATGAGAAAATTACAAAAGTAAAAATTAACCCCTTAAAGTTAAGTTTTTTAAACAAATCTAAAGCTGATGATAAAATTAAAAATCTGAAAATTAATTTAAAAAGATCTAAATTAAATACTAATTATTCTTTTGAAAAGGACTCTATAATTATAAAGTCTAATAGCTCATTTCTTGGAACCAATAAATTTGATTATAATGGAAAAATAGACTTAGATCCTTTTGACTTTCAGATTGAATCGAAAATTCAAAAATTTGATTTAAAAAAGGTTTTACCTAATAAGAATATGATGAATGAAATTTTTTCAAAAGAATTTTTATTGAATGAAAATTTTAATGGAAAATTTTCAATTAAAAGTAGTGATTTAGATAATGGAAACTTTTTTAATGAAATTTTGATTAATTCAAATTATGTTGGAGAGAAAATTGAATTGAGCAATTCTAAATTATACAATAAAAAAATTGGAAGTTTAAATTTAGATTATGGAAATATTTATTTAGAGGAATATGATATTTTATTTAAAGGAAAATTCAGTTTTGAAATTTTTGATAAAAACAAGTTTTACAGAAAATTTTTGGTATCAAAAAAAAATCAAAAAGATTTAGAAAAAGTTTATTTTGGATTAATCTACAACCTATCGAAATTAGATGCCAAGATATTTTTTATATCATTAAATGATGAAAAACCAGAAACGAGTGATAACCTTGATAATTTGATTTATAGTTTTAATAACAATTCAATTAGAGTCAACAATTGGATTAGTTTAAGAAGTTTTATTAGTAAGATTTTATCTAGCTACCCTGGATAAGTCATTTTTTTTGGATCAACTATTTTATCAAAGTCATTTGCTGAGATAAGACCACTCTTTGTAGCTTCAAATTTTAATGTAGTCTTATTTTTAAGAGCAGACTTTGCAATTTTTGCCGCATTATCATAACCTATCTTAGGTGCTAAAGCTGTGACTAACATTAATGAATTGTTTAAATCATTACTTATTTTTTTTAAGTCGGCTTTGATACCCTTTATACAATATTGCGAAAAATTTTTTGAGCTATCTGATAATAAGTCTATAGATTGAAGAATATTATGAGCAATAAGTGGTTTAAAAACATTTAATTCAAATTGTCCTTGTGAGCCTGCTAGAGTAATTCCTGTATGATTACCAATAACTTTAACACAAACCATTGTCACAGCTTCACATTGGGTTGGGTTTACTTTACCTGGCATAATTGACGAACCAGGTTCATTTGCAGGTAATATTAATTCCCCATAACCTGCTCTAGGCCCCGAACCTAAAAAACGAATATCATTTGCAATTTTCATTAAACAAACTGCCGTTGTATTTAAAGTGCCTGAGAAGTTAACAATTGCATCATGTGCAGCAAGAGCTGCAAATTTATTTTTTGCAGGGTAAAATTTAATTTTAGTTAATCTACTAATTTCACGACAAATTTTTATATCAAAGTTTTTCTTTGAATTAATCCCTGTCCCAACAGCCGTCCCTCCTTGAGCAAGAAAGAAGATTTCTTTCAAAGAAGTCTCAATTCTTGAAATACAATCATATAACTGAGAATAGTATCCAGAAAATTCTTGACCTAAAGTGAGTGGAGTTGCGTCTTGAAGATGTGTTCTACCAACTTTTACCACATTTTTAAACTTTGATGATTTTACCTTTAATTCTTTTGCCAGTTTTTTTAAAGAAGGTAATAATTTTTTTTTGTCTCTATCGCTATTGCGATATGCATTGCTGTAGGAAAAACATCATTAGTAGATTGAGACTTATTAACATGATCATTAGGGTGAACAGGTTTTTTAGATCCCTTTTTTCCACCTAAAATTTGGATTGCTCTATTAGCAATAACTTCGTTAACATTCATGTTTGTTTGGGTGCCTGATCCTGTCTGCCAAACCTTTAATGGGAAATTACCATCAAGCTTACCTGAAATTATTTCTTTAGCTGCTGTAACTATTGCATTACAAACTTTCGAATCAATTTGCTTATCTTTTCTGTGAACTTTAGCAGCAGCGAGTTTTATCGTTGCGATTGCATTAATTAACGTTTTACTTACTAAAATTTCTCCTATATCAAAATATTTTTTGGATCTTTCTGTTGAAGCACCCCAATATTTATCGTCATCAACATTTATGGCGCCCATGCTATCGATCTCTTTTCTAAATTTCATTTGGATAACTTAAAATTTATTATACATTAAAATTTAATAGAATCATATAGGAGCAAAATGACAAATTTTGAAAAAGTTGGTTTATTTATGAAAACATTTGGTCAAGAGATAAAAACTAATGCTAGTTTTTCCTCAGAGAAGACTAATTCACTAAGAATAAATCTTATCGAAGAAGAGCTGGGAGAGCTAAAAGAGGCTATTAAAAAAAAAGATCTTAAAGAGACGATTGATGCTTTGACAGATATACTTTATGTTACTTACGGTGCTGGACATGCTTTTGGAGTAAACCTAGATAAATGTTTTGAAGAAGTCCAAAATTCTAACATGAGTAAGTTAGGTAAAAATGGAAAGCCAATATTTAATGAAAATGGCAAAGTAATGAAGGGACCTAATTATTTTAAACCAAATTTAAATCAATTTCTTAAATAACTTAAACTTTTTTTTTAAAAAGTACATCTTGGTAATGCATTGTTGGGAAAAGAAATTTTTTTGAAACTGAAAATTTTTCCTGCAAAAGAATATTTTCAATCTCATTAAAGTTGTTATTTTTATAATGATTACCAAATTGGTTTTCTAAAAGGACAAAAGGAATTTCTTTTAATTTTCCTAGAGATCCTTTAATTACATTCATTTCATAACCCTCAACGTCAATTTTAAGTAATGTTTTGTGCAAGTTTATACCTTCGAAAACTTTATCAACTGTATTTGTTTGAATCTCATACTCATCTATAAAATTTTTTTTTGAAAATGTTAAAAAATTTTTTAATTTAAGATACACTGATTTTTCATTAATTTCCGCTAAGGAAGATGTCATACTAAGTTTATTTATTTGCAACCTTTTGTTTGAAACTTCTTTATCCATTGCATAATTAAACAATGTTATTTTTTTATTTTTAGAAAATTTTTTATTCAACTTAACAAAGATATCTTTTTGAGGTTCAAAAGCATAAAATGTTTTTATTTTTTCAATTTTTAACATTGTTTCAAGAAACTCACCTTCGTGAGCTCCTATATCAATAATCATGTCAATATTTAGATCAGACAAATATCTATAGATCCTTTTATGATGAAAGGAAGTAAAGGGACTAAAAATTTTCTCAATTATTGTCATACTTTGATTAATGTATAAAGTTATCTTTATCTAAATTTTGAGTTAGATTAAGTTTGTATTTATTAAATTTTTTTGAAAAGGGACGTTCTGTTGCCAGGTGCCCCAAAACCCCAAAAGTATTAACTATTTACAATCATAGCTATAACAATAAATACTGCTATTTCCATTCCCATGACGAATCCTTTCATTACACAAATTTTACGATATTGAGTGATTTGTTTCTAGTGTTATAAATTATTTTTTTAGGGGGCGTTCTGTTGCCAGGTGCCCCAAAACCCCGTTACTTAATTAATAAATTAATTAAGCAGCAAGAGCAA
>MDTG01047163.1_pt1 | contig 11263 bp, 10 predicted proteins | sample 811421 | NCBI WGS metagenome assembly MDTG01 (sample SAMN05326645, study PRJNA326480) | marine metagenome | isolation source: seawater | place: Pacific Ocean: South East | collected 2011
CATTAATATCAATTTCTATTCTTTCATCTACTTCAGGATAAACCCAGACGCTAGCGAAGCTAGTATGCCTTCTTTTATTGCTATCAAAAGGAGAAATTCTTACTAGTCTATGAATTCCACTTTCCTTTTTTAACCAACCATATGAATAGTCTTTTGAAATTTTCATAATACATGATTTAATTCCTGCCTCTTCCCCACGAGTTTCTTGTAACAGCAAAACTTTACAATTATCTTGTGATTCAGCCCATCTAAAATACATTCTTTGGAGCATTTCTGCCCAGTCTTGACTTTCTGTACCTCCCGCACCCGCATGAATTTCTATAAATGCATTATAATGATCAGCCTCTTCATTCATTAAATGAAAGTATCTTATATTTATTGAGTCTTTGAGAACTTTGTCTGTTTCTAAAAGTAGTTCGTTTTTTAACTCACTATCTTTTTCATCTAAAATTAAATTATAAAATTCTTCGATTGAACTTATTGATTTTTCTAATTGTTTGAAATCGTGGATTTTTTTTTCTAATATTTTTAGTTCTCGAAATGTACTTTTAGCATCTTCACTAGTCCATATTTTTGGATCAGACGTTATTTCCTTAAGTTTTACTATTTCTTTTGAAATTTTTGTATAGTCAAACCCCCCTCCTTATAAGATCAAAGTTTGCTCTTATTTGCTTTAAATTATCTTCAATTTTTTCAAAAATATCTAACATTGGATTATTGTAATAAACCACCTGTACCTGAAATGGAATTATTTTTTATATTACTTAAATTATCAAGAATATCTATATTGCCATTATATGGTTCAGATCCTAGTATATACGGCTCTAAAATACTGTTATTGTTGTTTGAAGGCATTCCAGTTTTCGGATCTATTCTTACAAAACTCATACCTGAAGGAACCTGAAATGGTATGTTATTAGAATTTAAATTAATTTTTTTTGCAAACCTTTTAAAAATTGGTACTGCAACTGAGGATCCAGTTTGTTTATAACCTAAATTTGCTGGTTTATCATGCCCTACATAAACACCAACTACTAAATTAGGAGTAAATCCTATAAACCAAGCATCTTTATTATCATTTGTAGTTCCAGTTTTTCCAGCAATTGTTACATTCAAATCGTTTAACTTTTTTGCAGTTCCCCTTTTAATGACTCCCTCCATCATTGAAGTAATTTGAAAAGCAATCTTTGGACTAATTACTAAATCATTTTTACTGGTTATTTTTGGTAATTTAAAATCATCAGAAATTTTAGTTAATTTGCAATCATTGCATGACTTTATATTTGAGTTAAAAATTATTTTTCCTTCTTTAGAGGATATAGTAGATATTATTTTTGGATCAATTTTTTTACCTCCATTAGCAATAATTGCATAAGCATTAGTTATTTCGAGCAATGAAACTAAACCTGAACCAAGTGACATGGATAATTGTCTGTTTACCCCGTCTATTATTCCAAATTTTTCTATTGTTTCTAAAATTTTAGGCATTCCAATTTTATTTGCTAATCTTACTGTCATTAAATTTCTAGATTTTTCAATTCCAGTTCTCATTGTAGTTAATCCATAAAATTCTTCAGTATAATTAGCGGGCTTCCATTTAGGCAGTCCAGGACCCTGATCAACAACATAAGGTGCATCAAGTATTAAAGTTGAAGGGGTGTAACCTTCTTTTAATGCTGTAATATATACGAAGGGTTTAAATGCTGAACCGGGCTGCCTTTTGGCCTGTGTGGCTCTGTTAAATTCACTTAATTTAAAACTAAACCCACCTGAAAGAGCTAAAACATCACCATTGTGAGGATTTAAAACTACTAATGCTCCATTTACTTTTGGTATTTGTCTTATTAATGTCTCTTCTTTTAAAACTTCTACAAATATAACATCACCTTTTTTGAATTTTTTATTTTTTAACCAATTATTTTTCTCTATCTCCATTAAAATTTCATATTTTTTTTCCAACTGATCAATAGCTATAATTTTTGTGCCTGAAGTTTTAGTGATATAAACAGGTATCCAATTTAATAAAAATGGGTTTAATGATTCATAAAAATTAATATTAGTGGTAAATTGTTTGAAAGTTGTATTATCAATTACTCCTCTCCAGCCTTGAGATTTATCATAGGAAATAATACCTTCTATAAGACTTTGATCAGCATAATTTTGAATTTTTGAATCAATTGATGTTTTAATAATTAAACCATCTGAATACAGTTTATTTTTACCATATTTTTTATATAATTTTTTTCGAATTTCTTCATAATAATAATCAGCTTTTGTAAAAAAATTTTCAGTCCTATCATAAATTAATATTGGTTTTTTCTTGTATTCTAAATCTTTTCGATCAATGTAACCATTTTTAAACATTCTTTCTATAACCCAATTTCGACGTTCCATAGCACTATTGTAATTTTTTATTGGGTGATAATTATTGGGTGCTTTTGGAAGTGAAGCCAAATAAGTTATCTCGTGCAAATCCAAATCGTATATTGATTTATTAAAATAATTTAAACTTGCAGTTCCTATCCCATATGAGCCAAAGCCCAAATATATATCATTCAAATATAACTCTAAAATTTTGTCTTTTGATAAAATATTTTCAATCCTTATCGCTAGTAAAATTTCTTTAATTTTTCTTTTGTAACTTAATTCATTACTTAATAATAAATTTTTAACGACCTGCTGTGTTATAGTTGACGCACCAACAACTCTTTTATTAGTTGAATAATTCATAACATTAGTCAAGGTTGCTCTAAAAATAGCTAACAGGTCAATGCCTTTGTGATTAAAAAAATTTTTATCTTCAGCAGATATGAAGGCATCTTTAATTTTTTTTGGTATTCTATCAATGGGTATATAAATTCTTTCTTCTAAATAAAAACTTTTTAAAATCATTCCATCTGAACTATAAATTCTAGATGAAAGATTTGGCTTATAATTTACAATTTTTTCATACGATGGCAGTTCTGGAGAAAATTTCCATAAAATTGAGAAAATAAAAATGCAAAAGGAAAGACTGGTAATTATAAGAAAAGCGAGTGTTAGCTTTAGATATTTCATAGAATAATTTAATTTAATAATGTAGATTGAGAAATAGTTAAAAATATGACATTAATGATAAAACATACAAATTTACACATAATATAATGATTTTTAATACACTAAAACTATACGGAGTTTCGGCTATATGTCAAAAAATATACTTATTGATACAACTAATAACAAAGAAACAAGAATCGCTGTTACAGAAGGCGATAAACTAGATGATTTTGAAATTGAAACAAATAAAAAGAATGCAGTTAAAGGTGATGTTTATTTAGCAAAAATAACAAGAATTGAGCCCTCTCTTCAAGCAGCCTTTGTAGATTTTGGAACTAATAGAAATGGGTTTTTACCATTAACAGAAATACATCCTGATTATTTTAAAGTTCCAGCGGCTGATGAAAAAAAAATAAAAGAATTAAATGATAAAATATTTAATCAGAATTCAAGTGATGATGAGACAATCGAAAATATAAAAAATGACGTAGAAGAAAGTGTCGATAATGAAGATGGAGAACCATTAAAAGAAAATAATGATTCCTCAGAGATCAAAATTAAGTCTAAAAAAGTTAATCCAAAAAAAGAATATTTTAATTTTTTTAGGAAATATAAAATACAAGATGTAATTAGACCAAGACAAGTTATCCTTGTACAAATTAACAAAGAGGAAAGAGGCTTAAAGGGAGCGGCATTAACAACTTATTTATCTTTTGCGGGTAGGTATTGTGTACTTATGCCAAATAGTATGAATAATGATGGCATATCTAGGAAAATTGGGGATATTGAGGAAAGAAAAAAACTTAAGCAAATTCTTTCTAGTGTTGATATTCCAGATCGTATGTCAGTAATAGTAAGGACCGCAGGTATTGGAAGAAATAAAAAAGAAATTTCTAAAGATCTTACATATCTAGTTTCACAATGGAATAAAATTAGAGAAATAACATTAAAATCTGAAGCTCCTAAAATGATTTATGAGGAAGGTAGTGTACTTAAAAGAGCTATTAGAGATATGTTAACAGAAGATGTTGAAAAAATATTAGTTGATGGCAAAGAAGGTTACGAACAAGTAAAAAAAATTACGAAAAATCTTGTTCCTACTTTCACTAAAAAAATTAAACAATTTAAGTCAAAAGATAATTCACTTTTTGCATCGTATAATATTGAATCTCAAATTAATGAATTGTTTAGTTTAAATGTTAAATTAAGCTCAGGCGGCTCAATAGTTATAAATACAACAGAAGCGCTTGTTGCAATTGATGTAAATTCTGGAAAGAATACCTCTGAAAGAAATATTGAAAATACTGCTCTTAAAACTAATTTAGAAGCTGCAACTGAAATTGCGAGGCAATTAAGATTGAGAGATTTGGGTGGTTTAGTTGTAATTGATTTTATAGATATGGAAGATTACAGAAATAATTTTAAAGTAGAAAAAACTCTCAAAACTGCTCTTGTTAGAGATAGGGCTAGAGTACAATTTGGAAGAATTAGTATGTTTGGTCTTATGGAACTCTCAAGACAAAGACTTAGATCTAGTTTGGTTGATAAATCATTTCAAAAATGTAATTATTGTAATGGGTCTGGCTTAATACTTAACGCATCTTCTATAAGTGAACAAATAATAAAGGTTATTAAAGAAAAATTATCAAATAAAAATAATTCAACAATTAATGTAAAGTGTAATTCAATTTTGGCTGAAGATTTATTAAATTTAAAAAAGCAAGAAATTATAACGTTAGAAAATAATTATAATTCGAAAATAAATTTTTATTTTAATAATCAATTTTCTCTTCATGATCCTTTAATAGAAATTGATGATAATGAAAATAATAAAAATGATGTCAATATTTCAGAAAAAAATACTACCAAAAAAGTCAAAAGTATTAAAAAAAACAATACAATAAAAAAAAGAGCTAGCGCAAAAAACATAAAAACTAAAAAAAATGTTAAAAGTAAAACTCAAACAAAAGTTACAAAAAATGAAGAAAAGATAAAAACGAGTATTGAGGACAATAATGTCGAAACAGGTGAAGAAAAAACTGGATGGTGGTCTTAAAGAAAATAATCTTTACAATTATCTTAATTATTTTATTTGTATGCAATATTTCTTATGCATCTAGAATATTAGATTATGAAACAGAAATTTTTATCCAAAAATTAATAGATCAAATTAAATATGAAAACAAAATTAGTACAAATTTAAAGTTTGTAATAGTTGCAAATAATAACATCAATGCATATGTAGATGAAAATAACCTCATTCATATTACCTCTGGTTTAATTGTAAATTGTAATGATTATATTGCTTTGCTTAGTGTTATAGCGCATGAAATTGGTCACATAGATAAAAATCACATACATCAAAGAAAATTAAATATAAATAAATTGCAAGATTTGAATGCAATATCAAGTCTATCAATTATTGCCGGTTCTTTGTTGTCAAATAATCCAGAAATACTTCAAGGTTTGGCATTAAGTTCAGCTGGGACATCAAATTATTTTATTAAATTTAGTAAGGACCAAGAAAGAGAAGCAGATTACTATGCACTTAAAACTCTTGAAAGCTTAGAAGTTTATTCTGACTCCATAGTGGATTTATTAGAAACAATAGAAGCAAAGAGTTCTTCTTCAGGTTTAACAAAAGAAAAAATAAAAATAAGTACCCATCCATATTTTGAAGAGAGAATAGAATTAGTAAACTATTTAAAAAGAAGTGAAGGTGAAAGATTTGATAAAAATTTAAATAAAAAATTTAAATTCATTAAGGCTAAGTTTATAGGATATAATGGAAATACTGAGTATATAAATAAATTAAATGGAAATTATAAATTATATGCTACATCAATTTATAATTCAAAAAAAGGTAATTTAAAGCAGTCAATGAAGGAAATAAATCAGCTGATATCTAATAATGATAATGTTTTCTTACTTGAAACTAAAGCAGATATACTTTTCTCACATGGTTTTATTAACGAATCAATTAAATTCTACGACAGAGTATTACAAGAATACCCTGACAATAACTATGCTAGAATAAGAATATTTCAAAATACGTACTATAATAATTTTACAATACAACAATATGAAAAAATTTTTCTAGAAAATATTAATTTATTAGAAAGTTTTTTATATAATGAAAAAATTGTTACGAAGTTCTTAGAACTATCTAGAAACTTAAATTATAAAGAATGGGTAAGTTTTCTTGAATTTTGGTTATATAATAAAGAAGATCCAAATAAAGTAAAACAAAACCTTGATAAATATAAAAATACAGAAGACAAAAATTTGTTGAATTTAATTAATATTATAACTCGAGCATATTCATGAATGGATCATTAATATATGAGGATTATATTAAACTTTATAAAAAACAAAATATAATATCTTCTAACTTTAAGTATGATCAAGCACAACCTTCAAGCCTAGATTTGACATTAAGTAATGAGTGTTATGAAATAGATTATAGTTTTTTATGTCCAAATTCAAAAGTTAGAGATAAACTTAAAAAATTTTCAAAAAAAAATATAGATATTGACAAAAAATTTACATTTAAAAAAAATAAAACATATATTGTAAAACTTAATGAAAGGCTAAATTTAAATAATAATCTTTTTGGACATTGTAACCCCAAAAGCACAACTGGGAGACTGGATATTTTTTGCAGAACCATAGTTGATTATTCAGATGAATATGAGAAAATACCATATAATTATAAAGGTGAAATTTTTTTAGAAATAACTTGCAGGTCTTTTAATATTATTTTGAAAAGTGGAGACAGATTAAATCAACTAAGACTCGCTTTTAAAAAACATTCTTATATTGATGATATTGAACTTAAAAAAATAGATAACAAAAATAGTTTATTATTCTCAAAAAATCAAATTGTAAAAATTGATAAAGGATTGAAAATTTCTGTAAATTTATTGAGCTCAAATAAAATCGTAGCATATTGTGCAAAACAAAACAAAAAGGCAATTGACTTTGAAAAAATTAATTTTCATAAAATTACTGATTATTGGGAACCTATTTATGCAAACAATAATTGTATTACAGTAGAGAAAAATAAATTTTATATTCTTAGATCTAAAGAGAAGGTTAGAATACCTAGTAACTTAGCTGGTGAAATGATACCATATGATACCGGTATCGGTGATTTTAGAGCTCATTATGCAGGTTTTTTTGATCCCGGATTTGGTGATCCAAGTGGATCATATGCAGTTCTTGAAGTAAAAACTAATGAATTATCATTCATTTTAGAAGATGGGCAAACAATAGCCCGAATTAAATATGAAAAGTTGAACAAAAAGAGTAATATTGTATATGGACAAGACATTAAATCTAATTATCAAAATCAAGGTCTAAAATTAAGTAAACATTTTAAGTAAATAATGAAAAAAATTTTAATAGTTAATGGTCCAAATTTGAATCTACTCGGTAAAAGAGAGGATAATATATATGGTAATGATACATTAGATGAAATTGAAGAAAGATGTATTAAAAAAGGTAATGATTTAAAATTAACAATTGATTTTTTTCAATCAAATAATGAAGGGGAAATAATAACTAAACTACATGATGTAGAAAATAATTATGATGGCCTAATAATAAATCCAGCTGCATTTACTCATTCGTCTATTGCAATTCTTGACTCTTTAAGAGCTATTAATAAACCCAAATTAGAAATTCATTTGTCCAATATTTATGCAAGAGAAGAATATAGAAAAAAAAGTATAACTTCTGAAGGTGTAAATGGATTAATTTGTGGTTTTGGTGCAAATAGTTATATTCTAGGAATTGAAGCAATTGCCAAATTAATTTATAAATAAGTATGACTAAAATTGACAAGACAGATATTGAAAATATTAAGTTAATTAAAAAAGAAACAAACTTAAAAAGTATATCTAAAATTAAGATAAAAAAAAATAATTACGAGATAGAAATTACCTCTAGTGAATTTATGTCAATTAAGCCAAGTTCCGAGGTAGTAAATGAGTCTACTGATAAAAAAATAGTGCCAAAGAATAATGAAGTGGTAAATGAAGAAAATATTGTAAAATCACCCATGGTTGGTGTTGCATATTTGTCTGCTGATCCAAGCTCCTCGCCATATGTAAAAATTGGTCAACATGTTAAGGCAGGAGATACACTATTACTTATTGAAGCGATGAAAACTTTTAATGAAATTAAAGCTCCTCGTTCAGGTATAATAAAAAAAATAGTTGTTCTAAACAGCCAGCCTATAGAATTTGGTGATACACTAATTATTTTTGAATAATGTTCAAAAAAATATTAATTGCTAATAGAGGTGAAATTGCATTACGTGTTCTGAGAGCTTGTAGAGAATTAGGTATTAAAACTGTTGCAATACATTCGGATGTAGATGAAAGCGCAATGCATGTAAGAATGGCTGATGAAAGTATATGTGTTGGACCAGCATCAGCACAATCAAGTTATTTAAATATACCAGCTATAATAACAGCTGCAACTTTAACTGATGTGGATGCAATACATCCTGGATATGGTTTTTTAAGTGAAAATCAAAGATTTGCTGAAATCATTGAAGAACATAATATTAAATTTATAGGGCCAAAATCAGAGCATATAAGGATGATGGGCAATAAAATAGATGCAAAAAAAATTATGGATGACTCAGGGGTACCTACTGTTAAAGGTTTAAATAACTTAAGTAATGAAAATGATATTAAGGAATTTATTAATAAAGTTAAATACCCAATTATAGTTAAAGCAGCTAGTGGTGGTGGTGGTAAAGGAATGAGAGTTGTTACAGAAAATGATGATTTAAACAAAGCTATAATAGAAGCAAAAATTGAAGCCAAAAAATCTTTTAATGATGAAAAAGTTTACTTAGAAAAATTCTTAACATCACCAAAACACATTGAAATTCAAGTATTGTGTGACTCATTTGGAAATGTAGTGACACTTGGAGAGAGGGATTGCTCAATTCAAAGAAAACATCAAAAATTAATTGAAGAAAGTCCGAGTTCGATACTAACAAATGAGGAAAGAGATAAAATTTCTAAACTTTGTAGAGAAGCTATGAAAAAAATTGGCTACGAAGGTGTTGGAACTTTAGAATTTTTATATGAAAATAATGAATTTTATTTCATGGAAATGAATACAAGATTACAAGTTGAGCATCCTGTTACTGAGATGGTTACAGGAATAGATCTAGTTAAGGAACAAATACTAGTAGCTAATGGAGAACAACTCAAACTAAAACAAGAAGATATTGTATTAAATGGTAGTTCAATTGAGTGTAGGATAAATGCCGAACACCCTGAAAGCTTTATTCCGTCACCTGGTAAAATAACACAATACCATCAACCTGGTGGTTTGGGTGTTCGAGTTGACTCAGCAGTATATGATGGTTATTCGATACCATCACATTATGATAGCATGATTGGTAAATTAATCACATATGGATCAAATAGATCAGAAGCTCTTAAAAAAATGAATAGAGCACTAGAAGAATATGTAATAATGGGAATAAATACAAATATCCAACTTCACCAAAAAATTATTCAATCTGATGAATTTACTAGAGGAAATTATGATATTAATTTCATGTCAAAATTTAATTGAGTAAGATAATTGAACTAAACAGCTTGATTGAATTCTACAAAGATGCTTACTTCCCAATGGCTAATAGTAAGCACAGTGATGAAGTCAAGTTTTACAAACCAAAATTAAGATTTATTATACCAATATCAAATTTCTATTATCCAAAAAAACTTTTTAATGATTTTAAAAAAACAAAATATATTTTTAAAGTAAATTACAATTTTTCTGGCGTAATAAATCTATGTAAAGAAGTTAAAAGAAAAGATAACGATACATGGATTAATGATATAATATCAGATACTTTTATTGAATTACATAAAATAGGTAAATGCCATAGTGTAGAATGCTATGAAAATGAAACGCTTGTTGGAGGTCTATACGGTGTACATTTAGGATCATGTTTTTTTGGAGAAAGTATGTTCAGCTTAAAGACTAATACAAGTAAATTTTGTTTACTATATTTATTAGCCATATTAAAAAAATATCAATTTACTGTTTTAGACTCACAGTTTTTTAATCCTCACCTTCTTCAATTCGGTGCATATGAAATAGAAAATGAATTGTATGAAAAGCAACTTAAAGAAAGTTTAAAAAAAAATAGTATTTTTTCAAATATTAAAAATTTTCAAGAAGTTTTATCATTAATACAATCAACTAACCAGAGGTCATAAATTGGGTTTTCAAGAGGTGTAACATCAGGTGAAGAAGATATCATCCATCCTCTATATATGCTTACATTTTCTTTATTAATTGTATCATAGACATCTATCAAAACATAATCTTCAGGAATTTCAGTTGGTGGAGTACTGGCACAATATAAGATTTCAATATTTAAAGTTTCCCATTTAACCTTTGAATTTACTAAAATATTTTTTTCAGAAACTTTGTTTGTAGTTTTATTTAGTAATTTTAAAGAAGCATACTTTTTTACAATTGTCTCAGCAGAAACAGATAATGGAAAAATTACAAATAAAAATATTTTAATTAGGTTTCCAAGACTTATATTCTTCTTGTTTTTTTTCAGGATCATAATTTTTTGAGAGAGGGTGAGATGAAGGAAAATATGCTTCATTTGTTCCCGTCATATTTGGTTTATGATTTCTTTGCCATTTATATTTATGAGAGTACTTGATAGGAGGCTCATTTGTAGACTTGTGAAGCCATGCATGCCAGTGAGGAGGAATATTTGATGCCTCAATCTCTCCTTTAAAAATAACCCATCGTTTCGCTTTTAAATCATTAAAGTCTTTAGAATTACAATAGTATTTATTACCTAACTCATCAACGGCTACAAAATTTCCATTAAACCATGTATATATTTTCGTCCCCAATGACATATTTGTTTTTTATAGATTAATTAACTACTTTCCAATTAATTTTTTTATTGGCATAAAAATTCTTTACCTGAATATCTTTATAACTAGATAATTCTGACATAAACCATTCCTTTTTTTCTAATTTAATTTTTTTATCATTAATTGGGAAATTATAATGTTTTGCCCCGTTAATTGAACAAAATATCTCTAACTTATCAATTGCATTTTCTTGATCGAAAATTTCTGCATATAATTCTATCGAGCAAGGAGAGGAAAATATTCCTGGCTTAGATGACATATTTGGTTTTTTTTCTTGAATTGGATGTGGA
>MDTG01068615.1_pt1 | contig 11263 bp, 9 predicted proteins | sample 811421 | NCBI WGS metagenome assembly MDTG01 (sample SAMN05326645, study PRJNA326480) | marine metagenome | isolation source: seawater | place: Pacific Ocean: South East | collected 2011
AAAAAAAATATAGCAATTAAAAAAATTGTCCAAAAAAGAAATGATATAAAACTTAGTGATATATTGAAAAAAAATTCAAAGTCTGAATTAAATCAAGATATTTTTGTTTTGGATATTTTAAATTTTAAAAAAAATGGATATTTTATTGATCTAGGTGCTGCTGATGGTGTGGAACTAAGTAACACATACCTTTTAGAAAAAAAATATAAATGGCGAGGTGTTTTGTGCGACGCAAATTCACATTATGAAAAAAAATTAAAGCTAAATAGATCTCAGCCAATTGAGAACAAAGTTATATATGACAAAAATACAAAGGTTAAATTCTCAGAAATAATGTTTCCAATGCTGTCTTCTATCTCATCTTTTGCATCTGGCGATAAACACAAAAAAATGCGAAAAAAATATTTTGTTAAAAATAAAATTAAAAAAACAATTTCTGTAAATTCATTCTTAAAAAAACATAAATGTCCAACTACTATAGATTACTTGTCTATTGATACTGAAGGAAGCGAATATAAAATTTTAAAAGCTTTTGACTTTAAGAAATATAAAGTAAATGTAATTACTGTAGAGCATAATTATACCGATAATAAATATAAGATAAATAGATTATTAATAAGTAAAAACTTCAAATTAGTAGATATTAATTCAAAACAAGAAGGTTGGTATATAAATAGTGAAATTTATAATAATCTATAACGACACACTCAGATCAAAGATTATCTACAGTAAATTTATTAATGATTTCCATAAAGATATAATTTGTGGAATTAAAATTCCAGCTTTAACAAAAAAAAAAAGCGGAAAAACATCAATTTTTTTACTAAAAAAATTACTTAATGCAAATATCAAGCTTGTGCTTTTTCACATTTTTCAAATAATTTTATATCAAATTATTGGAATGATCCGTAGTTCTTCTCTCGATAAAATTATTTCTAAAAAAGGTATAAAAAAATTTCATTTAAAAAAATTTCCCGACTCTTTATTTTTAAAAAACATTATTAAAGAAAATAAGCTTATAAATGAAAATGAAATTATAATATTTGCTAGCACAACAACAATACTAAAAAAAGATAATTTGAAAGATAATATTATTTTAAATTTTCATGAAGGTCCTGAAGAATATAAAGGGTCTGCAATTTTTTATCACCTAGCTCTTAACAAAGAAAAGTATTTTTATACCATGATCACTCAACCAGATTTAGGGATAGATACTGGTGAAATAGTGCTCAAATCAAAAAAAATCTTAATTGAAAATTTTTCTGTTTTTGAAATATTTCTAAGTGGAGTATATCTTCAAAGTAAATTAATTTACGAAATATTGAATTTGAAAATAAAAAAAAACAGTTATTTAGAGGAGAAAAGTGCCTCAGAAGCTTATTCATATCCCCCACGAAATATAAATAAAATTTTAAAAAAAAATAATATTAAAGATATTAATTTTAACGATTTTATAAAAATAATTAAGCTTAGTTATATAAATGAAATAGATGAATTGTACGAATATATTTTAAAAATAATTAATGGCACAAAAAAATAAAATACTAATCTTAGGTGGAAATTCTTATATAGGGTCGAACTTATATTCTTTTTTAAAAAATGATTATAATGTTTATGTTACAAAAAATTTAAAATCTAAAAATATTATCTTTCACAAGATTAATAAAAATAAAATTATTAATGTGAATATAAAAAAAAATCATTTAAACATAAATAAAAATTTTAACATAATAATTAATTGTATAGGTAATACAAAAAATTTTAAAAATGATAATTATGATGTCAAGTTATCAAATGAACTACTAAAAAAAAATATTTTATTTTTAAATAAATTAAATTATAAATTATTAATCCATATTAGCTCATCAATGGTTTATGGATTCTCAAAAAAAAAATTTTCAGAAAAATTTAAATGTAAGCCGATAACTCATTACGGAAAGTTTAAATTTAAAGAAGAGAATATTATGACCAATTCACTGAATTTAAATAATAAAAAGATAATAATATTAAGACTTTTTAGTATATTTGGTAAACAAAATAAAAAAGGAAGTATTTTTTATTTATTAAAAAATAAAAAAAAATTTAAAGTGAATAATCCCAATCATGAATTTGATTTAATCAGCATGAATTATTTTAGTAAAATTGTTAAAAAAATAATATTACGTCGAAATAAACTTAAAGATAAAGAAATTATTAATTGTTGTTCAGGAAATCCAATTACACCAATTAAACTAATAAATTTAAATAATAAGAATGTATCAAAAATTATCTATAAAAAAAGTAAGAATAATAGTAAACAAATTGGTAATAACAAAAAACTTATAAAATTATTAAACATAACAAAATTCAATTTAAAAAAAGAAATAGATAAATTAAATGTATAATTCTCTTGTAATTGATGTTGATGATCTAGCCTATTGTCAAATTGAACATGGTAGAGAATTAAAAAATCCATCTTATGAAGTAGAGTTCGAGCTTGAGAAAACATTAGAATTTTTAGATCAAAAAAATATTAAAGCTAATTTTTTTATACCGGGACATTTTTATAAAAGATCAAAAAAACTTGTAGAAAAAATATATCAAAATAATCATTTTGTTTGTTCGCATGGCTTAAAACATGACTTGCTACATTCAAAAAATCAAACGGATATGATACATGATTTGAAAAAATCAAAAAAAGATCTTGAAGATATAATTTCAAATGAAGTAACTGTTTATAAAGCCCCTGTCTGGTCAATCAAAAAAAATATTGATATGTGTTTTGATGCTCTCGTTGAAGCTGGCTATAAATACGATCATTCACTAGTACCTAAAAATTTTATTAAGTTTTCAGAAAAAAAATTTGATATTTTTAAATTAAAAAATGGTTTAAAGATTATACCACCGACAGGTATTAATATATTTGGTAAGGATATTATGTTTGCTGGTGGGTTTTATACTGCATATGTAACTCAAAAGTTTTTGATTGATTATTATAAAAAATTAAACTCGAAAAATATTCCATTTAACTTCTATTTTCATCCTTATGAATATTTTACATCCTCAAAAAATAGAAAATTAATAAAATATAATAACTTATTTATATCGTTGTATGGTATTTATTTTGGTAAATCGCTTAGAAAATTAGATTCGGTATGTAATTCTTTTAAATTCGATAGTTTAATTAAAGTATATGACAAAGAAATCAGATAAAAAAATTTATATTGTTTATATTAATAATAATTTTTTTTATGAAAAACTACATTTAGATTTTTTAAAAAAAACACAAAATATATCAAAAGTATTTTCAGTTCCCTCAAAACAAAAATTAAACTTAAAAAAATTGCTGTATTATTATCGTTTTTATAATTTAAAAGGTTTTCTTTTTTTAATTATGAATAATTTAATTTCAAAGTTCAAAAAGGAGGTTCAAAAGGAATGCCTCAAAAAAGGCATAGATTATATTGCATTTAAAAATTTTGAGAAATTTCAAGAAGAAGTACTTAATGAAAAAGATATTGATTTAATAATTTCAACAATTGACACTAAAATAAATCAAAATTTACTTGAGGTCCCAAAAGATGGTTGGCTAAATGTTCATTGTGGAGATTTAAGAAAGTATAGAGGAATTAATTCACCCTTTTGGACAATGTTAAATGAGGAAAATTTTTTAACTATGACTTTACACAAAATGGGTGTTGAGTACGATGATGGGCCAGTAATAATTGAAAAAAAACTTATTAATAATAAGCTACCATTTTTTGAGACAATACAAATTTTATTTTCAGTCGCCTCTAAGGAACTATCAAATTTAATAAATGATTATGAACTGTTACATAATATACAAACAATTGATACGAAAAATTCTAAATATTTTACTGAACCAAAAGTTGAAGAGTCAAAAAAGTTTCTTGAAAAAGGATTTAAATTTATTTAATTTTATTTGCTAATTCGCGTATCAATGAAAGTGTTGTTAATGTAGTATAGTAAGTACCTGGTGGCAAAATAGATCCATCTAAAATGAAAATTTTACCTTTTAAAAATGAATATTTATATTTTTTTGAATTAAAAATTGATGAAGTATAATGTGAGTCTGAACCAGGTGATGTTTTTGAAAAATTAATCCACGGTATAGCAACTAAACCTTTCGATAAAAAAAAATTGTTTATTTTTTTTTTATAAAAACTTTTTAAATATAAATTTTTATTTAAATTATTTATTAAATTATTTGTATTATTATTTTTTAAATGAAGATATGTTTTAGATATATTTGAGTCAAAAAAAAGATTTCCAACAATAAAAAACTTTTTCAGAAAACTAAAAAAAATATTATATTTATTAAATCCAAATAAATAATTTGGGTATTGCGCTGCTGAAACTAAAGATCCACAAAATCTACTTCGATTAATTTTAATATCAATAAATGCACTAGGTAAATTAGTGAGATAATTAATTAACTTTTTTTTAAAATTAGAAAAAAAATTGATATTAAAATAAGCAAGTTTCAACATAGGAGTATGATGCAATCTAAATTTATTTGGGAATAAATTTGAAAATGATTTCTTTAATAATATTGGGGTGCCAACCGATCCACATGATATAATTATTTTATCAAATAGAATTTTTTCAATTTTTTTATTATTAGTTTTTACGTATGCTTTATCTTTATTTGATAAAATTTTGTTTATTATTGTGTTTGATATATAATGAAAATTATTTTTTTTTTTCAATTTTTTGAAAATATCTTGTGTATTAAATGATTTAAACTTGTAGTTATCATACCATTTATCTCTAAAATTATTTTTTGAAACGGCACAATAAAGTTTTTTTAATTGGATATTATTGTCTGAATATAAAATTTTATTTTTAATATTTTTTTTTGATATTTCTTCTCTTGGGCAAAATAGTTTTAATAAATGATAAAAAGAATTATTTAAATTAATTTTAAATTTTTTATTAATTTTATTCTGAAAATTAATTGAAGGAATTTCAAGTGCTCCACCCCAGAAGTTTGAACCACCACCTGACGTTATTGTAGAGGTAACTTTGAAATTACTTTTTTCATTTATTTTATATGATTGCAAAAATTCTTTATTGCCTTTTATAAAATATGAATTACTTAATTTTGGTGAATTTTTACTATCAATTTTATTGTATATGTGTTGATTTTTTTTTTTAAAGTTGGATCCATCAGCTAAGTAAATAGAAAAATTTTTACTAACAAGTGTGTCTGCAACGATTGCGCCACTAAGACCCGATCCTATAATCAAAATTTTTTTCATTTTGGACTTTTAAATTCAATAATTAAATTTAATGACATAAAAATAAACATAAAACTTATAGCAATTGGGAATGCATATATCGAAAAATATTCAAATAAAAGAACAAGTATTATAATTTGAAAAATAATAGCTTTAATAAAATATATTGTTTGTGCAAAAAAATTATTCTTAAGAGAAAAAATATATTCTGAATTTATATAGTATGAATAAACTAACAATGAAGGGACTATCATAAGATAAAAATAAAACGTTTCTTTTTCTATATAAAAAAATAATTTATCTAAAATTATTAGAGAAATATAACCTGCAATTATTAAAAAAAATGTTATGAAAAAAAAGATTATTCCATATTTTCTTTTATTTTTTTGATATTTTTTATAATCATTATTTTTTATTAGATATCCAAATTTTGATGTAAAAAAATTTCTCAACACCACTAATATAGTAAGAATACCTTCTATCATTACCATTGTTAAAGCATAAATAGAGACTTTCTCAAAACTAAAAAAATATACTATTATTAAAATATCAATTTTTAAAAGTAAGTCTGAAAAAAAAAAATCACCAAATAATTTTAGACTATTCTTAATATTTATATAATGAATTCTAAATTTAATTTTGATTGCTTTACTTTTAACTAAGTAAAAAATTATATAAATTAATGTTAATAAAACTTCAGTAAATAAAAATGCAAAACATAAATTATCTATCAATTCTATTTTTTTTATTAAAATAAATGTAATTGCACTTAATAAAAAAAAAGCTCTTAAAATAATTAAATAAGATAAATTATAAAAAAAATTAAATCCATTTTGAATATTAAATAAAGTTTTATTGAAACAAAAAAAGAGACAACTTAAAATAAGAAATTCTTGATTAATACCCAATTTGTTTAAATAAGTGTTATCTATATTTTTTATTACAAAAATTAATATTATAAAACCTATCAATGGTGGTAATATTGATGAAAAAAAATTTTTTTCTATATATATTTTTTTTTCAATATTTTTTTTAATTTGAGATAATTTGTTCAATATAAAAATATGCTGTCCAAATGTAAGTAAATGACCAATTACTAAAAAAAAAGTATATTGAAAAATAAAAATCCCTAAATATTTTGGGGAAAACATATTCATCTGTATTACTATCAACAAACCAAAAAATAATTGAATAAAGTTTGCTACAAGAAAAGTTATTAAATTTTTATTATTTTTTATATCTAAATCCATTTTTGAAGATCTAAATTATAAATTCTTTTAAAAACCATATCTGGGTCAATTTTAATTAAAGAAAAAAAATATTCTAAGTTATTTTTTTTTGGCATATTATGATCTATGACACTTTTAAGTGCGTCGTCTCTTGAAATTCTATTTAGTCTAACTTTAGTAGATTCGTAGTCATCAATTTCGGAAAAACCACATAAAGTTGAATAAAGAAGATTATTAAATGATGATTGCCCATCACCCATACGCCAAAGCACTTTACCATACTTTTGATCTGTTTCTAAATCAAAATCAGATATCAAATTATTTATATTTTCTTCTTTAAAGTCTACATAATCAAAATATCCATAATAACGGTGATCATGAAAAAAACTGTAATAATAAGCCTTCAAACTTTCAAGAAATGACGAGTTAAAATATTTTGGATTTTTTAAATAATTCCAAGAATAAAACATACCTAAATTTAATTTAGTTTGTAAATTTGTATTATTCATAACTACTATATCAGTTTTTGCTTTTTCATATTTTGCTCCAGCTAAAAAATAATAAAATGGTCTATTTTCTGTTTGATCTCCAGTTCCAAAAAAAGTTATTGGAATATCAAGTTTTTTTCTCAAAATTTTTTCATGAAATAAAAATTTTTTATCTCCAGCCATTAAAATCGGTATCATTCCCGGATGTGGTTTCTTAAGCCACGCTATAAGGTTCTGCTTAATATCGTATCTTTTTTTACTTAAATCATCAGTTCTTATTATATGTTCCACACCAAGTTTTTGACATATTATAGATTGATTAATTCTTGCATAATCAGTTGTTAGCCCCCAATCATAAGTATAAGCAATAGGATCTAATTTTAATAATTTTTTTGCAGCGAAAACAGTATAACAACTATCAAAACCTCCAGACAAACCTACTAAACATTTTTTATCTTTTCGATCTTTATAGAATTTTTCAATTAATTCTAATAGTTTATTTTTTCCTAAAGATTTCTTTGGAGTGAAAGTTCTACAAAAGTTACAAACTCCCATTTCATCGAATTCGATATATGGATATGTTTCAGGTAAAACACAATTAGAACATCTTTTAATATTGCATACTAAATTTTCAATTTTTTTTTCTAAACTTTCAAATAAATTTGAAGAAATTTTTTCTATACTATTTGAATGATTATTAATCTTAGAAAAAACTTTATTATTTGAAATTTCAAAATCTTTAAAATTAAAATTTAATTGAGCTAAACTATTTAAATTTATTTTTGTTGATCTATATGAATTTTTTTTCTTAAAATTAATATATTCTGAACTTAAAATTTTAGTTTGATTATTTTCCGATTTAAAGAGGCTTCCATTATTTGTATAGTAAGATAATTCATTATTTGAATTATCAAATATAATTAAACTCATTTCTCCTTTTAAAGTATTTAAATATCGATTTAATTCATTTTTCTTTTTTTGATTTATTAATTGAGATATTTTATTTCCTAAAAGAACCGTATCACTTGGATCAAAATTTAATTCGATACTAAGATGCTGATCTAAATTTGTAAAATTACAAATAATTCCATTATGAACTAATGAAATTTGTTCTGTAATGACAGGTTGAGAATTTTCAGGATTACGACCATTTGTTACCAATCTAGAATTAAATATTACTAAGCTTTTATCACCATCTTTAATATTGTTATTAATTTTTTTTTTTATTTCAGAAAGGTTATCAGAATAAAAATTTTCTGAGAAATTATCTTTTATGATTGTGCAACCATATGAATCCTGTCCTCTTTCTTTAGAAAGATCTATTAGTTCTAGAATTTCTTTTTGTTTTGAATTTTCTGAACAATATGCAAAAATTCCACACATACTTTAATTTCTTTTTATATAAAAGCTTATAAACCTTTTATTAATTACATTACTGATTTCAAAATTATTCTCTATTAAAAAACTTTGATAAACTGGGTCTTCTAATATTAATTCATCATTATTAAAAAGAAAAATCACATTTTTAAATTTTTTAATTTCTCGTAATTTTTGACACTCCTGTATAGAAATAGACACTAAACATACCCTTGAGTCACCATGCCAATTATGAAGCTCATAAGTGTAATATACGTCTGGTGTTGCATAATACAAATTTTCTTTAAAGGGGTATTGTATATAAAAATTTTTAACATCTTCAGTTAATTGTCTATTTCCATAAACTTCTATTAATTTATTTTTATAAAAACCGGTATAAGCAAATGCTATAATTGCAATAAACGTTACTGAAATAGGAATTAAAATTTTTAAATAATAATCTTTAAAGATAATTTTTAAAAAAAACAAAATATTTAAAATAAAGATAAAACCTAGTGGCAAAACATAACTAAGTTCAAAAAAAGGTAAAAAGATTAAGAATATTATAGATAATATTGTAAAAATAATTGAAAAATAGTAATAATTTTTAGCTTTATTCTTTAAAAATATTAAGCCACAGATATTTAAAAATAAGAAAATCAACGCTATGAAAAACTTAATAGATATTGATGAAGAAAATTTTTGTAATAAAATTGGATAAGTAAATATGTCTACAAGTCTTTCCAATGTCACGAGTAAATAGCTTTCACCTTTAACATAGCCCATACCGAAATTTAAATTTTCTTTATTATTCATTAGATTTTCAAATATATTTAAGAAACTAAAATTTTCTAAGCTAGTTGTAAATATCGATTGTGCCATAGCTAAAGAATTTATTAATGTTGTATTAAATATTATAAAAAGAAATAAAATAAATGATAAAGAAGTTATTAATATATATTTTAATATAAGATCTCTTCTAAAAATAATTAAATAAAGACCAACAGTAGATAAAAAAACCACATGATGAAATCTAAAAAAAATTCCAAATAAAAATGTTAAAATTAAAATTATTAATTCATAATTTCTAATTTTAAAATTTATATCGTCAAAATAGTTTATTAATAAAAAAAATGAAAAAATAAAAACTGGATAATAAATAACTTCATTTGAAAATGTTGCAATTTGATTTAAATTATAAGGCTGAAAAAAAACTAAAATAAAAAAGAAATAAATCTCAAATGATTTAAAATTAATCTTGTTTAAAAAAATTTTTGTTTGCTTAAAAGCTAAAAACCACAGTAGAATTGAAAATAAATAAAATAAATAAAACCAGGCGTTTTTTTTAAAAACTAATAACGAGACATACATAATAAATGATATCCCCATTTGAAAAGTATAAACCAATCCTTCATCTTGGGGTATTGTCCAATATGAGTATAAGCCTAAATTATTGTACAAACTTTCCGCAAAACTAAAATAAAATGGACCGTGAGCAACTGGAAAAAAGTTGTTTTTAGATAAGTAAAATAAAATAATTGATATTAGATATAATCCTAAAAAAAATAAATATTGAAATAATTTTTCTTTATTCATTATATTTCAAATTAATAAGTATATTTATGATGATATTTTTTTTCTAACAATACATCTCCAAATGACCCTACTTCATTTAAAAAATTTTTCTTAAACCATTGATTATTTTTTATATACCAAACTCTTGGATCTCTAAACTTTTCACTATAAAAATGAAATTCATCCATTGAAATATCGGTATATTTAACCCATCTATCGAGATCTATAGTTGGTATTACATGATCATATTTCTTAACATAATCAATACCTTCCTCTCTTGTAATAAGTCCTAGTCTTAAATCTTTAGTTGAATGATCAGAACCTCTACCATATCCATATTTTACAAACTTTAGATAATCATGCGCTCCATTTTCATGCATATCATCTAAATTGGAAATTTTTCTATAGGTTCTTTGAAAATCACCTTTATACTCTTGCCATCCATAAAGTTCCCTAGAAATTTTTGCGTTATTATTTCCATTCCAATATTGATAATTAGATAGATAAATTCCTCTGAGGCCCACATCAAAAATTTGTTTGTCTGATGGATAAACTGCCCAATGTAATTCTTCTTCAGTCAGTCCTTCAGAAAATTGAGGCATATTTAATTTCTTCAATCCTTCGTCTGTAAAATCATGCCAATCAAATCCTCTTAAATCATGTTCTTTTCTATATTTTTTTGTAAACTCAACAAAATCATCATAAGAAAACATGCCGGAACGATCCATATATCCATGCTCTCCCCAAAGAATCACATTAATCTTTTTTTGAATTGCTACCTGTATTGGATAAGTCATAATACCACAATGATTATGCCAATTCATGTCTCCTTGAATTCTGAAACCTAACCTATTCATTTTTATTAAAACCTCAGTTTTTGGTTTAAATATAATATGATCAACATCAAATATTTTTTTCATTCTTCTTAAATTATATTCACCTTCTTCAGTATAATTATTTCCGTAATATGTAACCAACAGAGGTCTTAGACCTAAAACATTCTTGGCAAAATGAGTCTGGTAATAACTATCTTTACCACCACTCACTCCAATTATTAGATCATAGTCTTTATTTTGATTAGATTTTTTTAATTCTTCAAAAATTTTTTTTAATTTTATAAGTCTTTCATCCCAATTTATATCTTTTGCAATTTCAGCATTTTGACAACCGGTACAAAAACCTCTTTTATCAAAAAAAAGTTTTTGATCTCCAGAAGCTCCATAAAAACAATTACTGCAATATATTTTATCTTCTAACATCTATTTTTTTTTCTCGTAAAATTTTTTTTAAATTTAAATCGACGAGTTCCTTATAGTGCCAAATATTTGCTGCTGCAAGTGCATGAGCTCCTTCATTAAAAGCTTCTACAAAATGA
>MDTG01364540.1_pt1 | contig 11263 bp, 12 predicted proteins | sample 811421 | NCBI WGS metagenome assembly MDTG01 (sample SAMN05326645, study PRJNA326480) | marine metagenome | isolation source: seawater | place: Pacific Ocean: South East | collected 2011
CTGGCCTCCTCCAGGCAATTTCGCGCCATCGGTGCCCTGTAACAACGCGTCCAGCCAGGTCTTGAACTCCAACTCACGAAACAGTGCAATCATGGCTTCCTGATCGGAGGGTCTTGAGTCAAGATCGCTCTTGGCAAGGCCGAGATCGCAATCCGTTTTAATCGTCGCCAACTCATAGCTGAGGTCGGCGTCCGCTTTTGCACCTTCCAACTTGCTGGCGAGACTTTTAGCGCCACGAATTGGCAGTTGGGCTACCGCGTCCAGCTGCGCGTAAATCGACTCGAGCCTGCCGAGATGCTGCAATAAAGCGGTAGCAGTTTTTTCGCCCACCCCCGCAACGCCCGGAATGTTATCTACCTTGTCGCCCATCAGCGCCAATAGATCGATAATCAGCTCTGGAGGCACGCCAAACTTGGCGATCACACCATCGCGATCCATCTCGGTGTTGTTCATTGTGTTGATCAGTGTCACGTGATCATTCACCAGCTGCGCCATGTCTTTGTCACCGGTCGAGATGACGACTTCGCGCCCGTTGGCAGCGGCCTCGACTGACAGGGTTCCAATGACATCGTCAGCCTCAACGCCACTGACACAAATTAGCGGCAGGCCCATCGCCCGAATCGCGCTGTGAATCGGCTCGATTTGTTCTCGGAGTTCATCGGGCATGGGAGGGCGATTGGCCTTGTATTCCGGATAGATCTCGTTCCGAAACGTAGGGCCCTTAGCATCAAAGACGACCACCACCTGATCAGCAGCATAGTCCGATACCAGTTTCCGAATCATGCCAATCACTCCCTTGGCCGCACCGGTATTGAGGCCTTTGGAGTTGGTGAGCGCGGGCAGTGCGTGGTAAGCCCGAAATAAGTATGAGGATCCATCGACCAGAATCAGCCGGTTAGCCATGGGGTCAGTGCTCCCACAAGTATTGGGTCGAGCGTAAGGTTACCCGCATTTTGGGTATGTCGAGGGGTGCACGAAAAAAACCATGGTAATCGCCTTGCGGATTCATCAGCATCACATTTGCGCTGTGCTCCATCTGATAGCCGCCATTTGGCTCGCTTACCTTGCGAAACGGCGCATTGAGGCGCTGCGCCACACTGATAATATCGGCAAACTCTCCCGTCACGCCCAAAAAATCCGGATGGAAGTACGGCACGTAAGCCGCCAAACGGGCAGGCGTGTCGCGCGCCGGGTCGACCGTTAGCATCACCACCTGCAGATCATTGGCTTCAGTATCAACGAGCTGAGCTTTGAGCTCCGCCAGCTCAGCGAGCGTAGTGGGACAAATATCGGGGCAGTGGGTAAAGCCAAAAAAAATCAGTGTCCATCGATTTGTTAGCGCATCGCGAGTGAATGGCATGCCATGGTGGTCTGTCAATGAGAACACACCAGAGTCACGCGGGATATCGAAGAGAAATAAGCCGTTTGCGCGGGTCTCCGCAAGGCTCATGAGGCGCGGCTCGCCAACGCGATGAATAAAGCTCACTACCACAACGAGCATGAACAGCAGGACGCCGAAAACCGTCCAGCGGATGCCGCTTTGATTGGATTCCGCCAAGCTGCTTTAACCTCCCGAATGCTTCAATAAAAACCGCAGATCGCTGATCACGTCTTTGTAATAGAGGTCATCTGATATCCGCATCATGATCCAGCCGGCGGGGTCCACAACGTACCACTGTCGCGGCTGATCAACGGCCTCGGGTACCAGTGCGGCTAATTCAGCGGGGGAAAGGGTCAGCGATGTGACCCCGAGATGTTGCTCCTCCAGCCAATCCAATAACCCGCGCTGTGTGTGACTTCTAGCATCTGATTCAGAGACCGCCACCGAGCCAGTCGTCACATCACCCAGCACTACCCGACCAACCCGGTTGAATTCCCTCCCAAGCGCGACGTGGATCTGTCGAGTCTGGTAAAGCTGGTTTTGGCAGACGTTGTCGCAGACGTCCCCTCGCAGGACAACCAGTAAGCGCCACTTGGCTGGTAGATCCTTCCACACCGTGTCAGCACCACCTTCATGCTGAAAAACCGTCCCGGTCACATTACGAGGCGGATTTATCAACTCGCCATGATTTGCGGTGCCGACGCTACTGACAATATCAACATGGCCCTCCTCAACCGCCCACCAGAGTGCTGTAGCGGCGAGCATCATGGAGACGGGAATACCCGCTATGACGACCAATATCCACCGGGCTCGACGCTGCTCTATTGAGGCTACAGCGCTAGTCACGGCGAGCCTCTTCCGGTCAACATTGCGCCAACATTTGTCAGTCGCCAGATACCGATAAACGCGAGTACAGCTGCCATGGCGAACCACTGAATCGCGTAACCGATGTGTTTCGCAGGCGACTGATTCACTATGGGCCATTTAGCGACGAAGGCGAGCGGGGAACGCTGATCAACGCGAACCTCAAATGGGAACACGGCGCGACCCGTCAGCGTGGACAAGGACTGCTGCCAATCGTCCCAATACAGGGTCTGCACCTTAGCCGGCAGCGATGCTGGTGCTTCGGGTTTTTGCATCATGAGCGGCGTACCCGTCGGCACATAAACCCTACCCGAGACCGCAACGAGACCCTCAGGTAACACCGGGGTGGGCTCAGTTCGGCGACTGGGGTCGCCCGCCAACCACCCCAAATTAACGGGCACCAGTAAATCTTCGGCGCTCACCAACGCAACGACATGGTAACCGACCCGCCCCTGGTGAATCCGGTTGTCGAGCAATAAGTAATCTTCCGCTCGGAACTGCCCCCGCCACTTTACCTGCCTGTCTGCCAGGACCTCCGGGGGTTCGGACGAAAGAGCCCTCGGGTCCACTGCCGGTAACGCTGCTCTCGCCTCCCAACGGTCCACCAAGGCAGATTTCTCGGTAGCGCGGCCCAACTGCCACAACCCTAGATTGATCAATAGTCCAAGCAGTATCATGCCGGCGATTAGCGCTCTGAGGTCTCCCCTTACATTCAGGGGTCCGAAGGTTCGGTTAAAATGCATAGTAGCGCTTCTCTCAGTTACCGCTCATCGGAGCAGTCAGGACGCGGAGTCGCCAGGACATTAAACATGCTTAAGACAATCATCGTGCTTCTTATGATAGCGCTTGTCGCCAGCCTCGCGTCGGGCTTGGTGTTTCTCATGTCAGACCAGGGCAACCCTGAAAAGAAGCGCCTGTTCACATCTCTAGGTGCTCGCTTGGGTATTGGGGCCTGTCTGCTGCTGGTTATTCTCTACGGTGTTATGACTGGCCAATTGGGGCACCAAAATCCCTGGGATCCGGGGCCCGGTGCAAACGAGGCCGCGGACACGAAGTAAGCGCGACTGACCCTGAACACCCTCGCACCGTCCAGTGGATGCACTCAGCCTTCGCCCATCAACACAGAGGTGCACCATCAAAAAAGGGCGCAGTAGCGCCCTTATCGGAGCTTCGAGAGCTTACAAAATGTAAACAAACAAGAACAGGAACACCCACACCACGTCTACGAAATGCCAATACCAGCTTGAAGCTTCGAAACCGAAATGATCGGTGGCAGTGAAATGTTTTCGTCTAACTGACCGCACCAGCTGAATCAACAGCATTGTCATCCCCATAGCGACATGAAAGCCGTGGAAGCCTGTCAGCATGAAGAAAGTGGAACCGTAGATGCCAGAATTAAGCGTCAAGCCAAAAAGCGCGTAAGCTTCGTAGTACTCAGCGGCCTGCAAGCCCAGAAAAATCAGCGCCAAGCCCACCGTGATACCCAGCCAGACATTAAACTTTTTCCGGTTATCGGCGAGGATCGCTGTGTGTGCAACGTGAACCGTCGCGCTGGATGACAACAGAATGAGGGTATTCCACATCGGCAGCCACGCGTACCACGCGTGAGCGTCTGCGGGGGCCATGGACTTTTCCTGCGAGACAAACGCGCCATTGTTTGCGATCACTTGAGCGTCCACGCCGCCCACGACTTCCTGAGGCGTCGTTACGGGTGGCCACGCAAACTCAAATCCGGGCCAAAGCAGACCGTTCATGCGGCCGCCCTCTCCTTCACCGGCCAACCAAGGCCCGACAAACTGCCTTACGTAGAGCAAAGCGCCAAAAAATGCCGCGAAAAACATCACCTCAGAAAAGATGAACCAGAACATTCCCAAAACGTAGCTCTGATGCAGCTGACTGCTGTTCATCCCCGCAAGATTTTCGCGGATGGCAGTGCCAAACCAACTGGCCAGCGTGAGGACGAAAAACACCAATCCGGCAGTCAGCACCCAAACCGAGTTACTGGAACTATCGTTGTTGCCATAAGTCATGTCGTTGAGCACCAGCGCCGCGCCAAAGACCGATAAAATCAGGCCAATCGTCGCTCTGACAGCCAAGCTGGAGGACTCGGGAACATAGTATTTTTCGTGACCTGCTGATGCGGATGATGAACTGGCCATGGGTTTCTCCTGAGTCAGCCGTTAGCGCGAGGCCAGCCGATCGGTCGCTGTATCGGTGACGTCAAATAGTGTGTATGAAAGTGTGATCGTGTGGATATCACGTGGCAGATCCTGATCGACGATAAACTGCAATGGCATTTCCGCCGCCGACTGTCCCGCCAATATCTGCTCGTCGAAGCAGAAACACTCGGTCTTGTGGAAGTAAGCCGCGGCTCTGCTCGGGGAGACACTAGGTATCGCCTGAGCCACCATACTATTATCCGTGGGATTCAAGGCTTTAAATACGACGCCGTTGGCCGCACCGGGGTGAACACGCATTACTCGGGTGTCGGGCGCAAACCCCCAGGGCATGCCGTCGTTGTTGATGGCAACAAACTGCACCGTGACCTCACGGCTCTCGTCTATTATTGCGGGCACTGATGTATAGGCCTGATTTACTGTTTTGCCGTTAATACCGAGCGCGTCGCACAACACATTGTAAAGCGGCACCATGACGACGAAGACAAACGCGAACATCGCCACGGCAACTGCCGACAGTTTCAGTGCGGTATCAACCGCCGGGACCTTACTCAGACGCACGCTACCCACTTCCTACTCCTGCCCAATGACCGCGCAATCAATAAGTGCCGGCAGGTTTAAGTACCAGCGGTGGCTTTTCAAACGTGTGATAAGGAGCCGGCGTTGCAACCGTCCACTCGAGTCCCTCGGCGCCATCCCAGACTTTTTCTTCGCTCACAGGCCTACCGGCAACGATGGTGGCAACCACGTTATAGAGAAATAGTAATTGCGAGGCGCCATAAATGAAGGCACCGATCGAAGACATCATGTTGAAGTCTGCAAACTGCAGCGCATAGTCTGGTATCCGGCGAGGCATGCCTGCCAAGCCGACAAAATGCTGCGGGAAGAAAGTGATATTAAACCCGATAAAAGAGATCCAGAAGTGCGTCTTTCCCATCGTTTCGCTGTACATACGGCCACACCACTTTGGGAGCCAATAGTAAACCGCCGCCGTCATAGAGAATACGGCACCCGCCACCATGACATAGTGGAAGTGCGCCACAACAAAGTAGGTGTCGTGATATTGAAAATCTGCCGGTGCAATCGACAGCATCAGACCGGTAAAGCCGCCCAACGTGAACAGAATCAAAAAGCCGATGCAAAACAACATAGGTGTCTCAAAACTCAATGCACCGCGCCACATGGTCGAGATCCAGTTGAACACCTTTACCCCCGTCGGCACCGCAATCAACATGGTGGCGTACATAAAAAACAGCTCTCCCGCGATCGGCATTCCAACGGTGTACATGTGGTGCGCCCACACGATGAATGACAGAAAGGCGATCGATGCCGTGGCATAAACCATCGAGGCGTAGCCAAACAGTGGCTTGCGCGAAAAGGCCGGAATAATTTGGGATACGACGCCAAACGCCGGCAGTATGATGATGTAGACCTCGGGATGACCAAAGAACCAAAAAATGTGCTGGAACAACACGGGGTCGCCACCACCTGCTGCACTGAAAAAGCTGGTGCCGAAATGGATGTCCATCAACATCATCGTTACTGCACCGGCCAAAACTGGCATCACAGCAACCAACAAAAAGGCAGTGATCAACCAGGTCCAGACGAACATCGGCATCTTCATGTAGGTCATGCCCGGCGCACGCATATTCATCACTGTCGCGATGATGTTGATGGACCCCATGATTGAGGAAACGCCCAGAATATGGATCGCAAAAATAAAGAAGGTGACCGAGGGCGCAGCGTAGGTCGTGGAGAGTGGCGCGTAAAACGTCCAGCCAAAAGCGGGCGCCCCCCCTTCCATAAATAAAGTGGACGCCAGCATCAGAAAAGCCGGCGGAAGGATCCAAAAACTCCAGTTATTCATGCGCGGTAGCGCCATGTCTGGCGCGCCAATCATCATAGGAATCAGCCAGTTGGCCAGCCCTACGAAGGACGGCATGATTGCCCCAAAAACCATTACCAGACCGTGCAGGGTCGTCATTTGGTTGAAGAAACCGGGCTCAACCAATTGCATGCCCGGCTGGAAAAGCTCGGCTCGAATAACCATGGCGAAAAATCCGCCAAGCAAAAACATGGCAAAAGAAAACCACAGGTACATGGTCCCGATGTCTTTGTGGTTAGTGGTGAATAGCCAGCGTGAGATACCCTGGGCAGGTCCGTGGTGATCAGCCATTTCGTGCTCCCCTTAACCGTTCTTCATGCCGGCTACATCGCCAGGCTGGACGACATCGCCCGTATTGTTACCGAAGGCATTGCGCTGGTATGTCAGCACGGCTGCCAGCTCGACATCATTAAGTTGACCGCCGAATGCCTGCATTGCCGTGCCAGAAACACCACCAGCAACGACGGCCATGTGCGATGAAAGATCGCCCAAAACGACAGCACTATCGGCAATGGCGTTGCCAATCCCGCCTTCTCCCTGAGCCCCATGACAGGCAAGGCAGGAGCTGTCGTAGACCGCCTTTCCCGTATTCATCAGCTCGTCAATCGATAGCGCTTGCATGGCAAGCTGGGTCTGCGCTGCAGCTGCGCCGCGCTTCGCCAACAACCACGCGTCAAAATCCTCCGGCGATACTGCGTGCACCTCAACCGGCATAAAACCGTGGTAAGCACCACACAGCTCCGTGCATTGGCCACGGTAAATTCCCTCTTCCGGAACGCGGGTCCATGCCTCGTTTATAAAACCAGGAATGGCATCACGCTTCACGGCAATCTCAGGCACCCACCACGAGTGGATCACGTCGTTAGCAGTAACCAAAAAGCGGATCTTGGTGTTAGTGGGGATCACCAATGGCTCATCGACCTCGAGCAGGTAATTGTCGCCCTTGTGCTCAGTGTTGTAGATCTCCTCCTGCGACGTAGCAAGGTTCGAGAAGAAAGCGACGGGCTCGCCCGACTCGTTCAGATATTCATACTTCCACTTCCATTGATAGCCCGTGACGAGAATATCCAGCTCGGCTTCGTCATTGTCGTAGACCTCTAAGAGGGTCGAAGTCGCTGGGACGGCCATTGCGATCAGAATCAGGAAGGGCACAACGGTCCACGCCACCTCTACCCTCGTGCTCTCGTGGAATTGGGCGGCCTGATGACCTTTGGATTTTCTGTGGGCGTAAATCGAGTAAAACATGACCGCGAACACCGCAACGCCGATCGCGACACAAATCCACATAATGAGCATGTGGAGCTGAAAAATGTCAGCACCGATCTTGGTCACGCCCGGCGACATATTTAACTGATTTTCTGCTGCCGCTAAGGGCGCAAAAAACGCCACGGCCGCTCCTGAGACAAGTTTCCCCATCGCGTGCGGACTCCAATTGTTTCCGTGGCGCTTGTCCCCGAGCCACTGAGGGGGCTAAAAAGCGCCGGAATTATAACGAAGTTATTGCAAAATCCATGGGGAAAAGGTCACACCCCCTGAACGGGCGGTATGGTCGTGGATCGCTTCCACGAATACCAATGCTTTTTACGAGTTTCTTTTATAAGCAGGAGTCATATCTGCTGCCGCGTAACAGAGAAAAGTCGAGCTAATTAATCGATTAGCTTGATGTTTTCCGCAGGAGTTTCCACTCGACGCGCAGACGGGCGGGTAACTCGGGTGGCCGGGACCACCACAGGTGCCGCGGGGCGAGCTTCGACAAATTCGCACTCGATACATCTTCTTCGATCAGCTTCCTCATCGATTACCGTGCGATCAATCGCGCCGCAACGCGGGCATACCGCTCCCGCAATAAAGCGTTGCCGTGGTTTGGGTTCAGCACTGGAATCCGACATACTCGTCTCGCAGTTCAGGTCTATTCAGAAGCAATTACATTAAACAGTGTAGCAAGCCTGAAGATACTTCAAATGCCTCAGCAAATGGGCTCGGAGTGCCCTCTGTCAGGGCACTAATAAACCTGGAGATGGCAGGTGACAGCAGAAAGTTTTGAGGGTGCGGCAAATGTCCGCAGTGTCTTGGGTATAACACCGACTCTAGGCGATCGGGTCATGATCGATCCGACCGCCGTCGTCATGGGAGACGTCTGGCTGGGTGACGACGTCAGCGTCTGGCCGCACACTTCTATGCGAGGCGACGTGCAAATTATCAGGATTGGCGCAAGGACCAATGTTCAGGACGGCACCGTGCTGCACGTGACACATGATGGCCCGTATAACCCCGGCGGGTTTCCACTGCATATCGGTGAAGACGTGACCATCGGTCACCGCGCTTTATTGCATGGATGCACCGTGGGCGATCGCGTACTGGTTGGTATGGGTGCCATTATCATGGACCAAGCCGTTGTGGAAGACGACGTCATAATCGCCGCCGGCGCGCTCGTAACGCCCGGAAAGCGCCTCCAGAGCAGACACCTTTATGCGGGGACCCCAGCAAGAGAGGTTCGGGGGCTAACAGACAACGAAGTGAGCTTCCTCCCATACAGCGCTAAGGGTTACGTCTCCCTAAAGCAACGTTACTTGGGCAGAGATGGTTAATCAGTGGCGCGGGCAGCCCTAAAGGTATCAATGAGGCTGCTGGTATCAGGGTATTGACCCAACCAGAGATAGAAACTTTCTGCGGCCTGTTCGACCAACATACCCAATCCATCTCGCACGGCCGCTGCCCCCCGCCCTTCAGCCCAGCGCATAAACGGTGTCGGGGCCGCGCCGTAGGCCATGTCGTAGCCGTATGCGTCAGCCAGCGTCATTGATTCCGGGAGTGCTGGCATCTCACCAGACAGCCCTGTGCTGGTGCCATTAATCACTAGATTCCACGGCCCCGAATTCGCAGCGTCGAGGCCGCCACCCCAAACGCGGGCGTCCCTGCTGGCCCACTCAGATGCCAAAGACTCTGCACGCTCCGGCGTTCGATTCACAATGAAAATCTCAGCAGGCTCCGCCTCCAGAAGCGCCGGTATCACTCCTTTCACCGCGCCTCCCGCACCGACAATCAAAATCCGCGCGCCCTTCATTGACCAGCCTGCGCCGCCGGTGATATCGGTGACCAATCCTTTACCGTCAGTATTATCCGCGATGATCTGACCATCCGCCGCCCGCATGAGAAAATTAGCGGCGCCTGCCATCTTGGCCCGCGAAGAGACCTTGTCCGCCAAGGCGAAAGCCCGGCTTTTAAAAGGCAACGTGACGTTGAGACCAACACCACCTCGCTCAAAAAAGTGGCCCACCCATGTCTCGAAGCTATCGATTGCCACAAGTTCCGCGCGATAGTCGATGTCTCGGCCCATTTGCGCGGCAAAGGCCGAATGTATTGTGGGCGACAGGCTGTGATGGATCGGGTTACCCACCACCGCAAATCTACCTGGAATCGAGCTATCGGGCATTGCGCAGCCAGCTGTTGGCTTCCCGTCGGCGCATTGAAATAATCTGCATGCTGATTACCGAGAGTCCACTGCTGTTTCAAGACCAAGCCAATCCCGGGGGCGCAAAAAATCGGTCATGAGCGTCGCCTCAGAAGAGCCTTCATCTGGAGAGTAGCCGTATTCCCAGCGCACCAGTGGCGGTAGAGACATCAGGATCGCCTCCGTGCGGCCATTGGTTTGCAAGCCAAAAAGGGTTCCTCGGTCGTGCACCAGATTGAATTCCACGTAACGGCCTCTTCGATACAGTTGCCACTGCCGCTGAGCCTCGGTCCAAGGCACATCTTTTCGACGCTCTAGAATGGGCACGTAGGCGCTGAGAAAGCCGTCGCCAACGCTCCGCATAAACGCGAAGGTTTGATCGAAACCCCATTCGTTTAAATCGTCATAGAACAGACCACCTACTCCCCTCGGCTCTGTTCGATGCGGCAGGTAGAAATAGTCATCGCACCACTTTTTGAGGCGAGGGTAGGTCTCCTCGCCAAACGGATCACAGGCTGCCTTGGCAGTCTGGTGCCAGTGAACGGCGTCCTCCTCGTAGCCATAATAAGGCGTCAAGTCGAATCCGCCGCCCATCCACCAGACAGGCTCTTCACCTGGCTTTTCAGCCATGAATAAGCGCACGTTGGCATGGGAGGTCGGCGCATGCGGATTTCTGGGGTGAATCACCAAAGAGACCCCCATTGCACGGAAACTGCGCCCCGCCAGCTCGGGTCGATGCTGGGTCGCGGAGGCGGGCATGCCCGCGCCCACCACATGCGAGAAATTCACACCCCCCTTCTCAATCACGTCGCCCTCTGCCAGTACGCGGCTGACGCCACCACCCCCTTCGGGTCGATCCCATGATTCAGTGGCAAATGTCGCACCACCATCGATTGATTCGAGCGTTGAGCAAATTTTCGATTGTAATCCTGTGAGGTAGCTCTCTACCGCCGTCGCGTCCACCGAATACCCCCGTTTAATTTATCGTTCTCTCGACCGGCCAGTCTAAACACGAATGACCGTGCCATCACTCGCTCGACGTATTGTTGATGGTTTCCCGGCCGCGTCAATAGCTCCGGGCATGCAGGGTAGTGCCGTCCCGAAGTGACGCCGCACTTCCCACATTTGGCGCGGGGGCGCCAGTCCTGCCGGATTGGCGCTTGTAGAGATCAAAGGCCCACCAAAAGCCCGGCACAGGGCGGCCAAGGCGGGGGATGAGGTAACGCGAATGGCCACTTCATTACTGTTTCCGGTTACCCATGGCGGAAACACACCACGGTGCGGCACCAGCCAGGTATTGGGGCCTGGCCACGAGGCAGCAATAGCCTTACGTTGCAAGGATGGCAGGGATCTCAGCACAGCCGAGAATGCCTCCCCCCTGTCGGCAACCACAATCAACCCCTTGTGAACAGGCCGCTGTTTTAGTGCCAACAGACGCGTCACAGCCAGCTCATCAAAGGGGTCGCAGCTGAGCCCCCAAACGGCTTCGGCAGGGCACGCCACAA
>MDTG01372160.1_pt1 | contig 11263 bp, 9 predicted proteins | sample 811421 | NCBI WGS metagenome assembly MDTG01 (sample SAMN05326645, study PRJNA326480) | marine metagenome | isolation source: seawater | place: Pacific Ocean: South East | collected 2011
ATAAACCAGAAGATAAATCATCTACACCTGCGATGCCTGATATGGGCGGCATGGGCGGCATGGGCGGCGGAATGCCAGGTATGATGTAGCACCAACATAAACTAAAAGCATTTACCAAAAAGCCCAGCATTAAAAACGCTGGGCTTTTTTTACTTTAAATATTTTACATTTACTGTTTATCAGCTAACTTAAAAAAATGGACAAAAAAGATCTAATGATTGATAGAAATGCTTCAATTTTAGAGGCTCTCTCTAAAATTACTCAGAATGGTGTAAGAGAGCTTATAGTAGTAGACAATTATAAAAAATTATTAGGTGTTATAAGCGATGGAGATATTCGGAAGTTTATAGTTAAAAAAAACAATCTTGAAACTAGTGTTTTTAGAGTAATGAATAAAAAACCATTTTTTATTTATAAAGAAAAGATTTCACTTACAAAATTGAATGGTATTGACAGTAATATAGTTAGTTTGGTTCCATTATTGAATGAAAAAAAAATCGTTGAGGAAATAATTACTCCAAAAACAATTCGTTATAATTTTTTGCAAAACATCAATGACAATAATGTGATAATTATGAGTGGAGGTTATGGTAAAAGAATGCATCCCTTTACCAAAGTTCTCCCAAAAGCACTTTTGCCTGTTGGAAAAAAAACTCTAATTCGAATTATAATTGATAATTTTATTAAGTATAATTTTTGTAACATTACAATTTGCGTAAATTATAAAAAAAATTTTATAAAAAATTATATTGAGTCATTAAATTACTTTGTAAATTTAAATTATATTAACGAAAAAAAATCTCTTGGTACTATAGGTGGTTTATCCTTACTTAAGCCTACAAACAATCTACCAATTATTGTTGTGAATTGTGATACAATTATTAATTATAATTATAAAAAAATATTAAATTTTCATAATAAATCTTTTTCTGATCTCACAATATTGCTTTCTAAAGAGTCAATCCAAACAAGTTACGGTGTATGTAAAATTAGTAACAAAAAAGTATTAAAAGAATTTATTGAAAAACCTACCTTTAGTTTTTTGGCAAATATTGGAATGTATGTTATCAATCAAAATATTTTAAATTTAATACCAAAAAATAAAAAATTTGATTTTAATTCACTAGTGAAAAAAATTATGTTGAAAAAAAATTATAAAATAATGACTTACACAGTTAGTAATAAAGATTATTTTGATTTTGGAGTATGGGATAATTTTGAAAAATCAACTACTGAGATTAAAAAAATAATATGAAAGCTTTAGTCATTGGTTATGGATCAATAGGCAAAAAACATTTTAAAATTTTAAAATCTTTAAATAAATTTCAAAGTATTAAAATTCATTCTTCTCATAAGAGACATTTAAGCAATAATTTAAAATCAATTGACGATATAATTTTATATGATCCAGACTATATCGTTATTGCAAATGATACTTCAAAACATCTAAACTATCTAATTGAATTAGACAAAAGTATGTTTGGTAAAAAATTCTATGTTGAAAAACCTATTGGATTATTGCCAACAAATCATATTCCAAAAAATAATGTTGTTATTGGGTACAATTTACGATTCCATCCAATTATTAAGTATTTGAAATCAAGAATATTTAAAAATATTTCAAAATTAGATAGTAATAGCTTTATAGAAATTAAGTGTACCTCTTTTTTGCCAAATTGGAGAGGTAAAAATAAATATAAGAATATTCAATCAGCTTCAAAGTCAAGAAGTGGTGGATTATTATATGAATTGAGTCATGAATTGGATTATGCCAATTATCTTTTTGGTAATCTTATAAATAAAAAATCAATTTTTAGGAATATTTCAAATCCTCACATTACAACAGAAAATTTTTATTTTGGAGTTTTTAAAACTAAATTTTTTAAAAATTTAAATATAACATTATCAATCAATGATAAATTTTCAGAGAGGTATATCAAATTTACTAATGAAGACATCTCTTTCAAAGCTGATTTTTTAACAAATACTATAAATTTATATAAACAAAGAAACTTTAAAAGGAATTTTATTTTAGAACAGGATTATCTTTATAAAAAACCACACATTGAATTCATAGATGATAATTTTAATAATTTTTGTAAATATGATGAAAGTTTGAAGTTAATCAAACTAATTAAAAATATTTATAGTAAAGCTGAAACACACTAAACTATTAATTTTTAATATCATAATTACCATAATTTTCATTTAATCTCATATCCTCATCAATTTTTAATTGATTAATTATCTCTCTTATACCATGGTCAACAGTTTTGTACTCTTTTTTAATTGATTCATTTAATTTACTAAAACTTACTTTATAATTTCTAAAATCATTTCCATTTCTTTGAAATTCTACTTTAGAGTTTTTTATATGTTTCTTAATATTATTATAAATATCTATTTTTCTGTAATTATTATTATCTGAACCTGCATTAAATATTTCTAATTTATTTTTTATATTTTTTTGATCTAATAAAATTCTTACAATATCTGCAAAATCCGAAACATGACAATACGGCCTCCAAGTATTTTCATCATAAATTTTTAAAATGCTGTTATTAAATAATTCTCTAGTAAATTGATTTATTGTTAAATCAAACCTCATTCTATCAGACAATCCAAATGCTGTCGCAAACCTTAAAATAACTATCTCGTAATCAATAATTTGATTTTGACTCATATTAATTAAATACTCTTCAACTTTAACCTTTTGTTTAGCATAGAGAGATAATGGCTTTAAAATTGTTTCTTCATCAGCTATTTCATCATCTTTAAGAATTCCATAATTAGAACATGTCGAAATAAAAATCAGTTTTTTAATTCCAAAATCTTTTAATTCAGTCAATATATTTATAATTCCATGATAATTAATATCTTCAGATAGTTTGGGGTATTTTTTTGTTATAGGATCTCCTACTAGGCCGCCAAGAATTAATACATAATCAAATTCAATGTTTTTTAGAAAATTATTATCAACATATCTCATATCTATATTATGTTGAATAAAATTGTCGTTAGTTTTAATTGAATTGATAGAATTAAAATGATTATAAATAAAAGGATCAATATTATTTATTTTAAAATTAAAATTTAACAATTTCTTAATTATTACTGTTCCAACGTAACCTCCTCCACCAATTATTAATAAATTTTTCATAATTAATTCAAATATTATTATAAACTTCTTTAATAAATATTGTCAGGAAAAATGATTAATATAAGATGATTTATTATTTTAAAACACTCGTATAACTTATACATAACATCCATATATGTCATTTAAACTATTAATAAAATTTTTATTTTTTAATAACTTCAGTTTTATGAGACTCTTATTAATAGCGCTTATAATTATTTCCTCTATCATAGAAGTATTTTCAGTTTATGCAATTTATCCTCTTGTAAGTGTATTGTTTGATATAAACACTATAAATTTTGATAATAAATATTTAAATGAACTCAATTCATTTTTAACTAGTATTCCAAAAATTTACTTAATAACAATTAGTTTTTCTCTACTAATTTTAAATTCTTTTTTGCTATTTATAACTCAATTATTTATCTATAAGTATGTTTATCATAATGGATATGAAATTTCTAAAAGTCTTTTTACAATTTATATTAGAAAAGATTTAATTTATTTTGCAAAAAAAGATAAAAGCGAATTAGTAAAAAATATTATAAATGAGTGTCAGAGATTCATAGATGGAATTATGTTACAAATTTATCAAGCCATATCAAAATTTATTCCAATAATTTTTGTTATTAGTTTGTTGTTACTAATAGATTTTACTATTTCAATTTTTTCAATAGTAATTTTATCTCTTATATACTTAATTTATTTTTTTATTTTTAAAAAAAAAATAAGAAAAATTAGTAGAGATTCTTCAAAGTATTTAGCCAATATGCACAGATCACTTAATGAAGCTTTTAATCTTGTTGACATAATTAAAATAGATGAAAAGTATGATTTTTTCATTAAAAGATTAAATCAGAGTATAAATGATTTTAAAAATTATAATTTTATGACTACCATATTTTCAATGTCACCAAAATATTTTGTTGAAATTCTAATTTTTTTATTTTTTTTATTTTTTTTTATTTTTTCTTATGAAAGTTATAATTTGATTAATTATCTACCTATATTATCAATATATTTTTATGGAATGGTTAGAATTCTCCCTCATATACAATCAATATTTCATTCCTATTCTACTATCTCAGTCAATTACAATGCTTTCTCAATAATTTCAGATCAAATTAATAGTGGGTCAGAATACGTAATTAAATCTGATTGTAAAATCTTTGATAACAATCAACAATTCACAGTAACGCTACAAAATGTTGAGTTTGTTTACGATAATAAAAAGAAATTTAAATTCAATGTTAACTTTAAAAAAGGTGATAATATAGCCTTATTTGGCGAAAGTGGTAGCGGTAAATCGACATTTATTAAAGTTTTAACTGGTTTATTAAATCCAAAAAAAGGAAAAATTGAAGTAACTGATAATATTGGAAATAAATTAAATTATATTGATTTTAAAAACAGTATTTCTTATATGCCACAAAACATAAATCTAATAAACGATAATATTGAAAAAAATATTTCATTACAAGAGAGTATATCAAAACAAGAAAAAAAGATGATATTTACAATTTTAAAAAAATTTAACTTATCTGATTTTAAGTACAAATTATCTAAAACAATTGGAGATAACGGAAATAATTTAAGTGGTGGTCAAAGACAAAGATTGGCTTTATCTAGAATGCTTTTTAAAAATAGCAATATACTTGTGCTTGATGAAATAGATACTTATTTAGATAGGGATAATATCAATTTACTGATTAAATATATATTAAAGGACAAATCTAAAACTATAATTTTTTCAACTCATAATAAAAGTTTATTAAAGTATGCTAATAAAGTAATTAGATTTTAATCTTTTTATATATTTTATTGTATTCACTTAATAAGAATTCTAAATCTTCAAATGCTTTTTTATGTCTATATTTTAATAAAAGCTTTTTTTTAATATTACCGTGATCTTGCCTAGAAGATCTAGGGCATTTTTCATTTACTAAGATTTCCTTAGAATATTTTGTTTGTTTCGTATTTAAAAAACTAGCTAATTTATTCAACGTTAAATTTGGGTTATATATCAAATCATCAAATAGTATAAAAAGTACGTTTTTTTTATATGAAGTACTTAGGTTCAAATACGCCTGATAATTTCTATCAAATAAGTATCTTATCATACATGTATTTCGCTCTTCATCTGACATTTTTTTATATTTATCAGCGAATTTATTTACCCAAAGAGGATAATTAATTTTATCTTTCGTGTAATACATTTTAAATTCTCTTGGATCATTTCCAATTCTATGTCCAGCACCTCTTTTTGTCCAATCATCAATAGTTTCAATAGGATTCCTAATGATATGTATGAATTTTAATTTTTTCCCAAATGCCTTAAAAAAAATTTCTGCTCCTGAGAGGGCATTATGAGGTGCACAAGAGAGTATAGGTTTTTTATTTTTAATAAAATTGACTGCCCTAACTCCATCTTTTAAATATAGTCTTCTTATATATTTATTTGGATTAGCATTATTATAAATACTACTGTCATCAGTGGGCCTAAAATTTAAATTTCTACCTATACTTGAATTATATATAAACTCATCTGTTTGTGCTCTTAATAGTGCAATAGCAGCATCTTCAGAAATCTTATTAAAGAGATATATTTCAAGCATATGGTCATATATATAATCATTCCTTTGGAGTTCTACATTTTTGAAAGAGCTTATGATATGAGATAACATACCTTTACCAGAACTACTGATAGCATCGCAGAAAACCATATTCTGAACCAAAGATAGTCTTCGATTAAATTTTATATTTCCAACAAATCTTTTCATTAATTCATAACTTTTTTCATTAAGAAAAGGTCAACTTCATTATCAATATCTATTGATCTAATGTATGGAATTTCATAAGCAATAGTATTTTTATTTAATATTTTTTTTGATTTAAGTAAATTGTTAATTTTCCAAATGTAGAAAGAGCTACTAACTTCATATACTTTTGGTACAGTTTGCCTACTAGAAGTATTTATAGTTTTTTTACACATTGATATTTTCTTATTTTTAAATTCAATCATATTGAAATATGGATTTTTCTTTGCTTTAGTAATAGCTATTAAATTAGAGGATTTTTTATTTTTTTTTATAAAATTTATTGCACCTTTTATATCTTTTATAGCTCTTGAAGGAACTGTAACATCAAGATCAACAACTAAATCAATTTTTTGATGCTTATTAAAATTCTGATAATTTCGAATTAAATTTTTTATTACATCTATTTTTGGTACTTTATCACCGCTAAGATTTTTTGGGCGATTATAAATAAAATCCACAGAGTAATTTTTTGATATATTCATAATCTTCTCATCATCTGATGAAATTAAAATACTATTAAAAATATTTGATTTAATAGATTGTTCTAGGGTAATTTGAAAAAGAGATTTGTTATTAATTTTTTTCAAACCTTTTCTTTTGATGCTTTTTGATCCGGAACGTACACATATTGTACAAACTATATTTAATTGTTTTTTCAACATAAAATAATATATTCATTTTATCTATAAATAATTTTAAAATAATAACAAGTCAATTAATGCAATCCTTATTTTATAAATATTCATCAAACAATTTATTTATTTCAGAAAATAAATTTACTTATGAAGATCAATTCCACTTCACTCAAAAGTTTTTAAATTATTTAAAAATTAAACCTAAAGCAAAAATACTGATTAGTGCAAATAATTCTGAGTTTCTAGCAAAAATGTTAATATCTTTATTATACAACAAAACTGAAATCTTTTTATTAGGAAAAAATCTTACAAGTTCTCAAAAAAAAAATTTATTCAAGAATTTTAAATTTGATATCAGCATATTTGATAGATCTTCTGATGAAAATGATATTAAAACAAAACAAAAACTCTATTTAGATGAAATCAGCAATGAAATTAAAAATGTAGGTTTACCCAGTAAAATTATAAGTGAGAATAAAGATTTTAATAAAATAATTTTAAATATCTTTACCTCTGGCACTACAGGTGTACCTAAAATTATTAATCATAGTTTTAAAAATATTTACGAAAATTATTTAAGTTTTAATACTATAACAAAGCTTACTGAAAAAAGTAAATTTTGGAATTTTTTACCAATGACCTATTTGGGTGGTTATTATAATTTATTATTAATACCTTTTTTTTCAGGTGGATCTGTTCTAATTGATCAAGAGTTTTCAATAAAGACTTTTTCAAAAATTAATAATCAATTCTTTGGCCCAAAGGTAAACACATTATGGTTAACACCTACAATAGCCAAAATTTTTTTAAAACTATTTGGCTCTACAAATAAGAAAAAATATTTAAAAGGCTTAACTAAATCAATAATAGGTATGGATTCAGTTGACCCCTTAATTAAAAAAGAGTTTTTAAAGAAATTTAAATTAAGATTATTAGAAAATTATGGATTATCTGAAACTTTGTTTATAAGTGCGGAGTCTGAAAAAGATAAATTACTATCTTCAGGTAAGTTTCTTAGTGGTATTAAACATATAAAATCAACAAAAAGTGAATTAGTTATTTCTTCAAAATTTTTAACGAAGAATATAAAAAATAAATTTTTCAAAACAGGAGATATTTTTAAATATGAAAAAAAGAGATTATATATTACAGGAAGGGTGAAAGACATTATTATCAAAGGTGGATTAAATATTTATCCAAATGAAATAGAAAAAATAATTTCTAATTATATTGGTATTGAAGAATGCAGTGTATTTGGATTACATGACAAGACTTTATCGACCGAATTGATATGTGTAGCTATAGTTCCTAAGAAATCATTTAGAGAAAATCTTTTCTTTGATTTTTGCTCACAAAATTTAAATCACAATTTAATTCCCCAAAAAATTTTTTTAATAAATTCAATTCCTAAAACAAGCTCAGGAAAAGTAATGAAAAATATTTTAAAATCTCAAAATTTCGAAAATCAAAACAAAGTTAAAATTATTTCTAATATCAAAAATTTAAAAATAAATAATTATATTTCTTCAACTTTAAAATCTATCCATCCACCTATTTCAGTTACTATAAATAATGAAATATACGAATTGAAAAAATATCAAAAAATTATTACTTTATCTCTTGGCGAAGCCTTCTTTAATATACCTAAGTTTAACTTTAATAGTCTTGATTTTCCTTCAGTCTACCATTACAGCCATTCTAAGGGATTGTTCAATCTTAGAAAAAAAATTTCCCAATATTTTCATGAAAGGTATGAGATTAACTTTGACCCTAAAAACCAAATATTAATTTCAGCTGGATCAAAAATTATTATTTACATGATTCTAAAAAGTTTAATCAATAAAAATGATGAGGTAATTTTATTTGAGCCGTACTGGGTTAGCTACTCAGAACAAGTAAAATTAGCAGGCGGGAAGGTTATTTCTGTGCCTATTAATAAAACTTTCGAAGAGATTGAAAAGTATTTTAATAAAAAAACAAAACTTGTAATTATTAATAACCCAAACAATCCAACAGGAAAAATATATAATTTAAATGAGCTATCTCTATTGTATAAATTAGCTGACAAGTATAATGCGTTAATATTATCAGATGAGGCATATAGTGAATTTTGTGACCATAAAGATTCATTTATTTCTCTTGGAAATTTTGATAATCAATTCAAAAGAACAATTATAGTTAATTCAATATCAAAGAATTATGGCATTTCTGGATGGAGGATAGGATATGCAATTAGTAATGCTAGCATAATTAATAATTTAAATAATTTAAATCAACACTTAATAACGTGTGCACCTACTATTTTACAAAATTATGTTGAAAAATATTTTTATCAAATTATTAAAATTACTCATCCACAAATTAAAAAACTTTTACAAAAACGTAAAAAACTAATGTTATACATGAACGAGATTAATTTGAATTATATCTATGGTGCTGGTACATTTTACTTCTTTATTTCAATTAAAGGGTCAAAGTTTAATTCAAGGAAATTTTCTAAGATACTTTTAAATCGTAATAATATTGCTGTAGTGCCTGGTATTGGTTACGGTAAAAGTTGTGATAAGTTTATTCGAGTCTCTATAGGAACCGAGTCTTTCCAAAAAATTAAATACTCATTAAATCAAATTAAGAATTTAATAAATGAACAAACAAATAAATAAAAATATTAAAAATATATTATTTAACTGTGGAGATTTAAAAACTAAACAATCTGTATTTATTATCTATGATAATTCTACAAAAAAAATAAGTAACTTATTTCAAAACTATTTAAAATCTTTACAAATTAAATTTGATATTAGTTTTCAAAAAGTAACTAAATACCACGGAAAAGAATTAAGTAAATCATGCTATGAATTAGCCAAAAATCATGACTTAATAATCTCACTTACTAAATATTCTATTGCACACACAAGTTTTAGATTAAAGTTAAGTAAATTAAGTAAAAATTTTTTGAGTTTACCCTTTTATGATTTGAGTTTGCTTAGTCATAAATCACTTGACGTGAATTTTAGAAAACTTACACCACTGGCAAGAAAAATATCTAGCTTATTAGAAAAATCAAAATTTATAAATATATTGTCAAAAAATGGTACATGTTTTAATTTTAAAGTTAATAGAGCAAAATCTAACTGCTGTCCCGGCTGGGTATATAAAGGGAATATAGCATCTCCTCCTGATGCTGAGGTAAATATTCCTATTCTTGGAAACCACTCAAATGGACAACTAGTTATAGACGGAAGTGTAACGCATGAATTAATAGGTAAATTAAATTCACCAATTGTTATCAATTTTTGTAATGGAAAGATAGTTTCAATTAAAGGTAAAAAATCATTACAATTAAAAAAAATTCTCTCTAACAGACTAAAACAAATTATGCCAGCTGAGTTTGGCATCGGATTAAATAAAAAATGTCAATTATCGGGCGATATGTTAATGGATGAGGGGATATATGGAAGTATTCATATTGGTATAGGATCTAATTCTACAATTGGTGGAGATAAAAAAATTAAATTCCATTTAGATTTTGTCTTAATCGATCCAATTGTATATACAGATGATAAAATTTTAATAAAAAATAATAAAATATATGTCTAAGTATGAATTAATTTTTTTATCTACTAATAGGTCTGATTTTTCCTACATAATCGATTTGCTTCAAACATTAGTATCCGACTATTGTTCAAAATTTAAATTAAAATTAATATTCATAGATAATTACAACGAATATAAAAAGTTTTATAAGGATCCTATTTCAAAAAAATTAAAAAATTATTTCTTAAAAGAAAATACCCCAAATTTTTATAAAAATTTTAAAGATATTTACTCAAAAAATAAAAATGAAAAATTTACATTTATTATAGGTGATAGAAAAGAAATGATGATTTACGCAAACTTAGCTTATTTTTTTAATTCTAAAATTATTCATATAGGAGGAGGAGAAAATACACCCAATTCACCTGACCAACTTCATAGGAACATAATTTCTTCCATTTCAGATTTGCATTTTTGCTCAAATTTTAAAGCAAAACAAAGAGTTAAAAAACATACAAAATCTCATAATGTGTATGTTATAGGAGTATCCTCTGGTCAAATATTAAAACAATTTAATTATAAAAAAAAAATAAAAATTGAAAAAAAATATAAAATCAATTTATATGAGTGCGCACTTTTTTGTTATCATTCCGAAAATGAAAATCTACAATATGAAAAACACTTTTTATTAAATCTTTTTAATCTTTTAAAAAAATATAAAATCAAAACTATCATAACTTCATCAAATAATGATTTTAATGGAATTTACATAAATAAAATATATGAGAGCTTGTCGGGTGATTATATGAATTATATTCCAAATTTAGGATTTGATGAATATAGGTATTTTATTAAAAACTGTAAATTTATGATTGGTAATTCATCAAGTGGTATTGTTGAGTCAAATTTATTTGATAAATTAAGTCTAAATATTGGCTATAGACAACAAGGTAGAGATTGTGATCAAAATGTAAAAAAGTTTAATTTTGATCTAACTAGAATAGAAAGATTTTTAGCTAAAAAAAAATATAAGATAAATAATAAAAAGACTAATAAAATTTATAGTTACAAAAATTCTACAAATATTATTATGTCTAATTTAATTAATTATTTGAAGATATGAAAAATATTGA